>Ga0126339_10003565_pt1 | contig 11355 bp, 9 predicted proteins | sample OrbTmetagenome_2_FD_92532 | JGI IMG/M metagenome (GOLD analysis project Ga0126339, IMG submission 92532) | Coral microbial communities from Petempiche,Puerto Morelos, Mexico - Orbicella T R C metagenome | ecosystem: Host-associated > Invertebrates > Cnidaria > Coral | place: Petempiche,Puerto...
ACCTCGGCCTGCTCCTCCGGTGTCAAGGCGTTGGGATTGCCGGTGTCCCCGGCGCCGTTCCCCGCTGTGCGGTCCCCCCCGCCGTCCGGGGCGGGCGATACGGTGGCGTTGGCCGCTGTGTCGTCGAGGTTTGCGGGGGGGGCGTCGGTGAGCGCCATGCTCAGGGGATCGGCGGGAACGGGTTCGCCGGTGACGGGGTCCACCTCCATCGGCTCGCCCGTCAAGGGGTCGAGTCGGTTTAGGCTGGAGGCGTTGATTTCGCCCAGAGCACCGAGGATGCCGGTGGACAGGGACGGAGACCTGCCCACGATCTCGGTGCCGCCGTTCGCACCCCGCGTGCCGACCGCGCCGGTGGTCCGTCCCGCATTGGCAAGCGTGTCGCGGCCAGAATCACGACCGCCCCGCAACGAGGCAGGGGTGATTTCCGCAGGACCGCGTTCCCGCACCACATAAGCGGTCTGCACGTCAAGGGGAGCGATCAGCATGGCTCGGCGCCCCTCGCTGTCAAGCATCCCAAAACGGCACGGTCCGGACTCATCATCGCTCCCAGGCCATGGCGGCCGGGTCGTGCATGACCGGAGTCGTCCCCGATACTATAACCTGAAGTGTGCGATTGTGCAACGAAATCGCAACCAGAGATCGATAAGTCCCGAGGCCACGGACAAAAGCGATGTATCCTCACATCTGTGATGGACGCGCCGCCGCGTGCCACTGGCGGCATCTAAGCCACATCCTGACCGGCCGTCGGATCCTCTCCCCGACGCGCCGCCGCGACGGCCCCGCGCACCTCGCCGAGTCGATCCTTCGTCATGCCGGTAAAGAACGCCCCGCCTTTCAGGCGCATGTTAGGACCCATGGTGCATCGTCCCAGACAATGCACCTCTTGAATGGCCGCCGTTTCGCCGTGGCGCGCGAGGTCCTCACGGAGGGCGGCCATCAGTGTCCGAGAGCCGCGCCCACCGCAGGAGGGCGACCCCTCGAAGCGCTCCTTGACGCAGACGACAACGGTTACAGGGATGTCCGGGGGCGCAGTCGCGGTCGCGTCCAAGGCGTTGTTCATGGCCAACCCCTCACCGATCAAGGACGGTGACCCGCCAAGGAAACGCCCCTAGCCCCAAAGGGTTGCCGGCGGCGGCCCCATCCGGCCGTGGTCATAAGGAATACATGGGGATCGGTCCCGGTCCAGCAAGACCGGCCCGTCCAGATCCACCACGTCGGCGGCCCCGGCGATGACCGTGGCCGGGGCCATGGCCAGCGACGTGCCCACCATGCAGCCGACCATCACCGACAGCCCGCGCGCCCGCGCGCCGGACAGCATGTCCAGGGCCTCGGTCAGGCCGCCGGTCTTGTCCAGCTTGATGTTGACGGCCTGGTAAAGCGTTGACAGGCGATCCAGGTCTTGGGTGGTGTGGGCGCTCTCGTCGGCGCAGAGGGGTACGGGGGGCGGGCCGAGCGCGGCCAGGGCCCCGTCGGCGTCGGCCGGCAAGGGTTGTTCCACCAGGGCGACGCGCAAACGCGCCAAGTCGGGCAGCAGGGCCTGGAGTTGGTCCGGACACCACGCCTCGTTGGCGTCGACGATGAGGGCCGACTCCGGCGCGCCGCCGCGCACGGCGGCGATGCGGTCCAGGGGACGGTCTGCGCCGACCTTGATTTTCAGCAGCGGACGGTCGGCGAGCGCGCGGGCCTTGGCGGCCATGGCCTCGGGGGCGGCGATGCTCAGCGTTTCGGCGGTGACCATGGCCTCCGGCGGCGCGGGCAGGCCGGCCAAATCCCAGGCGCGGCGGCCGGCGCGCTTGGCCTCCAGGTCCCATAGCGCGGCGTCCAGCGCATTGCGCGCCGCGCCCGGCGGCAGGCGGGTGCGCAGCGCCGCGCGATCCAGGCGGCGCGCGGTGACGTCATCCGCCAGGTTCTGGAGCGACCGGGCCACACCCTCGACGGTCTCGCCATAGCGGGCATAGGGGACGGCTTCGCCGCGTCCGATGAGAGGACCGTCGGTGATCGTGACCACCACCACCGTTGCCTCGGTCCGGGTTCCGCGCGCAATGGTGAAGCCGCCGGTGATGGGCCAGCGTTCGACGGCGACGGTCAGGGTGGGAGCTGGGTCAGGCATCGGCGATCAACCGGTCCACCAGGGGCTCCACGCCGGTACGCACCGGGTCGACGCAAGGCATGCCCAGGCGTTCCGCCGCGTCATGCATCACCCGGCGCGCCGCGTCGTCGTCCAGAGCGACGGTGTTGAACGCGGCCCCGATGAAGCGGGCCTCGGGGTTGACCAGGTGGGCGCACCGCAGGTTCAGGTCGATGCAATCCTGAAGGTCGGGCAGCGGGTAGCCGGGCAGGCCGCGCATGTGGGGGCGGCCGGGTTCGTGGCACAGCACCAGATAATGCGGTTGGGCGCCGTGCAGCAGTCCCAGGGAGACGCCAGCGTATGAGGCATGGAACAGGCTGCCCTGTCCCTCGACGAGGTCGATATGGTCCGGGTCGTTGGCCGGACACAGAACTTCCGTGGCGCCGGAGATGAAGTCCGCCACCACGGCGTCGACGCTGACGCCCTCTCCGGCGATGAGGATCCCGGTCTGACCGGTGGCGCGGAAGTCGGCCTTGAGGCGCCGGGCCTTCAACGCGCGCTCCATGGCCAGCATTGTATACATTTTGCCGACCGAACAGTCGGTGCCGACCGCCAGCACCCGCTTGCCGGTACGCGGAGTACCGTGGGCCACGGGGAAGGTCTCGGTGGGGTGGCGCACGTCGTACAACATGCGGCCGTGGGTGCGGGCGGCTTCCACCAGCTCCGGGATGTCGTTCAGGCGTTGGTGAAGGCCGGCGGCGATGTCCAGGCCGGCCGCCAGGGCCTCCAGGAACACCCCACGCCACGACTCGCTGATCACACCGCCACGGTTGGCCACGCCCACCACCAGGGTGGCGGCGCCGGCCGTCGCTGCCTCGGCGACAGTCATCTCGCGCAAGCCCAGCGATGGAACGCAGCCGGGCAGGCTGAGTTGACCGAGGCAGACCTCCGGTCGCCATTGCAGGATGCCGCGCGCGGTCTTGGCGGACAGGGTGTCGGGCGCGTCGCCCAGGAACAGCAAGTAGGGTTGGCTGAGGTGCATGCGAGGTCTCTCCGGGCGGGACGGGGACGGGCTGGCGGCGGGTGGGTCTCGCCCCAGAACGTATGCGCCCTTTTGCGTCGGGAAAAGGGGGCGGGTATACAAGGCATCGTCGGGGTCGCCGACCCCATTGGTTTTTCCCGCCGTCCTGTTCGCCGGAGCCCCCACCCATGACGCACTCCTTGTACGCGCTGTTCCAGTCCCGCTTTCCCGCTGATCGCGCCAAGACCCTGCTGGAGACCGAGGACGGCCATCGGCTGAGCTACGCGGACGCCGAGAGCGAGGCGGCGCGGTTGGCGCGGCTGCTGACCGAGCGCGGCGTGTGCAAGGGGGATCGGGTCGCCGTGCAGGTGGACAAGTCACCCCGGGCGCTGTGCCTGTACCTGGCATGCCTGCGGGCGGGTTTTGTGTTCGTGCCCATGAACACCGCCTACACGGCCGACGAGGTCGATTTCCTGGTGGGCAACGCGGAGCCGGCGGCCGTGATCTGCCGCCCGGCCGACGAGACCGTGGTGCGGGCGATCGCGGCGCGGCATGGCGGGCCGCTGGTGTTGACGCTGGACGCCGATGGGACCGGGTCGCTGGCCGATGCGGCGGCGGGCGTGGCGGCCGAGGCGCCGGTGGTGGCCTGCGAGGCCGATGATCTGGCGGCCATGTTGTATACAAGCGGCACCACCGGCAAGCCCAAGGGGGCCATGCTGACCCACCGCAACCTGGCCGCCAACGGTCAGGATCTGGCGGAAAGCTGGCGCTTCACCGCCGACGATATGCTGCTGCATGCCCTGCCCATCTTCCACGCCCACGGCCTGTTCGTGGCCTGTCACTGCGTGTTGCTGGCCGGGGCGTCGATGCTGTGGCTGCCTGGTTTCCATCGCGAGACCGTGGTGCGGCTGCTGCCGCGCGCCACCACCTTCATGGGTGTGCCCACGTTCTACACCCGCCTGCTGGCGGGCGCGGACTTCGATCGCGACGCCTGCCGGTCCATGCGCTTGTTCACGGCTGGCTCGGCGCCGCTGCTGGCCGAGACCCACACCGCCTTCCAGGAGCGCACCGGCCACGCCATTCTGGAGCGGTATGGCATGACCGAGACCGGCATGCTGACCGGCAATCCCTATGATGGTGAGCGCCGGCCCGGGGCGGTCGGCATGCCATTTCCTCAGGTGTCGGTTCGGATCTGTGACGAGGATGACCAGCCCTTGGGGCCCGATGAGGTGGGCGGCGTTCAGGTCACCGGCCCCAACGTGATGAAAGGATATTGGCGCCTGCCGGAGAAGACGGCCGAGGAGTTCACCACCGACGGCTGGTTTCGCACCGGTGATGTGGGGCGCATCGACGCGCGCGGCTACCTGTTCATCGTGGGGCGGGCCAAGGACCTGGTGATCTCCGGCGGCTACAACGTCTACCCGAAGGAGGTCGAGAGCATCATCGACGACCTGCCGGCGGTGCTGGAAAGCGCCGTTGTCGGCGTGCCTCATCCGGACTTCGGCGAGGCCGTTGTGGCCGTGGTGGTGTCCGCCGACGCGGCCACAGCGCCCGCCGAGGATGAGGTCATCGCCCACTGCCGCGCCCATCTGGCCAACTACAAGACACCCAAGCGTGTCTTCGTCGTGCCCGAACTGCCGCGAAATACCATGGGTAAGGTCCAGAAGGCCCAACTGCGCGAAGTCCACCAGGACCTGTTCCGCGTCTGACGCGAACCAACGACCGTTTTTTGGCGCGGTGCTGGACTCGGGGTACGCTCTGGGGCGCCCTGTTCTTGACAGTTCAGGCCGGTCGCGCGCACAGTTCCTTCGATCTTACCTTGTTGTCCGCCGGTGCTTCGCCGGGAGGGCCTCACAACCGGAACCACGACGCCGGGATCACGACCATGAATCAGGTTGCCACCGCCTCTTCCAGCACCGCCGTCGCGACCCGGGCGTCCGGGGCGGTGGCGCATGTCACCGCCGAACAGGTGTTCGTCACCGTCTATGTGCACGGACAGTTGTTCGGGATCGCGGTGGATCGGGTGCAGGACATCTTGATTCCCGAGAAAGTCGCGCGCATTCCTCTGGCTCCGCCGGAAGTGGCCGGGGCGATCAACCTGCGCGGCCGCATCGTGACCGTGATCGACGTCCGCAAGCGCCTGGGGCTGCCGCCGCCGAAGAACCAGAAGAAGGTGATGTGCGTTACCGTCGAGGAAGGCAACGAGCTTTACAGCCTCATGGTGGACTCGGTGGGCAACGTGCACAGCCTGTCGATGGATGCCATCGAGCCAAACCCTTCCACCCTTGATCCGCGCTGGCGGGGCATCTCCCAGGGTGTGGTGCGCCTGGATGGCGAGTTGATGGTGGTGATGGACGTGGACGCCTTCCTGAGCTTCGGAAGCTGAAGACAGCGGCGTGTCCCACCCAGGGATACCCAGGACAAGGCCGGATCGGGATGCCGATCCGGCCTTGTTCATTGTGAGGCCGGGCGTGGCTGTCGGGACCGTGCTATCCCGGCAGGGTGATCGTCGCCGTGGCCTGGGCGGCCATGCCTTCCTCACGGCCGGTGAAGCCCAGCCTTTCGGTGGTGGTGGCCTTGACGCTCACCCGGCCGCCGTCCAGTCCAAGGATGTCGGCGATGCTGGCGGCGATGGCCGCGCGGTGCGGGCCGATCTTCGGGCGCTCGCACATCAAGGTGAGATCCAGGTGGACCAGCCGCCCGCCCAGGGCCTGGACCAGGGCGCCCGCATGGCGCAGGAACACGTCCGAGGGCGCGCCCTTCCAGCGATCATCCGAGGGCGGGAAGTGGCGGCCGATGTCGCCGGCCGCCAAGGCCCCATAGATGGCGTCGGCCAGGGCGTGCAGGGCCACGTCGGCGTCGGAATGTCCCATCAGGCTCTGGGTGTGAGGGATACGCAGACCGCCCAGGATCACGTGGTCGCCGGGGCCGAAGGCGTGCACGTCGAAGCCGTTGCCGACGCGGACCTCGCCCGGACCCTGGAAACGGCGCTCCGCCCGGCGCAGGTCGTCGGGGGTGGTGACCTTGCTGTTGTCCTCGGAGCCGGCTACCAGGGCGACGCGGCCTCCGGCGGCCTCCAACACGGCGGCGTCATCGGTCAACGCCTGCCCGGCGGCGGCGCGGTGGGCGGCCAGGATGTCGGCGAAGCGGAACCCCTGGGGCGTTTGCGCGCGCCACAAGCCCGCCCGGTCGACGGTGCCACTGATCACGCCGTCGCCGTCGCCACGCTTCAGGGTGTCGGCCTGGGGCAGGGCCGGAATGGCGCCGGGGTGGGTGTCCAGCGCCGCGATCACCCGGTCGATGACTCCCATGGACAGGAACGGCCGCGCCCCGTCGTGAATCAGCACCTGCTCCGGCCCGAGTCCTTCCAGGCTCTCCAACCCCAGGCGCGCCGAGTCCTGCCGTTCCGCGCCGCCCGGGACCGGCGCCAGCAGGTCCAGTCCGGCGGCGGCCTGATCGTACAGCGGCCGGTCATCCGGATGGATGACGACGCGCACCGCGTCGACATCAGGGTGCGCGGCCAGGGTCGCCAGGGCGTGGCGCAGGATGGGACGGCCGCCCAGGGACAGATATTGCTTGGGGATCTGGCCGCCGACTCGATGACCGCGCCCGGCCGCCACCACCAGCGCCACTCGGCGCGCCCTTGCCCGTTCCCTGATCTCGCCCGTCATCGTCCGCCTCGGTCCCCTTGCCGTGTGTCATCGTGCCGCGCCTTTGGCGCGGCGGCGGCGCAGGGTAGTGGATTTCGGGGCGTGGGGGAATTCTCCGTGATGGCGAATGGCCGCGGTCTTGTTCGCGGTCGCGATACCCCCGCGTTGAGAGCGGGCTTGGGCCGCGCTATAGTCCGCGCATGGTCGATACGCTCGTTTTCCATCTGGCCGCCGTAGCCTGTTTGCTGCCGGCGGCCCTGTTGCCCCTGACGCGTGCCGTCGCGCCGTTGGCTCAAAGTCTGGCCACGGTGCTGGCCGCCGTGGGACCGACCGCCTGGGTCACCCTGCAACTGGCCGAGGGCTGGCATACCGGCTTCTCGGCGACGCTGTGGGTGATCATCGCCGTCAGCAGCCTCCTCTTTTTCCTGGTGACCATGTACAGCCGCCATGCCTGGCGGTTGTCCCCCTTGATCATGCCATATCTTGCGCTGCTCGGCCTGGCCGCCACGGTCTGGGCGCAAGAGGACAACCCCGTTCTGATGATGCGCGGGGGCCTGCCGCCGGTTTGGCTGGTGTTCCATATCCTGGTGTCGGTGGTCACCTATGGTCTTCTGACCGTGGCGGCGGTGGCGGCGCTGGGGGCGGCCCTTCAGGAGCGTGCCTTGAAGCGTAAGCAGCCCACGCGTCTGACGCGTCTGCTGCCCTCGGTGGCGGAGTCCGAGCGGTTGTCGGTGCGGCTGCTGGTCATCAGCGAGGGGGTGCTGGGCCTCGGCCTGATCAGTGGCATGGTCGTGGAGTATCTGCAGACCGGCACGCTGTTGGTGCTGGACCACAAGACCTCGCTGTCCCTGCTGTCGTTCGTCGTGATCGGTGGCTTGCTGGCGGCGCATCGCTGGATGGGGGTGCGCGGGCGGCTGGCGGCGCGCACCCTGCTGACAGCCTACCTGCTGCTGACGCTGGCCTTCCCGGGAATCAAGTTCATCAGCGACGTGGTGGTGTAGCACGGAGGCGCTGCCACAAGGCCGTGCGCACGCGACAAAAACAGTCGCATTGCCTCTTGATAAAGCGGTGCCTGCCTAATCATTATGCATGGCAGTTCCATTGTCCCCATTTTGGCATCGCCACCATGCCCCCAGACCCGTCCCTGACCATAGGGTCCATTGCCCTCGACAGCCCGGTCTTGCTGGCGCCCATGTCCGGCATCACCGACCGGCCGTTTCGTCGCCTCGCGCGTCGGTTCGGCTGCCCGTTGGCCTACTCCGAGATGATCGCCAGTGGCCGCGTGGCCGGCGATCATGCCCCAACCCTGCGCATGAGCGATGGCGACCGCGATAACGGACCCATGGCGGTGCAACTGGCCGGCCATGATCCGGCGGTGATGGCCGAGGCGGCGCGGGTCTGCGCCGGTCGGGGTGCGGTGCTGATCGACATCAATATGGGGTGCCCCGCTAAGAAGATCGTCAAGGGCTGGGCCGGCGCCGCGCTGATGCGTGATGAGCCCCGGGCGGCGGCGATCATCGATGCCGTGGTGCGGGCGGTCCCCACCCTGCCGGTGACGGTGAAAATGCGGACGGGCTGGGACGCCACCCACCGCACCGCGCCGCGTCTGGCGCGCATCGCCGAGGACTTGGGGGCGCGCCTGATCACCGTGCACGGCCGCACGCGGGATCAGGTGTACGGCGGCCGGGCCGACTGGGCCTTCATCGGCGAGGTCAAGGCGGTGGTCTCCATCCCGGTGATCGGCAACGGCGATGTGACGTCCGTGGAGGATGCCCGAGCGCTGATGGCGGTCTCCGGAGCGGACGGGGTGATGATCGGCCGGGCCGCCCAGGGGCGTCCCTGGCTGCCCGGTTTCGTGGCCCAGGCTCTGCGGGACGGCGGCGCCCAGCCACCCGAGCCCGACGTGTCGACCCGGGGGGCGATCGCCCAGGCGCACTTCGAGGCCCTGCTGGATCACTACGGCGCTTATCTCGGCCTGCGCGTGTCACGCAAGCACATGGCGTGGGCGAGCCAGGGTGTGCGTGACGCCGCCGCGTTCCGGCGGGCGTTCAACGGAGAGGCGGACCCCGACCGCGCCCGCGCCCTGCTGGTGGCGTTCTGGGCGACCGCCTGTGACGAGGGCGCCGGTGCTCCAGACCCAGACCAGCGGGTGGCCGCATGACCCGCTCCCTGAAGGTGCTGGAGACCGGCCGGGTCCCCCAGGGACCCGGCGTGGAGCCGTTCGCCGTTCTCAACGCCATTGCCTCGTCGGTGCTGGTGCTGGACGCCGAGGACCGCGTTCTGTTCGTCAACGCGGCCGCCGAAACCCTGTTCGATAGCAGCCTGTCCCATTTGGTGGGTCTGCCCGTCGGGGACCTGCTGCCGCCCGACGGCCCGGTGATGGCGCTGATCCGTCAGGCGCGGCGGAACGTCAGCACGGTATCCGAGTATGAGGTGGATCTGGACACGCCGCGCACCGGCCCCCGGGTGGTGACCGTGCAAGCCTCGCCCCACGGCGACGAGCCCGACTGGGTGGTGCTGCAGGTGCACGAGCATTCCAAGGCCCTGCGCATGGGCCAGCAGATGCTCAGCCGGGGTGCTGCGCGGTCGGTCTCGGCCATGGCCCGGCTGCTGGCCCATGAGGTGAAGAATCCGCTGTCCGGCATTCGCGGCGCCGCGCAATTGCTGGAGCAGGGCGTGTCCGAGGGTGATCGGGTGCTCACCCAGCTGATTCGCGACGAGGCCGATCGCATCGTCGCCCTGGTGGACCGCATGGACGTGTTCTCGGATCGCGGTGCCTTGAGCCGGGAGCCGGTGAACATTCACTGTGTGCTGGAGCATATCCGGCGGGTGGCCGAGAACGGCTTCGCGCGTGGCCGGCGCATCATTGAGAGCTACGATCCGTCCCTGCCGCCGGTGTTCGGCAACAGAGACCAGTTGGTGCAGGTGTTTCTGAACCTGGTGAAGAACGCCGCCGAGGCGACCGCCGAGGACGGTGGCGAGATCATCCTGTCCACCGCCTATCAGCATGGCCTGCGACTGACAGCGCCGGGGTCGTCCGACCGGCTGGATCTGCCCCTGGTGGTCAGCGTGCGGGACAATGGTCCAGGGGTGCCCGAGGATCTGCGCGGCCACTTGTTCGAGCCCTTTGTCACCAACAAGCCATCGGGCAGTGGTCTGGGCCTGCCCCTGGTGGCCAAGATCGTTACCGAGCATGGCGGCATCGTGGAATTCGACAGCCAGCCGCGCCGTACTGTTTTCCGGGTGATCTTGCCCATGGCCCCGGTTGGCGTGTGGCGCCCGGACCAGGGTCCGCCCCGACACCGCAGTGAACACGGGGATGATGGGACCGGCGACCCGGCGCGGGACGCTGAGGACGGCGGCCGCCGTCATGGGGAGGTCAACTCATGAACCAAACGGGCAACAGCGGGACGCTCGAGGGTGTGGCGCAGGCGGCTGGCTATAGCGAGTCCTCCGGCGCGATCGGCCGGACCATCCTGATTGCCGACGACGATCGCGCCATTCGCACCGTTTTGACCCAGGCGCTGGGACGCGCGGGCTACGAGGTGCGCACCACCGGTCACGCCGCGACCCTGTGGACCTGGGTGGCCGATGGCGCCGGCGATCTGGTGATCACCGACGTGGTCATGCCCGACGAGAACGGTCTCGACCTGATTCCGCGCATCAAGAAGATCCGCCCGGACCTGCGCATCATTGTCATGAGCGCCCAGAACACTCTGTTAACGGCCGTCAAGGCCACCGAACGCGGCGCCTTCGAGTACCTGCCCAAGCCTTTTGATCTGACCGAACTGGTCAACGTGGTGCGCCGGGCGTTGTCGGCGCCGCATGGGCCGGTGGTGCCCTCTGTGGGGAGCCTGGCGGAGGACGAGGACTCTCTTCCCCTGATCGGTCGCTCGGCGGCCATGCAGGAGATTTACCGCACCCTGGCGCGGCTGATGACCACCGACCTGACGGTGATGATCAACGGCGAATCGGGCACCGGCAAGGAACTGGTGGCCCGTGCCTTGCACGACTATGGTAAGCGTCGCGCTGGACCCTTCGTCGCCGTCAACATGGCCGCGATCCCGCGTGACCTGATCGAGTCCGAGCTGTTCGGTCACGAGAAGGGTGCTTTCACCGGCGCCACCACGCGCGGCGTCGGTCGGTTCGAGCAGGCCGATGGCGGCACCCTGTTCCTGGATGAGATCGGCGACATGCCGCCGGAGGCGCAGACTCGCCTGCTGCGCGTATTGCAGGAGAACGAGTACACCGCCGTGGGCGGCCGTTCGGCCATCCGTGCCAACGTGCGCATCGTCGCCGCCACCCACCGCGACCTGACCCAGCATATCCGCCAGGGCCTGTTTCGCGAGGATCTCTACTATCGCCTCAACGTTGTGCCCATTCGCTTGCCGCCCTTGCGCGAGCGGGCCGAGGATATCCCCGAACTGGCCCGTCATTTTCTCAACCAGGTGACCGATGAGGGGCTGCCGCGCAAGACCCTGGACACGGCGGCCATGGATCGGCTGAAGCGGCATCGCTGGCCCGGCAACGTGCGAGAACTGGAGAACCTGGTGCGGCGGCTGGCGGCGCTGTACTCGCAGGAAACCATCGGCGTGGATGTGATCGAGGCCGAGCTG
>Ga0126339_10003566_pt1 | contig 11353 bp, 6 predicted proteins | sample OrbTmetagenome_2_FD_92532 | JGI IMG/M metagenome (GOLD analysis project Ga0126339, IMG submission 92532) | Coral microbial communities from Petempiche,Puerto Morelos, Mexico - Orbicella T R C metagenome | ecosystem: Host-associated > Invertebrates > Cnidaria > Coral | place: Petempiche,Puerto...
ACTGGGGTAGGGTTTGCGGAACCGGGCCCCGCCCCCCCCCCCCATTTTGCTGGGGGTACCCCCCCCCCCCTCCCCCGGGCTTTTGGCCCACTTGAGAGCCTTATCGGGGAGCCATCTCAATGTCACGCAACGCCGATAAACATGGACATTTTCAAACCAAGAAGCCTAAAGGCTTTCACGCAGGATGCACTAAAAACGCCTTCCCTGTCTTCGTTTGTGTACCTTTTCCTATTTTGCTGTAGAGGTTTAGGTCGTATTACTAGTTAAGTCGAAATAAAGCGATTTCAGGGAAATTTGGCTTCATTGCTTTCCAGGCCGCGATGAGAAATATTCGTTTGTCGTCTATCATCAAACATGCACTATATAGAGAGGCGATGAGAGCTTTTCGAGCAAATTTATGGTTATTTTCCACCTTCGGTAAATTCGTTGGGCCTCGCGATGGGTCGCGATGAAAAATATCTGAGATTTGCGAGTTTAAATTCCCAGTTCCCAGTTCCCAGTTCCCAGTTCCCAGTTCGGTCGGCGATGTAGGAAAGTGATGTTTAGGGTAACTATTGAGCATGCTCGTAGTGAAATCTCGAGGCGATGGGAACTTTTGACGCAAATCTATGGTTAAAATAATGTCCTTTCGGCCCGACATGATCTCAGCTTCGCATTTCTTCATTCCAAACAAACACAAAGACCATGTGGTCCCGCGGGACACCGGTTAATTTGCATGTGTGACCACGAAGAAGGAAAAATGAAACACGACCGACGCGGCCTGCCTCAGGCATCCCGGGTAATGATGAACCCTGTCGGGCTTGAACGTTGCAAAACGTCACGTTCTTAGAGTGTCTTACATCTGATGAAACTAAAACTTCCGGGAAGGATCGGAAATATTTTTTTTTATTTTGGAAAATTATGAGTTCACATGAAAACCGGCAATTGGTGGGGCAACCTGACAAACCTCCATCTAGTTTAGGAAGGGTATTTTGACCAGTCAGCTTCACTAGGATACCTGGATTAAACACTGACATTAATCACATGTCGGCTTACAGGCTTTGTATACTTAAACTTACTGAATAAGATTTGCTAAACAGGACTGGCAATAAAAATGTCCACAGCTTGTCTGCATGGCCTCTCTTAACAGCAGCACACAGGAACTGCAAAAGTATTTATCGTCAATGGTTTTCTTGTCCAAACTTGCCACACGATATCCTGGCATTCTGAAATGTTCTGAACTGTTCCGCTCTTCTTTTTGTGGCACCGATGTCAAAAGGTCATAAAACTTTGTCCGTTGGAATCTCCAACAGTCCAAGTCTGTTTCCACTGACTCTTTGTTGTCCGGAAAATCGCTTTTGACCAAGGTAACTATGTTGTGAGGAAAAACGCATTTGCTTTTATTATGTGCTAAATAAATGTAACCTGGAAAATACAAACAAGACAAGCTCTGCAACCAACTGATAGCCAACCTGCTGGGACGTCAATGTATTGTCCTTTGATCATAACGTCACAATCGAAATAAAGAGCCGTTTTTATGTTAGGGACGTTAATGTCGTCTCGGACGTTAAAGCTGTCTCGAGACGGCTTTAACGTCTAGTATAAAAACGGAAAATAAGGAAGACGCTTTTGACGTCTTCTACTTTAACGTCTTCTTTTAAGAGCGTCTAAACGACGCTCTTATCAGTCGCCTTTAACGTTTGAGATGTTAAACCCGTCTAGTATAAAAACGTGACGCCCTTAACTGCCTGTCATGTTATCAGCTAGTAGATTTGTTCGTATATTGATGCGCTAAAACTTGCTTGTTTCTGGTGTCCTGCGAATGCAGAACCCAGTCTTTTTTATGAAAAGATATAATTTTTGTTAGGCCGTGTACTTAAACGCGTCTCGTTCTTATACCAGACGCCTTTAACGTCTTAGACGTTAAAAGTGTCTAGACAACTTAAACGTCTCTAGCGTAAAAACTGCCAATATTGGCCGTTTTTATGCTAGGGACGTTAATGTCGTCTCGGACGTTAAAGCTGTCTCGAGACGACTTTAACGTCTAGTATAAAAACGGAAAATAAGGAAGACGCTTTTAACGTCTGTCTACTTTAACGTCTTCTTTTAAGAGCGTCTGAACGACGCTCTTATCAGTCGCCTTTAACGTTCGAGACGTTAAAACTGTCTAGTATAAAAACGTGACATCCTTAACTGGGGAGCATTTAATTAACTCTGACTCGTCTAGAGATGACTGGGCCGAGTCAACGTTTCGTCCTGAAACCGAGGCTAAACGTACAACATGGCGGCCAAGAAAGAGTCTCGAAGCAGAAAGTGGAAGGTGAAGGTGAACTTAAAGTATTTGCATCTGTTCTTGCCGACGACCGAAATGAATTTGCATTGACTTTGGAGACGCTAGCTCTCAAAGAGTCAGCAAATGTTCATATTTTTGAAGCTATTAAGAAAGAGCTTGATGCTCGTTCACAAACAGGGAACATGTTATCTAGTTTCAAGAAAGGAAAAGGGAACGCGATCGATACATCAGTTGTCAAGCTACGACAGGAGCCATAATCGGGGATGGAGACCGTAAGCGCGCGCCATTTCTAGTATTGGGGCTGTCCCTATGATATGGGACAATTTTTCTATTTTTAGAACAAATTGCGCTATCGCCTGCGGCACACGCGCGTGTATGCTGGGAGGACTTTTGCGGATGTCGTGTGGGGGAAATGGCGTCCGAATTTCTCCAAATTTGTCGTGCTTTTGGCCCACAACTCAACGCGGTTATCTCTGTTGGAATTTTGCCTAAGTATTTTCGTCGTAAGCTGCTCTACCCAGTTTGAGTGAAGTAAGACAGTGTCGAATTTAGGTATGTCCCGCTTTAAGCTTATCACTGACCAGGTTGTGTTCCGCTGCTTCTTTTACAAGAGCTCTACATAACTCCACTCTAAATTTCACATATGTTCAAGATTAACAGCTTTTCCAAAACACAGCAAAAAACTAGTTGGACATATTAGGACTTCAAAGTCTATCTCGACCGAAACGGTAAGAAAATAATTGCAAGTTTGAGTTTTACCTGAATTGTAAGCAACGCTTGATTTTTTATCAAGGCGCAATAAGTTTACGTCTGTAGATACTACTCAGTTTTGTTTGTGTAAAAATCCAATAAATTGTCTGTTGTCGATGAATAAGAGCGCCCACCGATGCGTGTTCTGTACAGTCATGCAGTAAAACATGACAAATTGGATTTCCGCACTTTCGTGTGAAAACGTTCATCTACTGCATTTAACTCGTACAACATCTCTAGTTTTTAAATATGTTAAAGGTTGATAAATGTTTGCGAACATATTAAAAGCTTAGCTGAAAATACATGAATACAACAGAGATAATCAGTAAAGTTACGATGACGCTTTCTTTAATCAACTCGAATAACGATTTCGATTTGTTGGTTGAGTTATCAAAACTCCTTGTCTATTTTATTTTCGCAGTGTAAAATCTTACAACGTTGAAGAAACACACATGATGTTAGTAGTCTTTGGCGTTGGTGAAAATTGTTGCAACATCTCAGCACAAAGAAGGAAATCTTTTTCAAGATTTGTTGACAATTGAAAACACAGACTCGGACTTGAAAGTGCCCGCGCTGCATTATGCAAATTGTACGTGTCAGACTTTCGTTTCAAAAACTTTTGCAAACTCGCCAAACAAGCAGAAGCAATGAGAAGCCATCAAAAACAGTATTGTTTGGGAAACTCACAAATTAACTCGATACCAGGGTAAAGAGTTTTTTTACATAACTTCTCTTTTATACAGACTGAACAAACGCAAAAGCTCACATGTGTAACTAGCGCGAGCAGATATTCATTCACAGCGCGAAATTGAAGTCTTGTTTTCGAACCTGGAAAACTCACCTTTTCCATTAGCTCAGAGCATAAAACTACATATAAGAGCCCTGGCCCTTATTCCCTACCATATTCCCTGCCATCACTGTGAAAAGTCTGCAAGAGAATCTCGCAACTCTCACCATTTCATCACGCAACGTGACAACATCCACGCGATAGCCCCCCGACATATGCGTGGATCCGCGCGGATATATGACGTCAGGATGGCGCAATTTGTTCTAAAAATAGAAAAATTGTCCCATACCATAGGTGCGCGCGGATCCCAAGCCTTACGATCTCTGTCCCCGATTATGGCTCCTGGCTGCGAGAAAAGTATAAATGGTTGAAAGAACAGTGGAGATAATACAGAGAGAGGGCAAAGAATGGCAGTGGAAAAGCAGCAAAAGATGAACCTGAATGGTTTCACATCATCGACCCGATTTTCTCCGAAAGATACACAGCGTTAAAGGTTGCGACCAAGGCAGCAGACATCCTTGAAAGCGACAACAGCAGTGAAGGTGATGAATGTACAGAGAAAGAGGACGAGTCTGATGAAAGAAGGCTTGCTAACAGTACAGAACACCGTAAGAGGAAGCAGCCATTAGATTCAACTGCTTCTTCTTTGGATCTAAGCCACTTGTCAGGCAGTGAGAGTGATGACGAATGTAACAGGTAAAGAGCATATTAATATCATTTTTCCCCTTCGATTTTCAATGAATTTTACAGTAAAAGATAAGTTGGTACGAACAGTGTACATTTATTGTAGTTTGAATTATCTTTGGCTTAAAATTTTCAAACCAGTGTGACTTTTATTCCTTTGTGTTACAGGTATTATTCATTATCACAATTTAAAGAAAAAAATCAAATTTAAACCAAAGATAAATTGAAATAAACTTCTAAATGTACATGTGTCACTGTATGTAATACACGCACATGGCCACGTCGATTTACATGTATATCAGCGACCGCGGAGGGGGAGGGGCTGGTAGGGCTGTAGCCCTACCAATTTTTAGCTTGGAGTGATTTTTTTAGGCTGCAGATGGCATGAATAATATATGAATTTTACCACTTGAATAGCGGAACAGTGACTCTTAATGCTTGGTTGTCTTGGCCATATTTTTCAGCCCTACCAGTTTAAAATGGTCTCCACGGTCCCTGTATATGGTGCATGGATATGAAATTCTGCAAAATATTAGTGACTAGATGCATGGAAACTATTATTACTTTGCATTGCTGGTATAACATTAAGCTTAGTTTTAAAATTTAGAGTAGAATCCTCTTTTTGCTGGCCTTAACAAAGTTCCTTTAAATGTACATATAGGTTTCCAAAGGACGTACCCAAAACAACTGCAGAGGTATGTGTGCCCCAGGAAACGCAAAGTTAAATCACAGAAAGGTGCTATCAGCCAAATTCTCAAAAGGCACAAGAGAAACGAATGCAAAGGTGGTTTGATGCGGACCAAAAAAGAGAAGAAAGATTCCTTGAATATCAGGAGAGACAGGCAGAGATGAACAGACAACACGAATTCCGTATGATGGAGATGATGAATCGTTTTCAGCAGCTACAGCCACCATATCAAAATCCTTGGGTGCATGAACCGTTATTGCCAAGTCCCTATGCCGTTCCTGGAACAGAGAATCCACACTACACTAATTTAGATGGTTATAATGGGTAGTGTTTTTATTTACAAAACCCATAGAAAAGTTGGCGATACACTTATCAATGTTAGGCCTGAACATTGGGACATATATTTTATTGTTGATAGAAGTGATTATTGTGTTATCAAAAAGTTGATGTTTTAGAGTTACCCACTTCCAGCCCACCAGAAGAGTGTCTATAAGAAAGATTTAAAACTGTTATCATTTGTTCTGAGGTTCAGAAAACATTTTCATAAATACTGTTGTTTCAGAGGACTAATAAACGAGCTTACTTACATGCCACTTGTTTTTAATTAGGCTGGTATATTAGCCTGGAGTTTCAAAGCTTTTTAAACGTGACCTCTTGTAACAGTAAGATTAAATTTGTTTGTGAAATTAAACTGTTTGTTTTATTTCCTGTGGTGTCAGTTTCTACCAAACTGCTGTTTCTTTTTATTGAACACAAAACTGGGTTACCAACTGACGATAAACATTTTTATTTTCAACAACCAGCTATACATACATATGATGTCAACATGTACATTGTACTTTAAAAGGGCATACCCGAGGTACATACAGCTAAATCTTTGTTTACACTAGTTTACTGCCGCATGATTAGAAAATTGATTTTGCTTTACAGGTTTAGAAAATTGCTCACATCTCACTCTAGGTTCTATTCCCCATCCTGTGTTATATTGGGCTGAAGTGGGGCGTGGCATGGGAGAGTAGTGGCGTACATTGGTAGGGAGGTGTCACTTAACCATACTGAGCAAACACAACCTGGGATTTTTTTGTTTTTCTTTTCAATGACTTCACTCCATCAGTTGTCGTTGCTGTCGGATGTCCCAGAGCCAGTTAGTGATTCTCATCCTGACCTGATCTGCCTCCCCATCTCACTCCCCATTGCCCCTGTTCCTAATAAGGTGAAGGTTTTCAATTTCCAGTCTCCACCTGGCTTTGCATGGGTCATCCCTTGCAATGCAGATATTGTGCAAGGCTATGCAGGCCATTATGACATGTCTAATGTTCTTTAGTCGACACTCCATCTTCTTATACAGAATCCGCCATCTTCCTTTAAGCATGCCACATGCATGCTCTGACACAACTCTAGCCGAGCAAAGCCTCTTGTTTAAATAGCACTTTCTTGGATCTCTTGTATTTTCATTGTATGGTTTTATTAGCCATGAGAAGCGTGGAAATGCTGAATCCCCGACCGTTGTGAATGGTATGTCCCCGTACTTCCTTATTCTTAGCACAGAATTTGGGAAAACGTGTCCGTGTTGAATGTCGGCAAATAGTTCGCAACTTTTCAGAAGCCTCGAGTCATGGGTAGAGCCAGGAGCCCCAACAGCTGCCCAAAGAAATCTCTTGTTAGAGGCAATGAATCCCATGCTGGATACTGAGTATCTTTTCTTGAAGCTAAAGTAATTTTTTAACTTCGTGCTAACAAAAACATGGAACCCGTCCAGGCTCCTACGCTAGGGAATTCCCAGTTCTCAAGGAAGCTTTCAAGCTTGTGCTTCCATTCGGCTCTCTTTCTGGGCAAGTACACAAATCTGTCGTAAAGAAGTTGAAACTAGTATCTTGTATACTTGGTTAAAGATGACACTCGCGGTTGATTCGGCGACGCCAAACAGGTCTCCAACTGTGCTGTAGGTACACCCATGGGCCAACCGATACAACGTTATGGCAAGCTGCGTGTCTGGGGGTATTGCTTCAGGTCTGAATCGAGTTGGCTCTTTGACAAGTTGCTCTTCTACCTCGCCAAGAATGAACTGAAATGTTGCTCTGTTTATCCGCAAACGTTTTTTGAATACTTTATCGTTCCAATTTTGATAGCCATTTCTCCACCACGAGTTACTTCTTACTTCATCTGCAGTTCGCTCCTTCCTTGGTTTCTTGTTCGCAGCAACACACAAGCTAAGTGCCTCAGCCATGGCTAGTTCATCCTCTTCCACCTAAAAAACCCGCTTCCTCGAAATATTCGTCATAAACATGTTGATCATCTCCATTTCTTGTCTTTTTTCTCTACGACGCCGATAAAAAGACTTGAAAAGACCTGCCATGTTTTGTTTTCCCATTTTCGAACAAATCTACTAGGCGCGCTAGTGCCAGTGTCCTCCGAGTATAGAACCCAGTGTTTTTTATAATTTTTTTTTCCTGCTAGGCCTTGTACTTAAATGCGTCTCGCTTTTATACCAGACGTATTAAACGTCTTAGACGTTAAAAGTGTCTAGACAATTTTAACGTCGCTAGCATAAAAACGGCCAATATCACAATATGTACATTGGTCGCGATCAAAGGGCCAAACAAATGGAGCGGAACTTTATTTTATACTATGCTGACAAACCATTACACATGAACATCTTATGAAACACTTGAGTATTGAGACCAATAGCCTTATACCTGCATTCCAGAAAGTTAAGAACAATTTCAAAGCACGGTAAAACCCGCCCTACGGTCACCCCGTTGCAGCCTTAGTACTTATAGGCACTTTCAAAAGGCATAATTAGTAATTTCCATCGATGGAATCTTAAATAACATAGCATTAAACTGGCGATCAGAAACTGCGATTAGCTTTAAACGACTTACAAAAAAGAAAGATAATTGTTTTGAGAATAGAACAATAGCAAAACATACCAACAGCTGGTAACAACGCTTCTTCTTTTACGGCAATATTTTTATATGAATTGATTGCTTGAATATATTGAAATAGATGAATGTTAGTCTACTGACGTAATAGTCTAACAATCTCGAAACAATGCATATACTGTAAATTCACAATGACAACGACTTATGAGTTTAGGGCTTATAGCTTTTAAGGTTCTTTAAATTTAGCTCAGTATTGTTTGTTGGTCAATAGGCGGCTGGCACGAACAGATATTAGACCTTACTACAGTACTTAAAAACTTACACACGTAGAAATAAATAAACAATAACCTCCATTTGGCGCAAAAATATGCTACGATATTTTCGCCCCAAATGGAGGCTATTGTGTTTATTGTTCTTCAAATCTTTTTCGCAACGCGCGCAGTTTTAAAAATTGGCGAATATTCTCGGATATTCACCAGTTTTAGCTGGGGAATATTCGGTCGCGTGACGTGTTTAGACCAATCGCGCGCGAACGAAAATATTTGATGGATTATAACTTCTGATATTGGTCTATTAATTGAGGCATCGCTATGACATTATATTGTTTGTGTTCTCTTGTTTTCAAAACAGCTATGTTATATTAGTGCCCCAAATTCATTGTTTATTTTATTGTCTAGTGGTCAAGGGCAACCTCTCTTCTCGATGATTCCGTTTTGATTTTGAAATAATCACATTCCTGATGTGATTTTTTTTTAACATTTAAAACTAACAATGAAAAAAGTTCTAGATATTTACTTTGAAGTTAGTGACGCACAGCGAATAAAATATAAACAAGCGTTTAATCATCTTGGAATTAGAGAGACAGTACAGCTCACATTTACGATCCATCGTCCACTGAGCAAGATAAGTTAAGAAAGACAACAATTTGTGAGTCAATAAAATTCAGTAACCCAGTTTATCTTCTTGCTTTTTCTTCAAAAACAGTTACGAAAGAAACATGTTCTGAAAGAACGTGCAGTGAAGCGCGAAATGTATTCCACCTGTACGCCAAGAGCCCGTTTCTCGAAAGCCCCGGAAACTTTTAGGACCCGCAAAGTTATTTTTAGTTATTCTGTATCTATAAACAGAGAGGTGTATTCGCCTGAAACGTCTTCTACGAAGAGAACATCTTTTCATATGAAGAATATGTGAATAAAACAGCTCTGTAATCATAAGGTTTGAGATTTTGCTACGGCTTTTCGGGTGCGAAAACTTTTCGGGACCTTCGAGAAACGGGCCCCTGGGTTCTTTGTCGTAAGACTAGCGCAGTGATTTCTTTTCTGACTCGTCAAAAAACCTCATAATGTCGAGAAAAGCACTTAATGAAAGCTCGCTGGCAAATTTCAAACAACCGTGGTAGGATGGCTTTTTGGCTTAAGAAAACTTTCCAAAATCAGTGCTCTATGATATTTGACGTGTAGCTTTGTTGCGAGAGTATAAGCGTTCACTTGGAACAGCGTAAATATAAGAGACTTGGCTTCCAAATAAACCAATCAATCAATCAATCATTTTTATTCCGTAATTTACACTTAACAGTCGGACTGGCCCGCGGATAGCGAGTGCTAGTCAAGGTGGGCTAGTCTATCTGTGTGGTGGTATACATCCGTGGTACACCAATATGGCGGCTGGAATATAGTGTAAACATCTGGAACTTATTTTGGCTTTCTAGGCGACTGATTATCAGTACTAAACAAACAAGCATTTATATAAGCACTTTTCCTAATGCTCTAACTTCTAAAAAGGCTCAAAATCATGAGATAAGTGTTTATTTTTCAACAAACTCGATCGTAGCCTTGTGTCACGCAGCCTCCATAACCCTGAAATTCAAAATGCTCTGGTTTCCAAACGAAGCACGCTAATTGTAAACAGATATAAATATACCGCCTCTTATACCTGATGAGGATACGTCACGTGAAGACGATCTATTGAATTAGAAGTCTTGGAAAAACACATACTTGTAAACATTCTCGAAATCCCAGTGGCGATAGTATCAAACATCTATCAAACAGCTACCTTGTCAAAACGAAGTGCAAGCCTTGGCCTTGCGTGGTCATGAAGCTGAACTTCATAACTATAGCTTGGAATTTGGCTTCTTAGAATACTCAAGTAATCATTTCCGAGGAATCAAAGCCAAAATACGACCAAGGAAAAATTACAAAATAAATTTGTTCAAATTTCCAGTGCTATTCACTAGTTTTTTTACAGCGTGATGAAGCGTTGTAGGGTTGTGGTCTACTCAGGTGACAGCATCTTCCTTAATAGTTGCTTCATGGTTAGATTTTAGTTTAAAACTTTAGACGAGTGGCGTTAATGGCTGATAAAATGTGATTTAACTATAACACCGAACTATCAGTGTTTAACAAAGGAGGATATGTAGCGTATGTTCCACTGATCATAATTTTACTAAGAACTGCAAAGAAATGCAAGCCAAGTCGTGTTTTGATGATTGAGTGGTGATATTCATAACATCGTAGTTAGCAACAAAATTTAGTCGAAAGTATGAAAAAAAAGCAAGTTGTAAGCCATTATAATTGTAAGATGGCTTTAATAAAAACATCGGTATTCACGTACGCCAATTCCCTATCCACACCATCCCACCATCCATGCCATTCCTTATTTTTTAGTCGGGATCATTTGCGGTCCCTATCGGAGATCATTTCCGGTCCGGGATCATTTGCGGTCCAATTTGGGGATCATTTGCGGTCCGGGATCATTTGCGGTCCTGGGATCACTTGAGAACCCGGAACTTGAAAAATGGCAAAGTGAGATTTCGCCTGAATATTGACGTTAGAAAGGAGAAGGAAGACTCATGGCTGAACGTAATAAAAAACAAAAATTGCGTTCGTAAAAGGCCGACTGAATTTTAACACCAAGGGTACAACAGCAGCCAATATTCACCTTATGGAATCTCTCTTAGATAACCGGCCGAAGAACAACCATATTACCGTAGATATAATATATCACCTTCGCACTCTGCTTGTATCTGGTTTTTTGTTTTTTTTTTTTTGACGAGTTTTAGTTTCCAACTCCTTATTTCTCAACTGCGTTAGTCCTCGAAGGATTAAAGACACTCTGGCAACAAAAGAACTAGACACGGCATTTTATAAATTTGAGTGAGGGAGGGAGGGAGGGAGGCGGCGTGGCCGAGTGGTTTAGGGCGCTGGATTTGAAATCTGGAGGTCCCTGGTTCAAATCCTCCGCCCTACCGCTGTCTGGATTTGCTCTCGGTAGCCCCGAGTTCAACTCCTCGG
>Ga0126339_10003567_pt1 | contig 11352 bp, 5 predicted proteins | sample OrbTmetagenome_2_FD_92532 | JGI IMG/M metagenome (GOLD analysis project Ga0126339, IMG submission 92532) | Coral microbial communities from Petempiche,Puerto Morelos, Mexico - Orbicella T R C metagenome | ecosystem: Host-associated > Invertebrates > Cnidaria > Coral | place: Petempiche,Puerto...
CAATGTAAACAATCTGTTCCCAGATTTCCGCTCTATATATGCTGTGAGATTTGATTTTGACTTCATACACTATAAACAGTCTGCCTGTTTGCTGTTCAACAAATAAACTCCTAAAGACATGGCCAGGAAAAGCCAAGTATTTTTGCATACGTTATAACTCGAAAACGAAGCAGAAACCAGCGACAAAAATACAGGGCCGCGTTTTTCTATTATATTGAAGACCACATGCAAAAACTCAAGCCCTTTTGCGAAATTTTTTTTTTTCACCCAAATCGTCACTTAGCATGGTTTTGCACTCACCCCTTCAATTTATAACGCAGCATATGAAAAATAAGACAATTTTCTGCAGGATATCTGGACACCCATCTGGCTAAAAGCCTGAATAACAATGTATATAACAATTATTATATTAATTACTATAATATTATACTTAAAACAAAATCATTGTTACATTCAGGCAATAATTTACCTGGATGTAATAATGATATATAACAATTGCAATTTATATACCTTATAGCATCTAGTTCTGCTGGCGTAAGCTTATCATCTGCAAAATATTGATATGATTCTGTACCGCCTCTGCCATATCCACCTGGGCCAAATAACAAACTGTAGCATGGTATATTGCAGTAGGGAATACCTCTGTGCTATAAAATAAATACAAATATCATTGAATTATATACCTGATTGTACCTTCTGGTAAGCCTCAACTGCATATCACACAACTTTGATCGACCTTTGGTGTGTATTTAGGTGAGATACAGTAGATCTGAATAACTCATAAAGCAAGTCTGATACTGGGATTTCATTAAGGGCTGGGCACCAGGCGAATTGACCGGCTGATCAGCTTCTTTAGATAACTTGCAGAGTTGTCTTTCAGGAGCAAATAATTTAAAGATTTAAACAAGTTACAACCTCACAAATCAAACAAACCAATAAATTTATTCCAGATTTTAATTATAGATTTTCAACGAAAGTCATGTTACTATAAGCCATGTTGATATTCATGAAAAATTGACTTGACTTCAAAAGCAAATTAAAGCTGAGAGTTACGTGATCAAAAACAACTTCAATACATATGAACATAACAATCTGTGATCCACACATGACCCTGGGGGAGACAACTAGATTAAATGTCTGGTATGGTATTTTCAAAACTTACAAATTATTCAGCTAATTTCCTACACTTAAGGTTTACCCTTGATATGTCCAAGAATAGAATTTTAACAACTCAAATTCAAACTTGTCATGAGAACAACTCATATTCTGTGAACAATATATACATAGGTTAAAAGCTACTACATAACAAACTGTAAAAAAGAAACATATTATGTTTCTTTTTTATGTTGCAACACACCCATGCAAATACTTAACCAATATTATGACATGTACGCCATTGACATAACAATTATAGCATGTTCAAAATATTTCATGATTAAAATCAACAAGCGAAGATCATATTCACTTGAACCAGACATGCATATAACTTTTTTTTTGCTGTTGTGTTATATCACAATAATTTCAGTCTAGGAATGCTCTATCTTGCTCTAATTTCCAAACAAGAACTGAAGGTTCAACATACATGGATGAAAATCACAACCACACACTTTATTAACATAATATAATAATTATTATGTTTCTGCCTAAGCTTTCACGTAACTAAGCTGACCACAATATGTCAATCAATAAACAGGCAAAAGTTAGACTGAACACTAAGCTAACAGGCAGGTTTTGACACATGAAAAACCTGTTGAAGCAGACAGCTCTATGAAACATTTCATCAAGACATCACAGTGTGTGTATATCTTATTTCATTTCATCAGAAAACTGAGTATCAAATGTTTTCACTCTAAAGAGCTAATAGCAAATGAACTAAAACTAATTAGGGTTGAATGAAAAATCCCTAGATATATATGTGTGTTCTTTTCCCTTGAAAATAAAATCAAGAAACAGTCTTGGAAAGAAGCCATTTGTGACTCTGAAGACTGAAGAATTTTAACTTGTAATGATTACATTAATACATACAAGTCAACGTACAATGATTTCAATTCTGGTTTAACCACCCCACAAATTGAGGTTATACTGCATTATCCTAATCATGAACTAACCAACTGGTTAACTGGTTAAATTCAGTCAAGATAAATCAAATGTCATTTACACCTTTTATCAGCAAGAACCTATTGAACATTTGTTAGTGCATGCTGTTGTGACTTCAATATTGATAGTATCAAAACATGGCTCAATCTTCAAGATCTAAGCACAATCTTTTTACTATAGAAACACAAATAAAGGCAAAAGATTGGCATATTACCACCCAGTTCGACAGAAGATGAGGAACTCTGCGTTGAATCAGAAGAAAGGCATCTGCTTCCATTCTGATCAAGGACAATGAGTTAATATTTCAACACATTGCATCATTGACAGGAAACGGAAAATCAGGAACTGGAATCTTGGAATGGACTTTCCAAACAAAAAATGGAATATAACAATGCTGTGCAAAGCACAGACTTTCAGTTAAAATTATTAATTCTACATTTATTTACAATTATTACAGGTTCATTAGATCTGGGACTATCTATTTCTACCACACAAAGTCAGTTTTACTTGGTAAGAAACCAGTGACCGAAAAAAAAGTTTGAAGATAAAATATCCCATTCCATTGCTATTGCAAAATTGAGTTTTTTGTTCATTGAAAATTGTACACTGTTTAGCATAACATGCCCTGAGATAAAAACGTCTTGTTGTGTTTAACTACAAGATCAACTTTTTGCAAGTACTTTACATGTAAACATAACTGGAAATGTTTCTAAGAATCACACAATGCAAACACGTCACAACAGTCGGCGAGAGCACAACAAAAAATTACAACATATGATGTACGAAACATTCTCTAATGAAACTCTTCAAATTACCTGAAGAAAGGATAAAATGCTTATATACATTTTTAATTATACCAAGAATTGTATACATTTATTTTACCCTGTGTCTAATGTCCGGCAGCCAGACATCATTTTCAAAATATTCTGTGTCACACAGTCAGAAAATCTTCCTTTTACATTGTGTTACCATAACAATAACTGAGTCAAAGTCTAACCATAGACAGGCCAACCATGTGCCACTCAAGCTATAACCTTTGCTCGTCACAAGATGCCAGGAGTGCTATTCACTGCTAAGTAGACATGGATTATTTTAAACAAATGTACCACAGTACTCTGTGTCCGGCTAGCCTGAATAGCGACTCCCTTTAGCCATGGTTCACCTGAATATCACACAAATTGGCCTGTTTATGGCTAGTTCTCAATAATTGTATTCATCTGGTAACACAAGGAATACATAGTCATAAATGGACCATTTTCTTTCAAACTTAGAGTATTTTAAAAACCCTGTCCAGTTTCTGGACACAGTGTTTATATCATATAATTATTTAGAATTTCCAGGGAGCGAGGAGGAGGTAACTGTAGTAATATATTAATTTTAATAACCAGATTTAAAAATTGTTCATCGTATTATATTTAATTCCTGTCTCACCCGGTTCGGAAAAAAGTTAACAAAAGCAGGACATACTGTTCAAACTGGGCACTTCGATAGATTGACACAGCCTGACAGGCACATATATTAAGCAAATTTTATCGCATCTACTGATCAAAAGAGTCCGTTCTTAAGTTACTTGTCACCCTGCCTTAGGCAAACGACAATGCTTTGTAGGGATTAAATTCGTTTATTTTATGTGACAATAAACACAAAGTGAAAAATTTCCTAGTTTTGCGTGGTCGCCTCTTCAGAGATCTAATTAACAAAATTATTGACACATCATTCGAAGCCACGAAAATTGGCATTGAGTCAAGACAACCCTCCGAAAACTGCACATCCCATATAACGGTTTATCTAAATTCAAAAGTTTGAAAAAACAAAACTTGTTATAAGCTTATTTTGGCAAGGCTTCTACAAAGAGCTTACCTCAAATCCCATGATAAGAAAGCTTCCCGAACTACCGCAAAAAGGACGAACGAATATCAGCTGCTTGAGCTTAAATTTTGAGAATCAAAGACTTGAAAAATATAGCTCTTTTCTCTGCTATTGCAATTTACGTTCAAGAGGGTTTTATCACGAGTTACCGGCCGGCTACCGATTTCTTGAAGTCTGCGTATAAAGCCCTAACAAAGCTTTCGAGTACCTTACCTCAGAATGTTGGCCCGGATTTAATCTTTTACCGCATTCCTCACATCGTAAACAGCCGGGATGCCACACTTTACCAAGAGAATTTCTTTGTTCAGCTGCAAAATACCATATAAATACATCACAAACTTGATTGCCTGAGTCTCAATCATGTTGTTACTTCGTTGACCGCTCGCCGCTGAGTCCGGATGGAACAAAGTTGTTTATCGTTTCTGTAGTTCTACAAAAGAATTATTTTGCAATCTACTGGCGGGATTTTGTTTTTAAAAGCTTCAGCTTACCAAAATATACTAGTTTGCCGCACTTATGACACTCAGTCATCACGTTTACCGCAGTTTAGCAGGCCAAACAATTTGACCTCTCGCCGAGCTCGAGCGACGAAAAATTCAGCGCTTGCTCCAAAGGCGCAAAGTTGCTAATGACGTCACGCCGAAAACATACCAAAATATCACTGTCTATGGAGGGGTTAGGATTTTTTTTTCCATCCGCTCGTGTGCAAATTATTCAATGAGCGACGAATTTATTCACGTATCAAGGATCAAAGAAACAAGGGAAGGTCGATGTTTTAGGATGGAAAGCGAAAAAAAATGAAAATAAAACATGTTAAATCTCTGGGCGGCGCTTTGGCCATGGGTGCAAGAAAAATGAAATAGATTACTAACAGAAACCGGGAAAAAAAAAATGAGGCGGGGTTAGACATGAAAATTCTGTAAAAGATGGAATTTATGTTTTTGCCGGAATTTGGATCTTAAGGTATTAAAGTTTATCTTGAGAAATCTTTCTGCTACTGTAAGTTCAAAGCTCAAAACGAGTTATTTTTGCCTTTGTTAAAAGATATTTTGAGAAGGATTTCTCCTTTCATGTTTACCCCCGCCTTAAACAATAAAAAATAGAAGGAGTAGGATATATTAAAGGAAGGTGCAACTACTGAACGGAGAGAAACACTCATGATTTATGACAAAATTTATTTTATTTCAATTTTTCAACAAGAAAGTCACGGCCAGTATTCAACATTTGGGGCGTCACGCAACACTTCCCCGCCCCCCGGGTAACGAGAGCGACTGCGTGACAACCCAATAATGGCTGCATAAAACCAACCAATAACAGAATACAGCCTACACCTTTTCCCCCTCACACACCACTATATGTTTTTTCTTGTGTTCGTATTCACCCCAGGACTGGCTCGGGACTTAAATCTTGCATTCATCCGTTAGAAAACGCTACCAATCGGGCGAAACGCCTTTTCCATAATCTTTCGCCTTCCTTGCTGCTGTTCCTGCATCTGTTCCAGAGATCCAGCCGCATAAATGTCTCGTTTTAACGGGTCTTGCAATTTAATAGCCTCGCTCTACTCCTCGCGCAAAATTTGAAAACCTTTTGCAGGATTTGTGGATTCGTGTTAATAGACCCAAGAATAGGAATCGTGGAGACTCGCAAGAGACACTGAAGGGAAGCGACCTTTCTTTCCTCAGGATCAACAGGGGATGGTAAACACACGGTATGGAAGGTGTTCTGCCCATTTTTCTGTCACGCAACGAAAGAGCGTAGTGTTGCGTGACAGATAGAGGGCTGTATTGAACTGGACCAGTTTTGTTTGGAATGAAGCCAAGGACCCGTATTGCTTTGTCTTATGTTGGAAAAACAACCAATGTATTAAACTAGCACGGCAGCTATTTACTTAAATTATCGAGCCCAGAGTAACAAACATTCCACAGAACTATATCTCAATGCTGTAAGATCCTGTACACCATTCGCCATTTTACAAACTCAGCATCTCAACGTTTTAATTTAAATTGCCCTAGCTGTTAAGCATTTTAAAACTGATTTAATGACTTAATTGGAGGCTTGTTGCTAAGCCAAAATATTGTGTTTGATGCAAATGCATTTTGAGGCAAAACGAAAGTTTACGGAAAAAATTAAGGTTTGAATGCTGGAGAAGAACGAAGAAAATGCTGGAGGAACGTTCTCAGTCTAAACCAACATCGTGGCCATGGAGAAATTGATGCATTTTTTTTTCCTTAAGTAAGACGACTTCATATAAGGAATACAAACAAACAAAGGCATATCTTATCTCTTACATAATTACTCCTTGCGTTGGTGAAGAAAATCACAGCAATTAATTACAGGTTCAATAAACAGAAGCATGTCACCTTGTCAAGGTGATATGCTTCTGATATAAACTATTACACCTTCTGTAAACGTTTCCAGATTGCATCCATCACTATACTTTTTTCCCTATGGAGATTTCCTAAGATTAACCACATTCTACAGACATTTTACTACCTGTTCACGTTTCCTGATTTTCTCAAAAAGAAGCAAGCGATTAAAGACGTGAAAAACAAACGTAGAATTCGAAACTCCCATGCGATATGCAGTGAATTTAAAAGTCCAGTTATATAAGCACATACCTTTACCATGGAAAGATTTGCTTCGCCCAACTTTGGAAGACTTTGTAGGTTTTGAACCGGCTGTTTTGTCAGACAGCTGACTCAGTCCTCGAGTGAGGCGAGGAGATGCTCTGGGGAAAAGGGGTCTCCGCTCGCCCAACAACGGGGAATTCGGAGCGCTTCGAGATTTAAAAATGCGTGCTTCTGGTGGGGGAAGATAGTCAATGCTCTTCGGTCCTGGTTTTCCGCAGTTCTCGTGATATACCGAGGGCATTTTTCTGTTGATGAAGATAATATTAAAATAAATTAGCGGGAACTCAAGAATAAAATACAATTAAAGAAGTGTTAAACCTTTCTTCTTCGCTGAAAGCATTTGTTTTAAGAACTGCCAGAAGATTGTACTTTCTTTTAATCATGGTGTCCCCAAACCATAAGTATGCCTTACTTCACTAATTATAAATCAAATCAGTGGGTACTGCGTGACCAATGTCACGCTACAAGTTTAATTGGCTCACACAACACCTGTTTGGCACTATCATTACTTGAGTATTGGGAGTGTATTAAATACGTTTTGCTCAATATCTCGTTGAAATCAAATTATGTTACATTTAACATTTGCAAATTGAATTTGTAGCTCGTTCCTTCTCCAACTAACCTCAAAAGCAACATTTGTGATCGGTGAAGCATGTAGAAACAATAATATGTTCAATACAAATATTTCCGAGGTTCAGCACACGATTTCTGTCGTCTTAGTAACGAATTGTAGAAAACATTGCATGACTCACCCGGAGCAGCAACGCAAGCAGTAATTTTTCGTCACACTGATTGGTAAAAATCTGTCACGTTGTGCAACTACCACGCGAAAAAATCGCCAGTTCAGATTGAGAGCAATGTTTTTAGATTTTAAAACTGGATTGGCCAAGTATTCCTTATATTATGAAAGAAAAAGGTTTCCATGATGTAAAATAATGATAGTATACCATAAGGTCTAGCAGTTCCAACACGAGCTTCGCTTCTCGGACTCCACGCCCTGTCCATACCAATTTCGTGCGTGTCGAATGTCCGCAATTAACGCTCTGTCCACACTACGCCGGAGAAATTTGAAAGTACACGGTCATTTTGGCTTTGTTTTTCAAGAAAACCGTGTTCAGACAGCGAAATCACACGTTTATCGTAATGTCATAGTTTTCAAAAGGCTCTGTTTACAAAATGTTTTCCGTCCTCACTAGAACGCAATGCCGGCGTTTCCAAATTCTTCCGGTTTGAATAGCGTTTCCGAAAAGCTCCTTTTTTGTGACGGATTAGTGTGGACGATAGGTCTAACTGCAGAAATAAAGCTGCGTTTTCAAATCCTTCCGGTGTAATGTGGACAGGGCCTAAAGTATCGAAAACAGCGTACATTTGAATGGAGGCTTTGAATTACTGTGGACAGAGCTCAAAATGCTTGTCACTACACGAAAACGCGTCGCCTCGAAACCGCGTTCGAGTGCAACCTCTATACACGGGGAAAGGGAGAGTTCAGCGACAAGAACAGTTTGGAATCGGCTTAATTCATTGGAAATAAAAATATCTTTAACGACCGAAACCACCTGTTGCTGGAAACGCCCAGGAATTATTCAAATCGCGTAAGTGTCAGTCTATGAGAGTAAACATTGAAAGTTCTCGATACGGCGATTACGTATTCTGTCGAAAATCACCTTTTGTAAATCGGATCTTTCTCGGCTTATCATGGAAGTAGTTTTCAATGCCAAACTCTCGTCATTATGTTATTCGGTATACAAACATTTTTAATAATGAAACGCATTGCAAGCGAGGGGATTATCAAGGAACCTCGTTTTGTACCGAAAGCTTTTATCAGGATTAATAAGTTCTGTGACTTAAAAGCGAGTTAATTGTCACATCTCAAATTTGTCGTTGTCCTTGTGGAGAGGGTTTGGCTGTTGAGAAAAGTTTTAAGAATATTTTACCGATGTTGCTTCGTGCCTTTCGCGTTCGCACCTCAACCACGATGGAAAATACTGTTGACAGAAAGGCAATCAATTGGCCTCTGAAAACAACATTGTTCATTGCGTGTAGCGACCACTTCAAAATAAACATAAAAATGTCAATGAATATTCAGCTCACTTGACAGTGCCGCACAGAGCCTTCCAGAAAAAAAGCACGAAAGTGATGGTGATAAATTATTCCATCTCTTCCAATGTATCTCTAAAATTCCTTGTTATTTTCATTTTCGTTAAAAAAAAAAAAAATTGGTTTGCTATTGCAAATTCATGTCTAAAAGATATTCGCTTATTTTCTCTGCAATTAAATTTACACAGGACGAAATAGTAAAAACAAATATTGTCTACTGACATTTTCTATTTTCTTTCTGTGTGATCAAGACAAAAATAATCGAGCCACGTAACAGAAAATGTTGTTGTCAAATTTGCTTATGTAAGGACTAATCACTTATAAACTTTGTGAGCCTAAGACCTTACATAGCCCTATGTAATAAACTTTTGATCATTCATTCAACAGAAACGAAAGGCGATCGAAAGGTAAAATAATTCTCAGTTCTTTTTCAGTCTGCAACGTGAGGATAACGCTGCTTGAAAACATGGTGTTTTTGAAAGAAGCGGAAAAACACTTTGACCTGAAATAAATGATGTATATTTACCCAGACGAAGATTGAAGAAAATTCTTCAACGCACGGAGAAGTTCAATCATCTTGAATCTCGTTGTTGAACCAAGAAAACTGGACAAGAACTGTTCAAACCGACAAGCAATTCTAAAAGGACAGTTATTCGGTTGTTTATCGGTTCTCGCTGGCTTCCATGGCATAGAACAAACTCAGAAATGTTCGAATTTTAGCGTCGTAGACGCGAATTGAAAAAACAGCTGTTTGGTGATTTTCGCTGTCAAAAATGTGTTGTCTCGAGGCTTATGGCGGGAAAAATTCAACCAATGAAAACCAATGTTCAGTTGTTCTTATGTGAAATACAGAGTTTTTACATTTGCTAATAGCCGTGAATAACAATGAAATTAAATTAAGATAATTCGGAAGTTGTCCCCGTGGTAGAAATAACAAATTCAAATTATCTCTTTTCTTGCCGACAATTTTTTTCCCCACGTTTCTTCTTGCATATTTTAATAAGAGCATTAAATGTATGCTCTCGTCGTATGGATTTCGTAGCCGCCTGAAACGGTAAAATGTTACTTGCATCTCACATAAATACCTCAAAGAAGACTATTTCATTTTTTTTTTTTTTTTTTTTAATAATCAAAAAATGTCGCGGCTGTATAAACACCGATTCGGAGACATTTTTATTTTTCCCGTGTGGAAATGGTTCACCAAAGTCTTAGATGGTCAAAAGAGAAAATCACGGCGTTTAGGAAAATAAACAGCAGCTAGTTTTAGACAATATTTACAATTTTACATTTTACAGCCAAGTGTCAGAGACTTCCGACACGAACTTAGCGCACAAGAACAAACAAAAAAAAACATTGCATTTGACTGCGTATTTCAGGTTTCAAATTAATTAAGCCCGAATTTGAAAGCCTAGAGGGCAAAATAACTCCGAAAGGGTAGGATTCCAAAAAAAAGTCCCTTTGCATAAAATGTACCATCTCTCATTACTCATCTCCACACGGGACGCTTTTGCAAGATCCTAGCGGTATATATGCAGTATACAGGGTCATATCACCATGGACTCTCCTTTGCTACCCGACCGGTATCAGGGAATCCCGTAGGAGACGACCCGGGGATGCCAGTCATCTCCCACCGTCAGCCTAAGCCCCGGGAGAGAGATGATTCCCGAGAGATGATGCGGTCTGCATCTGATAGAAGGCGTTGACGGGTACGAATGGAGAGTTTCCAGTTTCAAGTCTGCAGAAAAGTGTAGAAAGAAGAGCTTCCGGTGTTTCAGTTACGCGAAAAGTATACTTCCGGGTTTTTAAACACGCGAATATGGCGAAGAGTGTTCCTTTCGGTCTGAAACATTTGAAACCCTGTCCACACTACGCTGAAGAAATTTGAAAACTGTGGTTTTACTCCGAAAACGCATCAAATGTTTTCCGTCCACACTACGCCGGAGGAATTTAAAAACGCAACAATCCTTTTGAGGAAAACTCGGTCAATCAAAAATCATTTGAGGAAAAGTCGGTAAGGGAAATCACACGAGAAAGCTCAACTTTCAAAATGTTTTTTCCCGGCGTTTTCAGATTTCTCCGGTTTGAAAAGTATTTTCAAAGCTCCATTTCCGCGACGGATTAGTGCGGACGGTAGGCCTAACTAGAGAAATAAAGCTGCGTTTTCAACTTTCTCCGGCGTATTGTGGAAGGCGCAATCTGTCAGTAACCAAGTTTGACTGTTTAGACTTTTTGTGGAAAAAAGGAGGAGGAAATCACCAAGAAATAAAAATCTGATTATCTAGTATTCTCGAACAAACAAGCACCCAGAGATGAATCCAGAGAAAAACAAGTAATCGGGTTCGAAACCGAACAGTTCGCTACCGAAGAGTAAACTTCATTATTTTAATTATAGTTGGTTATTTTATGGAGTTTGTTACACCAGCTTGTAGACTTAACAGTACTTCGTAGGTTATGGTTTTCGAATTTGAGAAGTTTAAAATAGACTGTCGTTAAGCAAATAATATATCAAAATGGTCCTAATTCCAATAAGTATTAAAAAAAAAAAAAAAAAAAAAAAAATCTACACCCGCCTTCACCCCCACCCCCCCGCCAACCCAAACGAAATTTGCACGACACAACGGCACAGGGGGGAGGAGAAGAAGAGACTTTTCCCCATCCC
>Ga0126339_10003568_pt1 | contig 11349 bp, 6 predicted proteins | sample OrbTmetagenome_2_FD_92532 | JGI IMG/M metagenome (GOLD analysis project Ga0126339, IMG submission 92532) | Coral microbial communities from Petempiche,Puerto Morelos, Mexico - Orbicella T R C metagenome | ecosystem: Host-associated > Invertebrates > Cnidaria > Coral | place: Petempiche,Puerto...
AAAAAAAAAAAAAAAGAAAAAAAAAAAAAAAAAAAAAAAAAAAAAAAAAAAAATAATTGTTAAAAAAAAAAAAAAAAAAAAAAAAAAAAAAAAAAGGAACGGTATCCATTTTAAGCACATCTAATCCGCTTTCCTTTGAAAGGTTTTTTCCATGAAAAAGAGTCAACGTTAAGAAAATCAGACAAAAAATGCTACTTAGGTTTTTAAATTACACTTCAGGAGATCACTTGCAAATCTTGACCAATCTTCTTTAACTAATGGATTGTAATTCCTCGTATATGATCGGTTCTCTCATTAGCTGTCTATTCGCTGTTAGTATAAATCTGTTAGCGTTCTATCACGACTGCCGTTCTCTGATTGGCTACGCTACCCACTATCTATTTTGTGATAGATAGTGAGTGGCTTAGCAGTGTGCCCTTGTTAACAAAATGACGGCCGCTTTTTGGCGTTTTTGAAGTGTCTTTGAAGAGGATTTAGATAAAGTTTTGAACGACTAGTAAATCTATACTAATAAAAAATTAGATTATGAACTCGAGATTTCTATGCGTGACAGTTGACTCGGGCTGCGCCCTCGTCAACTATCCGGCAAGCGACAGAGTCTCGAGCTCATAATCTAATCGTTTAATAGATAGAAGACGATCGCGAGGGCGTTGCACTTGAAAAGGAAAATTCTTCTTGATTTTTGATTGAAAAAATAAAAAACTTTTCCGGCTGTAATCCTTTGAAGTGTCTAGAAAGACAGTTAAGCACCCTGGTTTTTCTACTTGCTCAGAAAACATTCGTGGTCGTAGTCCAACTGTTAAAGAGCTTCATCTTAGAAACATTTCTGCTAGGTCCGGAGGTACATAATGAAAGCAATAACCGGTTACACAGTTTCACTGAACTCCCACGCGCACATACAAATTGCAACAGCACTGAAATTTTTTTTATTGCAAACAGTGTTCGTATTAACTAAAATAGACTTTTGGTGCTTCTTAACGACATGACTTCTTGGTCTCACCCTGCAAAAACACACTCTTTGATAAAATTAATTAATTAATTTTGTATTTATTAGCTGTCTTTCGTGCCCTACGTTTATAAAAATTTCTGTATAAAAAATTTTCTTATAAAACTGGCTGCGACCAGGAGTAGAAGTAACACCTTGACATAACAGCATCTCCACCGGAGACAAACTACTATCTATTTCAATCTTGTTCAACCTGTTAGCTAAACAGGTTTACTGAAGAATGATCGAAGACGTTGAGGCGTGGTCAGTCTACCCTTACCTTCCCGTCCGTAACAAACGAGGCGAGAGGGAAGAGGTGAGGGGAGATCGGAGTTGTTGAGCTTAGATAACCAGAGAGTAAATTCTAAAACGTAAGCACGGCCGCAGTCGTCTAAGAATTCATCAAAAAATATATTTACAATTTGGATCGGTCGGAGCAAACCTTTAAAACTGATCAGACTCTGAGAGTCAAATGTTTGAGTCCTGTTGAAACATTGTGTGTGATCATTTAAATGAAAGTCAATAGGAGGAATGTATTTCATGTGGTGTTTATCCCTAAATAAGAAGGTTCTGACATCTACGGGTGAAGAAAATGTCTCACTAATGACAACCTCTAAAGCAAATGACAAAGTGTTTTCGAAAATTTAACATCTTAATTACACATTCAGATATTATTCTACTTCTGGGTTTTTAAATTAAATCATTTCTATAGTATAAGTAGAAAGAAGGACGTTTGTCGCAAATAGAATCGAAAATATGTGAAATTTGCAAGCCCAAACGTCATGATTTCAGATAAATACTATTTCTGGAAAATAGTGTCCGAGGATGCTGACGAAATTCCCCGTAATAAGTAACTGAATAAATAGCGCATGCTAATGAGGCCCTTATCTTGGTACTCTGTAGAGCCCCATCACATGACAGGCGTTGTGATGTAACTTCCACTTGAATATCCGAGCGTGTCCATGCAGACTGGTAACGAGCGCGTGGTGTCGCCATAAGTGTTGCCAAATCTGAAACGTCTCTCTGTGAAAAGAAAGATATAGAGAAAGGCTCTGATAAATGAATAAGAAAGTAGATAAAAAATAAGTCAAGAATTGAATTTTCATTTCCTATTCTGCAACTCCAAGGACGCTTTAAACTTGCGTGATGTATTAATTCACTTTTTGCGATGCGTAAAGGAGTTACGTCACGGCTTGCCCATCTTGAAAAGTTTTGCCTAAATTTTTATTAGGAAAATTCTTCGTTTGTAGTCCTTGTCAATCTTCACCATTCGTTGCCATCCTTGTTTTGCTACGGTTCATTTATACTCTCTTCGGTGGTATTCTTTCCTAGTAAACTGCTAATTTCAGCCGGGTTTTCTTCAAGGTAATTTTGATAAAAATAAAAAAAACTCTGAAAGAAAACTGTGGTCCCTGACTGACGTTTTTACTTTGGAACCGAGAGTTCATTAATACATGTGATCACGATAAAGCAGTAGGAAGTTTACACCACTGATCCAGGTAGGCAAACGAAAAAGTCGCTTCAATTCCTATCATCTTCAGTTGATAACTTTGGAGGCTCAAGTCAGCTCTGTGTGTTTACTCACGTGGTATGTAGCCTGTATATTTTGGTTTCATTCCTATTTTCCTGTACAGTGTTCCGTGCTCTGCGATCAGCGGTTTTACAGTCGCCTCTGGTAATCTACAGAAAGGGAGAGGTTTGTGTGTTATTTATAGATAACAAGAACATACAGTCATACCGTCTCTAAGTTTTGAGAGTGATTGGCTTAGAACTAGTGATATTTTTAGCTCTGGAATATGAAAACTAAAATGTTCTTTCTCTTCGAACTTAAAAATGAGACTTTAAACTTTGTCAGAGGTGGAGGAAATTATTCTACTCCAGGTTGAGACAGCCATAACGCTTTGCATAACGACCTAAGCTCAAATTTGGTCCGTCCAGAATAAAACATAACTATAACCTTTTTTAATATCTTGTTTACCTAGTGACGTCAATAGCCTGAGTGGCCAGGCCTTCCTGTTTATTGCGCATTTCAAGAGAGTCCGTAAAGCCGTCCTTAGTCCAGGTAGCGTATCTAGTACCCAGGTCGTGTTCTCGCCTCCGCGGTACGTAACCCGTGTAGCCTGGTAACGGCGCCTCACAAAATTCCCGATGTTCACCTGTGCGATAACAACAAACACGTTGTGTTGGCAAGTTTTTATCATTATGAACACTATAACAAAAGCCTATGGCAACAAAATTAACATTATAAAATGGCTACGCTCTGCTTTTTCACGAACTCTCACTAACATTGATTCCAAAGAAGAATTTATTCTATAATCATAAGACCAGGCAATTTTATCGTTCACCAGCTCATTCTACGTGCAACCGACTTAACTGAGATATAACGAATCATGGGAAGAGATTGGAAACCACCACGGAATCGAGGGCAAGTGGCTCATAACTTTGCCACCGATCTTCCGGCATGGCTTGTTGTCTGCAGCACAGAAAAGCTTTCACAGTGCGCGATGAGCTGAGAGAGCCCATGAAAACGCAATATACACATCGACAAATATTCGGTAGAACCATTTGCATAAGTTGCCTCATTTAAGCAAGAGTACATTTTTTTCAATGGACCACTTTCTTGAACTAATCAAGTTCGAATATCAGACTAGCAGCATGTTTGTCAGTAATCCATACTTACTAGGGAAGTACCCTTTAGCGTATTTTGGTGTCAGATCAGGGTAGTTCGTGGGTTCTCTGTAACTCGGTACAGGCTTCAGCTTTGGATGACTGTACACAGATTTCTTCAAGTCATCTTGTTCTATTCTGTGATTCTTGTCCTTCTTCATGAAATTGCTAACGGCTTGTTCTGTCGCTTCTCTGTATCGGGAACCGTAAAGAAATCGCATTGTGGGAACATAACCTAAATATAACACAATACATGGTTAGTGAGTGGAGGTCTCCCACTTGGAGATCAGGTCTTGATTTATAACTTCCTAATGCAAACAAAATTTTCCCTTATAGCATTTTTAACTGGTTTTTATCAAAAGTTTTCGCAAGCTACCGGGATTAAATCGGCGAGAAAAAGTGGTTTTGTGGGTCTTGCCCCAAATCGTTTTCTTTGCTTGTCGCTTTTGCTAAATCTTCGCGAAACTCCAGCAAAGGTTTCGTTTTTCATGCTCCAATAAAAACGAGGCGAGGACTCGAGACCGCCATCCCGACTGTTCTCCGAAAATTGTCGGCCGCCTTCGGCCTGGTTCTTCGTGTTGTCTTAGAAACTTCCGCGTAAAAACTGCGGGCTTTATGAAGATCACAAACCTGCAGGTGGAGCATATTTTCATATAAATGGTTTCACAAGAAGGCTTGTTTTAACACAGAGGAAAAAGGCAACTCAGAAATGGCCTATTTTATTCTAACTACGGAAAATCCGAATACACTTAATCATAGTTTTTTTTTTGCCGTTTAGATTAAAGAGAATGCTTTTATGGGAGCGCAATTTAATTCAAATAAGGATTTCAACTGTCAACCTTTTAAGACCTCTTTTTACTTCAAATTGAGTTTTTAAATCCTTATCACACGTAAGTAAAGCTTCACTGATTAAGCATGCCTTAAGTGTGAGTAATAAGATCTGTTGGTACGTGACTTTCGATAAGTAATCGAAACAGTCTTAGTTGTTGAAGATTTATCTCTCTATGGGTTAGAGTACATATCTGGTTTTTGAAACTGAATGCACTTTCATTTATTGTTTATATATAAATTTGTCTACTTTTTAGAAAATTCTGAAATGACTCAAAGCCGAAACTTTCTGAGTTATAAAAATCATTGTAATATCGGTCTTAGGCCCCGAAACTAGTTCAAAACTCACTGAAGGCAATGACCACGTGGTACTAAGTTTTTTTTTCCTTGCCAATTCGTAATGACCAAACCAAACCAATGTACTTGAGGCTACAGTGAGCTGCAAATGCCTTTTGAAGTAGCGGCTTGCCAAAACAAAGGAAGAACAATAGAGAACGCAAACGAAGGCATGGGAATAACAAAAGAGATTCTTTGGTATTAATGAAGTTTTAAGTGTGTAAAGAAATGATATTGTGTTCGTATTGCCTGTGTAATATGGAACCATGGCTGCTGTCAGTTTGTTGTCCCCATTTGGTTGTGGTAGATATGGTATTCTCTCCCGCGGGTCTGGTAGAGTCATTGGAACAAGTTTCTCATTTCGCATGTGTCTCTGCGGCAAAGAAAACAACAAATTAGTTTTCAAACAACTAGTCGTGCACGTATATTGAATTAAAATTAAGATAACAAAGCTACCAAGCGGTCAGTAACAGAATGAATTAACTAACATGTGCTAAAAACGTGTTAGCATCTTTCGTCGATGTTTCATCTATCTTTGCCTTACGTCTTGAAACTTTGCTTTCCAAGCAAGTAAGTCAACGTTTGCGATAGAACATTGCAATTATCTTGTAATGCTAAATATGCGTTTTTCCTCAAAATCCACTGGCGAGGGTTCCTTCAAAATTTTATCATACAATTTCACGCGTCAATGAAACAAGGATACTGTACTTATGGTCGTATACAGGTTTTGGTGTTTATAAGAAACACTTTTAGAGCAAATACTCATTTAAGAAAAAAAATGACCCTATAATGCGTTAAGTTGTTTCTTTTGTTTGGTAAAGTTTAGCGAACTTTGTTTAAAATGAATCTTTTATTTATTATATTTACTTACTGTAGTGAGTTTGTCTGTTGCTATCCCATATGTGTGTCCACATTCATATTTCAACTGGGGACAGTACCCTCGGTATCTGGAATGAGCAAAATATCAGTAATCATTAAATTTGCCGGTGAGAGTTCCTAGCAACCTGCTGTGTAAAGTCTGAGATACATGACGTTTCTAAGCATGTATTAAAGATCAACCTGGACCAAATTAACCAGTTTATTCTTCGGTAATTTAGAGCTGGGGTTGAACTACAGTAAGGAGAAAAAAAATTGGCATAAAATATTCTTGTCCGTCACAGCCAAAAGTAGCTTTAGGCAGGAACTTTATTGTTTTACCCTGCCGAGGCTTTTTCTCGTCATCATTCCCTGGTTTCTAGTAAAAAGTTAACTATTAAGGCTTGGGTCTTTAACTGGCTTAATAAACACAGAGGAGTTGTTTTTCGCTTTCTATTTTTAAAATGTATTTCCAATTCAGTTTTTCCTCTTCCGAAACGTTAGACTTCAAGTCGTCGTACGATAAAGTACAATCTTAACTGAAGTACTTCATATGCTTCATCTCTTCATCGAATCAATAATTCATCCACGATAGATGCTCAATGTTTTACGCTTCTTCAGTATGTATCGTGAACGTTTTCTTAGTTTAGCCGAACGAATTGATTACTCTCGTTATCAACTGCTGTGTTCGACTTGTTGTACTTTCTATTTACACCATATACTACCATTCAAAAGTGTCACCGATCTAAATGAGTCACTTAATGCCGAACCGACGCTATCTCAAACTAAGATAAAATCAGTAATTAATAGTTTTCTACTCACCCAGGCAAATTGCTAGCTTTATGCGGATTCGTCAACTCGGTAAAACCCATTTTTAACGCGTCAATCTTCGACTGCGGTCTGTAGATTCTGTTGAATTACTGAGCAAACTTTTCAGCTGTGCTTCGTTGTCAAGGTACACAATATCCCGTTGAGATGGGAAGAATAAACACCATAATGCCCGGTGAATACGTAATGTACCTTTGAAGCGGTGTACAAAGAAACACGCGTTCTGCACCAATAGGATCGCTAGGCGCGCAGTTGACAAGTAAACTATGCACAAAAGGTGTCATTTACCGTCTAAGTTGACTCCTTAAGTGTTAGTAGTGACAGCTGAAGTGAAAGTTTATGTAAATTTTGCCAAACACACAACTCGTTGAATTTACAATCAATTCGGTTAAAAACCTTTCATTTATTCCGCGCTGGCTCTTTCTTGCATTTGCCAGTGAGCAATTCCTGGTCGTCGAGATGCGTTTAGGGCTATGCCGTTCTTTCAGACAAAGGAAAAATTCAAGAAAAAGTGTCAAATATTTTAAGGAGGCCGGCTTGTTAATTTACAAGAGACTTAGTAACTGAAGCATTAAACGATGAAGCTCTCGAGCAAACATCAACGAATCGTGGGGTAATAGTTAAATGCATTCTCAGTTCTTGTAACATTTGCAAATGAAACTTTGTCAAGTTATACAGGACCAAACGTTCAGTAAGGTTGACTCAGTAGACCTCAGTAACCGTAAACGGAATGCAGTCCCGGAACGACAGTCGACATAACAGAGCAATCCCTGAGAAAATTTGTCAGACAGATCATGACTCAAACTGTTGTTTCATTACTGCCGTTTCACTCTCAAAACATATGGATCAAAGAATTATTCCAACATAATAGTCATAGTACTATAGAGGCGAAATCAATCTTGAATCAGTTAAATTCAAAAATTGCTTGCACTTCTCGAAACTTTCCAGAGTCGGTTTCAGATACGCTTTTAAAAAGAAAGAGGCGGAGGTGGCCGGGTTTTGGGTGAAGATCAGTGAAGAATGAAGCTTTTCGCTTGAAGGGTCTTGAAACAGTGTTGAAAGGGGAAGGCAGAGTGAAGCTACGGGCTTTCGATGCCTTACCGTTTTGCAATAAAAAGCGGGGACTAATGACCTGGTCTCCATTGCCCCTCCCGTCTATTTTAGTAAAACTTCATGTTCAGGAGTCCTCTTAACTTCTTGTTGTGCGGTCGGGCATTTACTCAACTACATTATGCAGTGCAGATTCATGTGAAAAGTTTCAGGACGGTCACAGCCGCCTCTTCCCTTTTTTTTCGGGGAGAGGCGGCTGTGACACAGGTTAGAACATGGTTGGGAGAGTGACTAACCGCGTGTCCTTGAAGCTTTATTACTATAATCAAGAGAAAATGAGGTCATGCTCTCTTGCTATGATAAAAAAGGAAATATTTTAGCAAAATAATTTTCTTTGCCTACTCTCAACTACTACTCCCAGGCTAAGCCTGGTAAACGTTCAAGTTGCGACTTGGGAAGATTGGGCACATTTTTCCCATTTGTGCCTGCGATTTTCCAGCGGATTTGCCCATACAAAAGTGTCATGGCGGAATACATGTGCAATGGTTAAACGGATTTTTGCAAGGAAATATGTCTGTATTTCAACTTCTTAGAGCAAGGGGCCTTATTTGGAGAACAAATGGACTTCTACGTTATTGTAGAAGTGTAAAAACCAGACGCTTCAACAAAATCGGCCCATCAAAATTGCGTGTTAATGGCGAACGCGAGGAGAGGTTTATAGTTCGAAGATACTTCAGAACTTCGGCTCATCTTTCTGACGAGAAAAACGATAATGGCACAGATTCAGAAGAGGAGAGTCGAGATTTAATTTCATATGACCTCAGTGGTAATACGTCTACTGCGGGGACGCCATCTGAGGGCGATTTCAACACGATATCTAGCGGAGAAACGTCTCTTGTTGAACCTGAGTTCTTGAGCATCGAGGCTTTCACAGATGTTTACGAACAGCCTTCTCCTAAGTGTCCAGGTTGCGGGGCTACTTTTCAAAGCGATGATCCCGGGAAGGGCGGTTACATTATACCTTCCAAGAATCCGACTATTGGTCAAAAAGGCCCAGAGACTCACTTAAACTCTCTTACATTGGTTTGTCAAAAGTGTTTCAATTTAAAGCATTACAATAAACCCTTTCCTGTTACTGAAACCTCAGGCGAGATCATGGAGTACCTGAGTCAAATTCAAAGACAAAAAGGGTTGATTCTTTATGTAGTTGACATGATGGATCTCCCTGGAAGTGTCTTTCCAGATCTTCTTGAAACTGTGGGTGAGGCAAAGAGAATCATTATTATCGGAAATAAAGTGGACATGCTTCCAGTTGAGGGTAACCGTACTAGCAAGCAAGAAGAACACTTGAAAGAAATGCTTTTCACAACTTGTAAAGCTCATGGCCTTGAAGGTGCAAACATCAAAAGTATGTGCCTTGTTAGCACTAAGACTGGCTTTGGAATCACTCAGCTGGCAAGCAAAATAATGGAACACTGGGATCACAAGGGTGATATCTATCTTATTGGTTGCAGTAACAGTGGGAAAACATCTTTATTTAATCTTTTCTTGGATTTGTTTAGTGTTCACAAGAAGGCTGATTTGCTGCAGAGGGCAACAGTCAGCTTGTGGCCAGGCACAACACAAAGAATGTTAAGGTTTCCTATTGGTCACTGGATGTTACAGAAGCTGTGTTTAAGAATGAGACAAGGTGTCGTAAAGGTGAGTGGGTGTAGGAAGCCTACACTGCCTTCACTAACATCTAACTCTGATTTCTTATGGCAGTAAGTGAACAGGTGTCTTGCCTCTCCTCCTTTATAGCTTACATGGCAGGTATAGAAGGGAGCTAATCAGGGGGGAAAGGAAGGCAGAAAAAGAGAGACAGACTCCTACTCTTCCTATCCTTAAGTTTCAAGAAAAAAATCCCAGGCGATTTTTTTTTCAAGATGTTTTGGGAATCTTGGGATCAAATTTCCTGATAATCTGTCCGATTTGCATGCCCAATCAAATACTCATTTCAACAGGAGACATGCATTTGCTGTACCATTATATGGTGCAGCAAATGCACCAGTTATCCAGTGTTCCAGGTAAGTAGGAGGTCTCAGGACTAAAACCCTACATGGTCAGCCACATGACCTGACAAATTAATAGAAAATTTGTAATGATTTGGTGGAAGCAGTGGGAATTGACCTGTTGGAATCTCTTGTTGTCACTCTGTATTGACAACTTATCACTTGACACTGAGCTGGGGCAAATTTAGGGGGATCAAGGGTAGTGGTGGTCTCCCCTTTTCCCTGCAGTTTTGATATATGGTCCCACAATTCCATAAGCAGAATTTCCAGGAAAAGTGGATTTTTCATTTTTCATTTTTTTTGGTGGGGGAGGGGGAGAGGAGAGGGGACAATGGGGAGGAGGAACTTGCACTTTGTCAGCACTGTCTTCGACCCCCTTTATTTTAATCTGCCTCTGCTGTTGATGTCGTAGTGGATGCCACAATTGCAGAATAACAAACCACGTAAAAAACAGAATTACAAACCACTTATGTGTAAATGCTACAATGTTTACTGGGGATTCTGAGGCAACTGCCTTGTGTTCAAATTTGCGACAGTGAGCACATGAAATCACCTCATGCATTAGTGGTTTACAAAGCACTAAATGATCAATCATTTTCATCAAAGATCATGTTGGGTGAACAAGTTTGACTGTTTGGCTACTCCAATTTGAAACCAATTTTTTTAGCCTTTGAAAGAGCTTTGGGGAAAAAAAAATGTTTTTTAGTGAATCACAATCTAAAGTTACATAACCTAAGTTCATTTTTCTCAACAGAAGCCAGATGACAGTGAAATTGGAATTGATGATGAAATCATTAGCAAAGAAGAAACAAGCTACAGAGATAAATTACCAAGAAGAAAATTGACCAGAAAAGGAAATCCAGTAGCTCTGGTTCCTACTCAATCACAGACTGCTCTCGACATTCTTAAACCAAGTTTTGTGATGGATGAACCTAACAAAAGTCAGAGCTGGCTGTATGACACACCAGGAATTATCAATGAAAACCAGGTTTGACATGAATGGGTTTGACTGTTTCTTAACGAGCTCCTTAGAAACCTGTCTCCTAGTTTACTTGTGTTTGTTTGTATTGAATGGTTTCATGTGGTTAGTTCAACCTGGGGAGCACCAAATCAGATGAATTGCTTACTTATTAGACAAGGCTTTTCAACAATACAGCTCGCCTTCAATTTAGACATTTACACTGCTCTCAGTTTTCAAATATTATTATTGTTTTATTATTTTTATAGCCATACCCTCTCCATTAATCTGGTAAGTCACAGCTCAAAATACATGTACATGAAGCCCACTATCATTGCAAAGGACCAAGGGCCAATTACAAAATTGGTGACCACTGGCCATGGGCTTTTGAGAGAAAGATGTAAATAGTACAGTTTGGGTCACAGCAGCGTGTCCACTTAGGAAAAGTTTGCTTTAGGGGAAGATTGATAAAAGTTCCTTATTAATCTTACGTGCATCTAATGTGTGCAGAGGCTTCAAAGGTACAGAGTGCTGTTTACACTGTAGATGTAACTGCAGCCCTGTACATATAATGGGGTCCCATGATATTAGTTCATACTTTCATGTACAACATACTAGTATTATATGAAGATATCAGAAGTAAGTCTTTATATCCTAACTTGCCTTGATTACACGTTTATTTGAGTTTGATCATTTTGACAGATAACTAATCTGCTGACAATGGAGGAGATAAGACGTTTGAATCCAACCCTATGGTTTGTACCCAGGACCTTTATTCTCAAACCGGGTCA
>Ga0126339_10003569_pt1 | contig 11349 bp, 9 predicted proteins | sample OrbTmetagenome_2_FD_92532 | JGI IMG/M metagenome (GOLD analysis project Ga0126339, IMG submission 92532) | Coral microbial communities from Petempiche,Puerto Morelos, Mexico - Orbicella T R C metagenome | ecosystem: Host-associated > Invertebrates > Cnidaria > Coral | place: Petempiche,Puerto...
ACGTCTGACAGGAACGGAAATATGTTCCGAAGATCTGATCTGTCTTCTTATGATCAAGAAGATCTTCACCTCTGTAATTGTAATGCAGGTTTTTTTTGTTTTTGTTTTTGTTTTTGTTTTGTTTGTTTGTTTGTTTGTTTTTGGCGTAGCTAAGGAACCTTTCCCACACTAGTACTGCACAACCCCACACCCTCCCCTTAAAACAGAAATTTTCACTGGCGAGTCACGCGATTGCTTATTGGTAATACATGCTTGCAAAATGGCGGCCACCTGAGCCGATTACCCTAGTTGTAATTTTTTCTTAGTTCTTTCCCAAATTATGACATGTACAGGTCTGTATACAATTACAAAGGGAAAGATAGAGGGGTTCTACCCGTTCGAGCAGGAGAACAGTTTACATTTATCGAGCAACATGACGCTAACTGGTGGAAAATGCGCTCTCAAACCGGCTCTGTTGGACTTGTTCCGACTTGTTATTTGGAGCCTGTCCACAACGACACGGTAAGGGAAAGTTTGCAGGGACGTTTTAAAGAAGCAGTTGTTTGCTCGCATGTTTTGTTGGAGTGCTGCTAAAAATGAATTTGGCAATATGATAGGCGAGTGTTCAAGCCGTTACCTCGTTATAAAAGCATATGGGAAATGAATGAAAATGAACCAATGAAAATTTAAGCTTCAGCTTACATTCGTCTCAGTAAACGAAGTACATTTGTTGAAAAATTTTCGCGGGGGGCGCGGGGGGTGGAGGGCTTATATCCAGGGGAGGGAATATTATATTAAACATGCCTGCTCAAGATTTACAGTCTCTGTTCAGGTCCTTCTAAGGGCTCAATTTAGACAGTACAACTGTTTCACATGTGCAAGCCATGTCCAAGCTTACAACAAGCCTGTAGGGAGAGAGGGGGCCCTCATAAGAAAAGATCGGGGGCGCTAGTGGCGGAAATTTTGAAAAGAACCTCTAATAGGTACTAAGATCCTGCTTTGAGGGTGTAGCTTAATATTTCCCCTCCCCCCTCCCCAAGAGGTACCAGTTCTAAAGCATCACATCATCACACGTCATATTTTTTCTGCTCAGTACCCTATAAGGTACCACAAAAGCTCCTGCCGCGACCCTTTTTAGGTTGAACAGCCTAAGAGGTATCAAAAACACTTTTTCGACCCCTAAAAGGTACGACAGGCACCCCGTCCTTTTTATATGGGTGTCCCCCCCTGAGAGAACACGTCTACAGCACCAATAAAATGAAACTTACAACTTGCATTTGAATTTCTTGTACAGCACAAAAAATTATGTGCAGCTTCAGAAACTATGGATATCTATACCCACCCCTTGCAATGATATTGGTGCTATGAAAGAGGATGAGGGGGGAGGGGAGGTGTTGAAAGGCAAGTATAGAGCTAAAGTGAAATGTAGAGAATGAAGGGATAGGGGCTTTGCTCAAACAAAAAAGGTCTTCCATGGATATTTTCTGTTAAAATTGTCAGTTGTAATAGTAAAAAATAAAAGATTTCTAGTAAACCTAATAACCCTTTACTTCTTTCCTCACTCTTTCCCACTTTTTCTTTTTTTTATTTTATTCACTGTTTCCTGACTTTCTATTTTTCTATTTATTAATTAAAAAAAAAAAAACATTTGTAACTATTGATAGACTGGCCAGCCTAGACTAGCACTAGCTATCCACGGGCCAGTCCAACTGTAAAGTGTAACTGATTAAGAAATAGAAATGATTGATTGATTGATTGATTGATTGATTGGTTGATTGATTGATTGATTGATTGACAATGCAATCACAGAGTCAAACAATGTTTAATGGTGGGGGCTGGTAGCTATTTTTCCAGCACTTAGTTATAAAAGTTGTAAGCAACGAAGGTGCATGTCTAAATAAGGGGTTCCAGGGCCATGCTTCTCCAGGAAATGTTTTCGATTTCAATTCCCTGAAGTCCATTTTGTTATATAATGGATAAAAGGTGACCAATTTCCAAGACAGCAAGCGCAGAAGGTGCAAGAGGGGTCTGGGGCATGCTCCCCTAAGAAACCTTCTGGATTTTAACCCCCTAAAGTCCCCTTTCCTAGATTTGTGTGTCATTCTGAAAACTCTGACTGTATCCTGAAAAAAGGCAGAAACAGAGTAAAGATCTACACATTTTAAATATGGACAATATAACAGGACTTTAGTATGCTGTTCCTACATGTATTTATAGGTCAACCCAGGAGAGACACAAGCAGTACTAGAATCAGTAGACAGAGCTATTGAAGCCATCCATTCCCAAGCAGCTAAAACTGGAGAGATCTACACACATGAACAGAGAACAAATTTGAGGTTAGTTGAAACTTACACTGTGACAGTGAATGCCTCAGTCCCTACCCCAGAGGATACATATTAATGGTTACTCATGGGGTTTCATTAAGTGCCGGGCACTGGGCAAATTGATGGTCTGTAAGGACAATTTTACCTGCCTGGTTTGTCCATCTAGTGGAAAGTTTTTCTTATATATAAAGAATTTCGGTTCAAAAAGTTTTGCCTGCCCATGAAAACCAGCTACTCTCCTGCTGATGATGATAATGAAATGCTTGGGTTACTGGTGAATTGTTATGTTTAAGCTTACAAAATTCTGGTACAGAGAGGGAGTACGCAGAGTAATCAGTGACCCATGTAGACTTCCTGATTAATAAAATCAACTTTAAGAGGAAGGGAGCTAAGATATAGATTACAGAGCTAGCTACCAGATAACATCATCAGCTGGTAGAGAGCTTTTTGCCAGTCAAAATTTCATGAACCAGCACTTGGAGTTGGTGTGATTTTGAAGGTGCATAGGCCAGAAATGCCAACAGAGCTTTTAATGAGACTACTTAATATCATCCAGGGCTTCACTTGCAAACAGAAAAATTCACTGGCTGCAGGCCTATCAGACAGTATTTTCTTTGCTTTCTGTGCTATTTAGTTAAATGTTTAACAAGATATTAATGAGATTAATGTCTGCTGACTTCCTGCAGAAAATTGCTAGAACACAGGAAGCGTCTTCAAGATCAATCTGGGAAGATTTCTCCTATCAAAGAGTCTCAGTCTTCACAGCTGCATCATGGTGGAGTGCAAAGCAAGGCATCAGTTCCTACGCAGGATCCACCAGCTCAACCTAGACGCCCTGCACCAACACTTCCACCTGAAAAGGATAAGAAAGAGAAAAAGAAGGAGTCAACAAAGAGAAGGCCAGCTCCAGCTGCACCTGCTGCAGCTTCACAACAAGCCAATAAAATGAAAGGTTTGTTTTGACCCTCGATTAAAATTTGTTGAAGCGCAGTGGCCTAATGATTAGCTCGCTGGACTCCAGATTGAATGGTCTGGTTTCGCTCCCTAGATGGGTCATTGTGTTGTGTTCTTGGGCAAGACTCTACATGTACATGTACTTTGTAGTCTGGAACAAAATCTCTTAGTTTTTCACCTGTTTAATTAGAGACATTATAGAATCTCGTGCAATGTAAGAGAGAGATTGTCCCATTATGGCATTATTTACGGTGAAGAAATCTCCTCTAGTTTGTGTTCAATTTAATGGAACTTTTTCTGAACTCCTTGTCCTATATCCACATGAGCCAACTAACTGAAGTAGCCTGAGTTAAACCTGGGACGAATACAGGGTTTCAAAGAAGGAGGTTTCATATACGGACAGCCACAGGTGGTCCCTCAGAAAATTTTTAAAATTGAGGTCCTTAGAAATGGGATTTCTGGCATTCTGAGGCCAAGTCAGTGTGTTATAATATCTCATTTTATTTTTATTTAGGGGATTCAATTGAATCCCCCAGTTCACCCCTAGATGCTGGCATACATTAGATTACTGGTAGGTCATACATCCTCTCTATAAATAAAGGAGAAAGAGGAACAATAATATTTTGTTATTGTATACTAGATTTTTAAGAAATAATTAAATCAAGATGTTATTTAATGACCCCACAGGTGAATCATCTTCAGAAATAAAAGAATCTTCTCCTCCTCTTCCTGCTGTGCCCCAGAGAACTGATCTTGAGCCTGTAAAGATACGAGCGGGGATAGCAGCAGAGTTGTTAGAGCTTTTACGCATAAAGTAAGAATGCTTTATAAATGGACCTTTTTACCAATGTCTCGCTTTTCCGATTTTTTCATTCAAAATAAATTTAGTAAATATGTGAAGTTCCATAAGACCTATTACAAATTCATTAAAATATGGGACCCCTAACTTTCCAAACGTTGCTTCCTGGCACACATTTCTTTGTAAGTTTGCCAGTCCAATATTTTCATGAGTTTGCAACTAATTCTTATGAAACTTAATAGATGTACTTAATTCATTGTCAGTGATAAATTGAACTATGGAGGTGATTTTTGTTTATTATAATTGAAAATTATGAAAAACTGTTGATTGATGTATCTGCATGACATCAGTAAAAAGGACCATTTGTTGTAATTGATCCGGATTCATTGCTCGCCATTATTTATCGTTATAACTTTGTCCAGATCTCTGTCATAACTCAATATTAGAAGTTATGTTAATTTTCAATTTCAAAGGTTACTAACTATTCTTGAATATGTTTACAGCACAGGTTTGAGTTATGACAAGTCCTATGTTGCAGTCCATACAGTCGTATCACACTTACAACAGTGTGTGCCAGCGACATCAGAGGCCATGACACAGATAATACAAGATCTTGCCAATCAAAGGGTCAGTTATTGTGTAGTTCCAGAAAATATCCATAACCACCCCAAGGAAGGTTAACAGAAATTCCAAGGGGGAGGAGGGTTTCAAAAGCCCAACTTTTTAAAGGAAAGTATGGCACTACAAATAGAATTTCCAGGGGGGTGGGGAGGGGGTTTCAAGCTAAAAAAAACCTTCTGTGAGAGGGGTATGGATATTTTCTGGAATAACACATTACACTGTCAGTAGTGATAAGTGAAGAGGGCTGTCCATAAGGGTTATAACCCATAACATCTGCTACAGCTGAGTATGTCTGATGAGCCCTTGATGTTATGGGTGAACGTGCCTTTCGTATTAAAATACAATTCACCCAAAGAGAAATAAGTTTGCTACAGGTGTGAAGACAAGGTTACAGGTTGAGTTCAAATCAAATCATTTGAAATGACAGCCCTATGATTTCTGTTCTTTTTGTATGCCTCAGGAATCTCGCAGTGAAGATGAAGATGCTTTGCTTCAATCACATGATGGTCAGCAACTCATTAGGATTCTTGACGAGTTGACGGAACACAAAGAAGACTCACAGCAAAGAACCTGGGCAGTTCATGAAGATGAAGGGATTATTTGCAAACTGCTGAAAGAACTGCTGAGTATTCTGGTCAGTCAGGATGTATGATGTTTCCAGTCAGTCACGACAGGTTTAATTACGTTTCTGGTCAGTCGGTTTTAATTGTGACTTCTGATCAGTCCTGAAGCTTTTTTGATAAATTTTACAATTTCTATATTATACAAATTTTTTACAAGTAAAAAATCATTTATTTTATCTTCTGTGATCTTAAGAATGAATTTATTTTTTGGAAACATTTTGACTGAGCTTTCTTTATTTCTACATGTAGCTGGATGCTGACCCTTCTGTTTGCCGAGCTGTGTTGAAACAAGATGATTATGAATATGTCAATATGCTTGTTGTCTACTTTCAAATGGTACGTTTGTGGAAACCTTAAAACACATCTTATTTATAGCTCAGTATTATAACTCTAGTGTGGAAAGAACCAATTAAGGAAAGAGGTGCTTATAAACCAAAAGGTAACCTGAAACCTAAGGTATAAGCATAGACAGATTTGAATGACAGTAACGTTTTCTTACTGTGGAAAGGTAGTGGCCTTGTGCATCCAACTCTGGATTGAGTAGTCAGGGTTTGACCCATGGTTGGCATTGTATTCTTGGGCAAATCACTTTTGTCTCACAGTGCTTCTCTCCACCCAAGTGTATAATCTGAAATGGGTACCGACAAACTTAATGCTGGGGGTAACCCTGCGATGGACCAGCATCCCATCCAGGGGGAGTAGAAATACTCGTAGTTGCTTCATGCTACAGAAACCAGGATAAACTCTGACCTGATGGGCCACTGGCTCATATGCAGACTTTACCTTTACTTTTACCTTATAGGTTATTAAAGGAGAAGGTCACTCCAAAAAGCTTAGTACTCTTTTTGTTTTCACCTATAGCAAGTGAACATTCAGCTTTTCCACTCACCAAAGTTTCACCCTCTAAAGTGCCTGCTATCCTGAAGAAATTCATCTCAAAAGAAGCCCAAAATTTGACTTTGAAGGCCACCATTTTGAAACTGTACATGGCAGCCAGGCCGTGTTTATGTGACATCATTCTGTCTGACTCGAAATCGGCAGAAAGGAGAAAAACCTGCAACTGACTTGGCCTCCTTCACAATGTCAGCAAAATGTATTTTTTCCAACCGATTATCCACTTCACGATCTTCTCTGCTATCATTTTTGGAGTTTGGATCATGTTTGGCTCAAAATAATACAGCTAAAGAGCAGCTGCCATAACCCAGAGTGGTAGTTAAGAGGCTCTGTTGGAAGCCATTTGGACAAAATCTCTTGGACGAAATGACGTCACGAAAATGTGACCTGGCTGCTGAATACTGTTCAAAATGGCAGCAACGGTGTTGAATTTTGGGCTTCTTTGGAGATGAATTTTATAAGGAAAGCCTGCACTTTAGAGGCTGAAACTTAAGAGAGTGACGAAACTTAGTCCAAGGTTTTATTAGCGTTGACCAAAAATATATGTTTTTTGGAGTGATGTTCTCCTTTAAGTAATACCCATTGCTTTGAATTCAGGAAGAAAGACGATCACTACGCCAACAATTAGTTGAAGTATTTGGCTGTATGTGTGGCTTGGAGAAGGAAATTCTGTCAGAGCTGCTGTGCTCTGTGTTACCTACAGAACTGGCTATAGAGATCATGAACAAGAAACATGGTAATTACAGTTACAAGTAGTTCATTTGCGGACTCAATATCAGCAGTTTGTAATTTATTATTTGCTAAAATCTCTTTGACTTGGGGGTGGGGTGGGGGTACTCAGGTATATTGCTGTTCCAATGAGGTCAAATTGTTTGACTTACAAAAAAGTCCTAGCAGGATAAAACCAAACCCAAAACAATTCCAACAGCCCGTAACATAACCCAGAAAAGTCCAGTTTTGTTTAACATAAAAAGGTGAACCATCCATTATACTTTTTGTCAAGACCAATAACAAGACCTTGCTAAAATATTTCATCTCTCAAAATGTCACATAAAATTTTGGAGCAACTACACAATACGGGGCCACTTTTGAAGGTGCATATATTTGGTGGCTCGTTTGGCTCATTTGGATCAGCAGTGGATAAATGAACAAGGAATAATCTATATATGCATTAAGTTCTAGGTCTATATATATTTAGTGGCTCATTTGGCGTGGCTTGTTTGTTTTAGCAGTGGATAAAAGAAGGAGGAATAATCTATAAATTATATGCGTTAATTCCTAGGTCTATATATTTTTAGTGACTCGTTCAGCTTGTTTGGCTCAGCACTTGATGAAAGAATGAGGAGTAATTTATTTATGTGTTAAGTCCTAGTTCTATATTATTTAGTGGCTTGTTTGGCTTGGCAGTGGATGACAAGGGAGTAAACGAGCCAAACTACCCAGCTTGTTTGGTGGATGATCAAAAGTGGCCCTGTATTCTGTAGTTTAGCCAAAATTTCTATCCCAAGAAATTTCTCAGATTATGAAATTTTAAACCCCCTATGAATGCTTCACATGCCCCTATCTCTGGTATCTCTAAGTACCCCTTTATCCGTTGGGCTGACTGCCCACCTTTTTGTCCTCCTGCTAGGCTGGACAACTGACTGACTGATAGCTGGTTTGGGAATGGGGTAAGGGGAAAGTTGACAACGGGGACCAGGGAATTGGAGACTGACTCAGAGTCCAAACAATTTGGAGAGATGATCCTGTCATGATCATTGTTCCTAGCGTAGTCACTGAAAAATTGTGCGATGTTTTCATTACAGATGTTCTAATGCAGTGTCATTGTGCTTTGTTACTGACAATGATCTTTTCAACTGGAGAATCGGTTCCATTTACTCTTTATGGTAAGAGTACAGTCTGTTGTCTGTATTATTCAGCGTCCATAATTATTAAGCGGGTTAATTTAAGAGAAAATGTGTATTGAAGCTTTTCGTCAGGACAAACAAAACTTTCCCTCGTAAATGCAGGTGTCCTTATTAAGTGGCTGTCCGTAGAGCACAGTTCCATTGTATTCCCTTTCCTTCCTTTGTCTTTTCTTACAAAACTCTTTTCAAAATAAATTTTGTCACTCAACCTGTAAATTCACAGATCAGGTGAATGATGGATTTGTGGATTTTATTATTGACGTCATTGAAAGTGCCGGAAGTGGTGAGCATGGTGAAGAGGTTGTGGATGCTCTTGTTCCTCTCATTCTTGCATTCAACCAACACTTTGTAGGTAAGGATACTGGAATTTTGTACCAGATGTCAAATATCATTGTATCTATGTAGGTTGAACGACTTTTGCTGAAAGTGTGTCAAGGTCCACCAAGCTGGGAAAAATAAAATCTGTGTTGCTCTTTCAATCAGGGCTTGAAAAAAGTGCTGACATGTCATCTGGGACAAGTAGATTTTTTGTTGGGCCAGCAACTCTTCATTTTATTTGCCCAATGGGTAAGGGCTTAGGCAAGTTTTCTACCAACGAAATTAAAACAAATCCAAACTAAGACGTGCCCAAGGCAAGCAAAATTTGAGAGATGCTTGTTCAATGCAAAAAAGAAATAGCGTTTGCTTGTGATCAGTCAACAAGTCATAAAATTTACAAGATTTATGATTATTGGAACTATAACTGATATACCCCAAGAATGTTTGCCTTCAGTTGGTTTCCAAGGATTATATAAACCAGAGCAGACTAGAGCATTGTCCTTTTCCAGGATGTAGTGTTCTGTATGTCTGTGGAATTGATCTACTGTTTTTGTAGTCTGATTTGCTGCACATGTGATCTTTGTTAACAGATTTCCAAAGTAATATTGTGATGAGGGTGCTGGCTTCCCGTGGAACAGCTAAAACACTGAGTGAGAAAATCATGTTACTTATCAACAGAGAAGGTTAGTACACAACTGCACCACAATGAAGTGGATGTAAACATTAGACGTCTGACCTGTTGCCAACACTCAGTTAAGCTCTAAACTCTGTTTTCTGTAATGTAAAACATGGAGTATTGTTTCTCCCCACTCCCTTACATAGGATGCAAGACCCTGGCCAGCACTTTTCTGGTGTTTCTCATGCCCATTTTTACTCCTGGTAGAAAGAGTCAACACAATGATTCACTACTGGTCAGTCCTTGAGCTTGGAACACTTGATTGATCTGTAATTCAGTATACCAACCAAGAGGAATATATATCTATCATTAGGATAAATCTACTAGTACACTAATGCTAAATAAATGCTGCAATCTGATTGGCTGAGTGACCGTACACTATCAGCCATTAGTGTGCAGAGGCTGGAGGTCATCCATGAAATGGCGACACTTTTTTCGTTTTTCCAAAGCTTTGAAGAACATTTTGGTGCAATTGGATAACTAAATTTCCAAGAAGACTAAAAGGACATTTACAGTTTCTTGACTTGAAAAACTTGAAATTATTGAAAACAAATGTGTTCTTGATTTCTATGAGGTAATTTTAGTTGATTCGGCCTTCAGCTTCATCAACTATCTCCTCATAGAAATCTTGAGTTCATAATCTAATTGTTAATTAGTATAAATCTACTAGTGGTCTATCGCGAATGGCGCTCTCTGACTAGTAGATTTATACTAAAACAGTTAGATTATTTGCTCTCAATTTCTGTATGTGATAGTTGACTCAGGCCAAAGAACTCTCATGCTTATAATCTAATTGTTAATTAGCATCATTCATCATCATCATCATCATCATCATCGTCATTGTCATCCTCATCCGCATCTGAACATCCCTGTTCCTACCACTCTTACAGTACTTCAGTCACACCATCCTGCCTTTCTTGTCTCTGCTGCCAAACTTCTCCAGTTTTCTCTAGGTCTCTCACTGGTCATTATCCTAATGCCACCATGCATATCAATCTATACATGTGAATCTTGAGGTCAAAAGGGTGATTTTGATAATATGTTTAAGGACCGAATGGTTATTGTTCCTATTTGTTTCACAGAGGATCCCACAGCCATGTTTCAATATCCTCGAGCTTGTCCTGACTCGGTACTCAAGTTTCTTACAGACATCTTTTCATCGCAAGATACTTCTGAGTTTTTCTACACTTCAGACATGATGATTCTTATAGAGATTGTTTTGCGACAGTTGGTAGATCTTTCTCCTGGAGCTGGGGTTAGTTATCAGTATGATTGATTGACTGACTGGCTGACTGACTGACTGTCTAACTAATTTACTGACAGTCAGATAGTCAGACAGATGGACTGACTGACTGACTAATTTGTTGGTTGATTGATTGACTGACAGGCTGACTGATTGATTGATTGATTGCTTTAACTTTTCCACAGATGAGAACAGAATACATATCTTTACTACACCAAATCCTGATGAATTCTAACTACAGTGAACACAAACATCAAGCTGATGAACTGTTGGTTTGCCTAAAGAGAATTAGCAAGGAAGAAGACAAAGAAAGCGAACAAGATAGACTCATTGTACAAGAAATTCTAAAGCACTCTGCAAAATATTTCTGAACAGATTTGTGGTTTACAATGGTTGCTAACTCTTTCAGGCTCAGTTGTTTCAGTATACAAATTGAACACACTTAACAAAATTGACAGCCTCTGTACTTAATTTCCAGAAGTACACATCTAGTATATTTTCCTTACAATATTGTCAAGCTGTCAGTAAGAATAATCAGAAATTCCTGTATATTGACTCCTATCAACTAACTTTGAGCTCTGTTTTGTAACCTACTGACTGAGTCTGCATGTGGCTAAAACTAGACTTGCCACAAGTCAACCTTGACTTATTTATCTCAAGCGACGAAGTCAAATCTTTGAGCGAGGAAGTCGCGAGGGCAAGCGTGAGCAACTTAAGTCCAACATATTTCCAGTGGCAAAACCAACAGGCCAGGGAAGAATTATTGGAAACGAATTTTAAGCTAAAATCTGAAACTACAATCTTTCCACCCCACAGCCACCTTCCCCCCCCCCCCCCCCCACACAAAAAAAACACTCCCCCAACCCCTCTTTTTCCCCCCAAAAATTTTTAAAAACATTTGTTTTTGTCTTTCTTGGGGGGAAAAGAGAAACCCGAGAAAAAAAGGAAAAAAAAGTGTAGGAAAAAATTTTTTTTTTTTTGGGGGGGGGGGGGGGCAAACAAAGTGTATTA
>Ga0126339_10003571_pt1 | contig 11348 bp, 7 predicted proteins | sample OrbTmetagenome_2_FD_92532 | JGI IMG/M metagenome (GOLD analysis project Ga0126339, IMG submission 92532) | Coral microbial communities from Petempiche,Puerto Morelos, Mexico - Orbicella T R C metagenome | ecosystem: Host-associated > Invertebrates > Cnidaria > Coral | place: Petempiche,Puerto...
GGATGGATGGATGGATGGATGGATGGATGGATGGAGGAATGGATGAATCAAAGAAAGAGGGAATCATAGAAAATTTTGTGAATTAAATAAATGAATAAGCAAAATTGCGAAGGTTTATAGACCACTACAATTCAGTAGTTAATCAGTATATTGTTTGTTTGTTTGTTCATATTCTTTTTTCATAGTCAGCATTTATAATTCTACTATTTCCATCTTTAAAGGTTCGGAAAGACCTAACATATCTCTGGCCGGGTTCATCTACTCTACCCATGAACAAATAAAATAACGCCTACCTCTCCAAAATTTCAGCAACTAACATGCGATCATAACTATTCTTCTTAGGAGCAAATAAGATGAGGTTTACCTCTGAAATTTAACTAGGTTTGTTTGGACAGGTGTCTTCCTCACATTGTCTTATTACTATGCAAACCTGCAAACTAGAAATTAAAAAAATGCCAAAATACAATGGTTTATTACTCATATCAGTATCCAGACTTTTTATGGGAATGGCCGGAAGAGATGAAATTGGTCGTATGAGGCGGAAATACTCGATTGAACGTCGACTCAGGCTTCTTTTATGTTTTAAAAGCGCCTGTGTTTACACTTTCACGCAATTTCATTTTAAATGCGGAAGTTTAAATACACGGACAGTTCAAATTTATTGAAAAAATCGACACTACAATAACAAAGACGAAGCTGAGCAAATTCATATGACTAGAAGTCACGTTATTTGACAGGAAAACAAGTGGCAAACCATCGCTGATGGTGATATTAAGTAAATACAAGAGAATCGGTTAGTGAGGTTAAATTTTGTCACCAAATCTATTTCGGGCGCATTTCGCAAACTTATTTCTACTGTGTTGCTATTGCACAAATTGGTCTATCGGTTTTATTCCAAGAAGACCCTGAAAAGGCTATTGATGATCAATAGTCAACGTATTGCAACTAATTCTACACCAAATCGATTCTGGTAAGTAACAGAAATTATATGTATTTCTACTTCTGTGATACGTCGTGTACAAAAAGCAGCTCACCAGTTGAATTTTTATAACAGAAATATATATTCTGTCAGGTGTAGGGTAGCCGGCGATTGAATCCAAAGTTAAGGCCGAAAAATAAGAAACCGTAATGCCCAGCAAATCCATTTCATAGTGTCTAGTTTTTAATAGTTATAACTAAAAGCAGACAGTGTTAACTTCCTAGGCTTTTGTGAAAATAACGAGAGAACCAATTCTTTTAGTTGAATTAAGCAAAACACCAGAGATAGTACTGGTTCAGGTCCAGCAGATGGCACACATTTAGGATGTTTTCCCCCCGAAGAACTCCATTTTTAAGTTCATTACACGCTCTTAAGTTATTTTTCTCTGAACGTGCTGCAGTATACTGTTACTTGTCACTTTTGGCACAATTTTATGTTATGTGATTTCGCTCTATGAGTTTTAAAGTAGATTTAACAGCGAGGAGTTCCGACCTTTTGTGCGTATTTATTTTCTTTATGAACTGGTCGGCCGTTATACAAAGAACGTTTCAAGTGGGAAACATGTCTGTTTTTGAAAAAGGAGATTTTAATTTCCAGTATTGAAGTTTCTACGGACGGTCTTTTTTCTTTTTTTTTTTTTTCACTTTTTCGTCTTTTTTAGGTTTAAAAAAGAATTTCCCTGTTGTTCTTGAACAATTATTTCTAAACGGTGTGCTAGCTGTAACAAATGCTTGTATTGATGCATCTTATCAAGTTAGACTGGGATTGGTCATACTCATCATTGCTACCTTAACTTTAACCTCTGACTTCTTTTTAGAAGTGGCATGTACAACAACATATAGCTGAGTAAAGCTGACGGTAAGCTTCGGCGAATCCGACGAGCTTTCCGAGCTATGGTTCGCAGTAGAGCCAGAATACCCACGGCGATACCAAACGAGTAAATTTGGCCATAAATCTGGCCATCATGTTAGTGACTTGATATTGTAGGATATCCGGGACTGTAGACAGGCTTCTGACTGACAAATTACGAATTTGGGTGCAGTAAAGACACAGATCATTGCATGCAACATGTTTGTTTTCATGGAGTGGAGAATGGTTCGCTATACGTTGTGCTTGCACGGCATCTTCCCTAATCAGTCATTCATACCTTTAAGAATGAAAGAGACAGGCAGACTGAGGACAAGGTACACTGTCTCTGGGCTATGATCAATTCATTTTTGCTTTACTACTAATAATTTCAAACTGGTTTCAGTTCTCTGATGGTGTCGCTACCGCCAAATCACATTAGTTGGTTCAAACTTGAGTTCACTTGGATCATCACGTCGATGTCTGTGCTTTCTTTATTATTTAATGCGTGCATTGTTAAGTTATTCTTTTTGTAACCCGTAGTGCTACCACCGCCCTTGCAGGAGTTTTACAATCCGATTTTTCTTTTTTATAAAGAGTTTACCCGAACAGCGGAGATACAAATCGTATGATTTAAAGGTGAAAAAAATTGCTGCTTGCTGACTAAACTTTGCGTTCACAATTTTTTCCCACTTTGTATTTTGGCACCAATGGCAGGTGTTTCATTGGAAAGGCAAATTATTGTCAAAAAATTGTCAGTGGCTTTCACTTGATATCAATATTTTAGATGCTACACTTGCTTTGGGATTTCAAACAGTTTGCCCTCGCGCTTTCGTTTCTCTCACTCTAATCTATAGAATGCAATGAGAAACCTAAGGTGGAAGTTCACTTTTCTACTTGTAGAAGTATTCTTCCAGAGCTAATAAACTATATAAGTCATGGATCATTCATCGCTGTTGTGACATCTTTATGACATATACTTCGATTAGCTTGAATAAATTTATGATAACTGCAAGCAGGAAGACTTTCAATAAGAATAAAAATGAAAATGGGAAGTTGATATAAATGACTATAAATTATATCCAGTTGCGCCAAAACGAAAACCCTTCGAATGAACAAAAAATCGTACAAAGAGCTAAGGTGCCTATTATTTTAACTTTGCCAAAAGCCTTACGCATCACCACAAACAGCGCTTTTATATTGTGCCTTTGGTAATAACAGCTGCTGACATGATTATTTCAACGGTTCCATATATCTTGTAAAGAGAAAACCAACAACGGAGTAGTCCATCTATTGGTATGATCTGCTCCTTTGCTGAAGAGCACTATCTTCGGTTCAACGGTGAACATCACCTGAACTCTTAGTGAGTAACATAGTGTGTATATTGGAAATATATAATATATTATATATTTCTAAATAAAATATCCTTTCTTTTGATTCACGGACTAAGACATTACGAACCATCTTTTAAAAAATAATCTCCTCAGTTCTCTTTTGAATGGTCATTTTAATATTTTGCTGGTCAGGATAGGTTAAAGGTTATTTAAAAAATATGAAACTCTTACTTCAGGCGGAAAAAATACTGTCTTTCCTATAAAGTGACATATACAAGTGAATATATGGAAGATCATGTATTTGAACTGCGGAGAAACATATGAAGACATGATTGATCATCGCAGTTATACGCACAACTTAAGCAGTTGTGAAAATAAAGCCTGAAAAAATTAATTTCATAACCGCTTAATTTGTGTATAACTGCGATGATCAGTCATGTCTTCATATCTTTCTCCGCAGTTCAAATATATGATCTTTCATATATTCACTTGTATTCTTCACCATCTACGGGTATATTACGAACTCGCAAAGTGACCAGCTGCCAGTTAGCTTGATAGCTCAGTTGGTTGAGCACTGCACTGGTATCGCAGAGGTCCCCGTTCAAGCCTGAATGTTTTTTTCAGGCTTTAATTTCATAACCGTTTTTAAACGTTGTGTGTATAACTGGGATGATCAATCATGTCTTCAAAAAGTGACATATATTTCTGTTGAGAATGTAAGGGGTACGAAATGGAGAAAAGCGCTATTACAAATTACGAAAATGCACACAAATTGAAAAAAAAAATCTTTCCTTCTGTCTTTCTTTCTTTCTCCCACAGGCTTCAATTCTTCAGTTTCAGCGCAACTCATTTGTGTTGTTAGTAACTTTCAATTCCCTGTACTTTAGGGTTAGGATCGGAGCTATACATTTACTAAACACTGAGTAAAGCATGTGCCCCTCATGGTTTTTTTTTTTTTTGAAATTAACTCTTGCATACATATTCTGTACACTGTCTTGGGAGTGTTCTACAAATTACATAAACGTAAAGATCGATTGAGGTTGTTTCTCTACAGCTAGGAACAGATTAACTCAAAATATCAATTCCTGTCACTAGCGAAATGTATCTATTGGATGGTAATTCTTTGGCGATTAAACCGTTTTATCGTGGAGTTTTGCAATTTTCCGCCATTGGGTTCATAGAAACAGACCCTAGAGATTAATCTCTTGAAACACAAAGTCGTAATAAACAATGGAATTGAGCATCGGCTCCTGTATAGAGTTCTTGATGTCAGACAAACTATACCATAATAAAATGCCAAATTTTGATGCTAGTGGCATTTTCTTTTTTTCTTTTTTTTTTTTGATAGCTGAAAACGTTTGCTCAAAACAAATTTCTTCAACGAAAAACAGTTAGGCAGGCGCTAAAAGAAAACCGGTTACATTTGTAGGCAGGCGCTGGGCGGCAGTTGCGGTTGGCTTGTACTTGTACTATTAGTATGTCGATCCAGTTATTCCTGATTTGATGTGGTGAAACAAAATCAGAATCTCGGCAGGTGTGGGAGGTAAAAACATTTGAACTGAAAAGGTTTCGAGATCTGGAAAACAGACGACCAAAAAAAGCAATATATTTGAAGGAAACGATCCTTTTGTAGCCTTGAAGAACTCAGTCGTAGCCCATGAATCCGAGGGTGTTGATCACAAGTATCCACGAAATTCTTTTTTCAACCTATTGTTAGCTAAACAGAAAACGTATGGGTCAGCATGCTCTCCTGTCATAGAAGGTAGAACACCTTGCAAATAATGTGACGAAGAGAAATTTGCCATTGCGTAGAGTTGACAAGCAGCACTCAATTCAAAGCCTGGTGATCTAGGAGCCAATTGGGTGGCTTGATAACCACAGTTTCATAATAATGTTGATAAAAACATGAAAGAAATGTTTGACAGGATACCTGATCCAGGAAGATCCTTTGAAACTATCTTCAAAAGTATAGCTCCCACTACGGCATCCATTGCTAAACACCAGAAGATCCTCTGCTATCAGCTCAACTGAACAGCCTTGAATTCTTTCCGGATCAGTTAGCGCCGTTAATTTTCCAAGTGGCAAGTGACTTTCCTTTAGAGAAAATTCCTTTATAGTTGTAAAGATGTCAATTTCGTTGTGTTTTGCCAAAAAGAAAAGCTTTAAACGTACATAATACCAATTCCAACGATTTGAACTTGAAATCTAAATGCTACTGAACCTATATTCATAATTATACAGAACTGCGGAGGGGTTTTCTATTGAAATCGATTGAAAAGTGTAATATTAGCCTCTATGTGAAAAACAAACGATGGCATATCTTAAACTTTGAAAAGACCCATAACCTTATGCAAAACGCTGATACCACTGAATGACGGAGCCACGCCCAATATCCTAAGCTTTTCGAGAAAAAAATGCGGCCGAGTCCAGTTAAACTGAGAGTAAATAACATCTTGAAAAATACTTTTTCATCTTTGCATTTCCACTTGCTTCCTTTCATTGTTTGACCCTGTCTGTGAAAGCATATAAAGGCGGAATTTCAATTTGCAATGACGAAAGTTAACAACATTCTCAAGTTCCTCGCTCAGGTCCCAATACCACGTTTAATACCTCGCGTCGATTGCCAATTACACCTAAGTTCTAAGATTCTATCCAAAACAATTAAACTGGCGTTACTCTTCTCACTGAAAAGGTTTAAGTTTATTTCAGTTTGTTAAATCTCCCACTTCCATTTATACAAGCTTTGTCGATGAAGAGAAAAGACACCAGAAGACTTTTGAACTATAATATAATATAATTTATTTACCTTAACCACACTATTAAAGCGAAACGGGATATTTAAAAATAGGTAGTAATTGAAACCTCCAATGGGACCTTCTAATTATAATAGAAATGTCTTTGACGTCAACCAAAGTGAGCACGAGTTTCAGACTCTTCTATTGGTAAAAAAAATCCTTCACGAGCTACAGAGAATAAAATATTTCTTTTCATTTAATATATTTTGTCACAACAGACTACTCCACTAAGTTGATGAAATTTAAAACGCTTAATTCCCAAACAACGAGCTTCAAGTGAGTTAAGGAGAGAAAGAAATAATTTATAATTTAGAGGACTTATTACCGTTTTTTGCATGAATGTTCCTGTTGAAAATTCATTCTGCAAGCAATGCCTGAAGTTCGCTGAAATAAAAACGGACATCCGCTGTCAAGATAGGTAGTAAATCCATTCCAGAATATTCTGTAGGTACAATATCACTTTTTGTGTATAATGTACGATAACGCTGGAAATTCGTGGAAATAACGGAACTGACTTAAAGCCCTTTATGCTACATTAGCGCAACCCAATATTTTGAACAATGGATCAAAGTTCGGTCAGTGCTACATGCATCTATCAAGTCTATGCCTGCATAGTGCCAAAGATTCACCGACACCGTAACGACAAAATTTACGGTATTAATATATTTCGTGCCCTCATAAATTTACGTAATGGAAAATTGTAGTAAAACAACCGAGCCCAACTTTGTCTACTAGCCAGTAATTTGGTAACTGCTTCAAGCTGCTACGGTTAATTAGCGTAGTTGACAATGCGTAATGGCACCTGGACATTACTCCTTGCTGATAAGGTGGCGGAACTATTGACAACATTAACCGTTGAGAAACTGGGTAATCCATTTGAGCCCCATTATACATTTGATAATATATTAAGGGCATATATAGCTTTTGTAATTAGCCCGCTTTTTGGAAATAAGTGGCAAATTTATTTCAATTACCTTTTTTATGCAGAGATACTTAAGCCAAATCAAGGCTGGGGTCAAGCGCATATAATCCTAACGATAACGTCGTAGTCGTAGAATAATAATTATTTCCGCCCTAATTGTGGCGAAGAGATAATAATAGCACTATGGCCGCTGGAGACTACGTGTCGCCATGCCATGTTAAGGCAAATCGGCAGATGTAGTAAATTTAAAAATACTTTTGATGAAATAACAGTTTCGCAAGTAAATTTCTCATATGAGCATTTAAAAAGCAAAATTTGCGAAGAGTTTACCGTTTTTATCTGCTACAGTCCCAACAATGCATTACGTACAGACACTATTTAGTTACTAACATGACACAAAGGGATTACCTTTACGCCGAGCATAGTTGATAACCCCTTCTACCGACTATGCTCCAAGTAAAAAGATTCAATCGATTGAATCTAATATTAATGTGAACTCGTCTAGCCGCTAATTATTCTCACCGCTTTGATGAACGGTGGACAAGAAGACATATTTGTTTTTGCTCTTTGATGCAAAAGTGGCATTTTTCAGTTAACAGTGAAAACCGGAACTTGCCAAAACGCAAACAGCTGCTTCGAGCAAACTGGCAATCATTATTCTAAAATAACGTCACAACATGGTAAAGGTACGGGGAAATGAACATCCGGTACGAATGTTAAATTCACTATCACTGTTTGCTCCGTCAGAGTAAAAAGCACCTTGGAAACGCCAGCACTCTTAACAAGAAGCACACTTTAGGTGACAATTTCACTTAATTTCTAGAATTATGTAAAAGAAAGTAATTCGTGGCCAAATTTTAAAGCCTCGGTCATTGAGATCTTGCTTTTATTCAGTTTATTATGATTTCACTCTTTCTGCTAAAAAGGGGCCGAGTAAAGTCCAAGTAAATAGGGAGTTTAAGTAACCACGACGACGACGCTGAAGACAACGTCGGTTAAAAAATGAACTTATATTTTACCTACGAATCTCGCGATACCTTTAAGTCATTTAGTTTGTTTCTCACTGTCAAAATTACCTCGAAACTGAACATGGAACACAGTGTTAAATTTGGCATATAAATTTAAAAAATTAGCCGTTGCCGTTCACGTTCTCCAGACAACGCAGAATTTGGTCATTTCACGTTGCTGTTTTGCAGAGGACGGCAAAGAAATGTACCAAGAATTATAATGCACGTGTAAAGCCATTGTTCTGGTCATTAAACCTTTTGGTTAGCGACGTTCCCGTTGCCGTTGCCGTCGTGGTTTTCTTAAACTCCCTATTGAATTTCAGGTTGCAAATCAGTCGAAAGACTAAAAACTGCCTTCTCGATTTGGAGTCAGGAAGTGTGACTACACGTGCAACTCAGCAAGGCTTTTTCTTAAAATTTTATCTCTTTTTTTTTCAATTTTACCTTCAGTTTTAACAGTTCCTTCATTAAGTACGAAATCTTAATATTTATTGTAATTGTTGACTTATCGAAAGTCTTAAAATGGGCAATAATGGATATTTTTCCAATTAGCTATACGCAGAGGACACTATATCCGTCATTTGCCCTTGCAAATATCATTGCAATTTCTATGATAATGAAATATTCTGGCAATGTATTTTTTGCAGTATCACAGAGGTCATTTGAGCCAAAACACTACGCTAACCAGGCGTCCATTGATCTGATTCCTACTTTCACCAGAGACGAAAGCCAACTTGAAGACATGACTTCTTCCAAAGATTGGCATATCGTCTTTACGTTTCTCAAGCTATTTTTTCTATGGCCGTACACGGGAAGAAGTATTTCCAGTCATCTCCTTTCAGGTGAGATTTTCAGAAGTTAGTAATTTTAACATCCTGGAAAACGCCATCAAAGAAGACTATTATTTAAAAAAGTATTGTACTTATTATGCGGTATACCATTTGAGAAAACGTGACAAAAAAGGTTGTAGCGAATGAAGGTTTTTATTTTTTAATCACCATCGAGTGTGGACAAAACATCTGAGCTACAGAAGGAAGTGGAAAAATAATGAGAAAAGGCCAGTCCTGATAGTTGACTGTAACAGACTGCATCATACATTCATCTATAAATCATGTTGAACCGTACCGACCGTACCGGAGTACGGGAATGCTGTTTGATCTACGCTGTTGTTAGTCTTCTTTGTTTTGCCAGTTTAATTTCAGGTTTGGCTTGTTACAGTAAATGTTCGGGTAGGTAGCTTTTTATGATAAAGGAGGGAAGCGAGAGTTCGAAAACGCAATTTTCCTACGTACAACTAAATGACCATCCTGGTGTAAAATTACATCTCGACTAAATTTGGGAATGTGAGCAATATAACGGTTAAATTGTTTGCACTTTCTAATCAATTATTTTATGTCACATTATAATAAAGTTTCCATATAACGCGCGCTCTGATTGACTGAAAAAGCGTGCTTTATCAGAGAACAGAGCACGGGTTGATGACGGTATGCTGGCTTTTAAATTTTTGCTTCCGAATTTTGACAAATTTGACCCAAATTAAACATCCCCTGTGACTCAGACAAACGCAATGGAAACGAGCTCTATGCCTGCAGTAAATATGGTTCACGGAGATCATTGTTAGTAACAGTAGCGTTAAAACTGTACTTAAATAACAAGTTTTGCTAGATTCCCGCCGACAAAACACGTAGCGAAATAAGCAAATTCTCAACCTAACCAGTGATTCGATAACAGACATTATATTTGTTTTGAAGGCAGAAATTATACCTTAGAAGTAAAACAACGACCGAAAACAACAATTGTAAAAATGCCCAATTGCTCAAACAACACTCACATACAGTGTAGTGACGCTCGTTCTCTGGTCATCTCAGCGAAGTGAACCGACGAGTGGCCAGTTCAAAGCTTGCTCTGATATTCTCTTCTGTGCTCGTAGTAGAACCAGTGGGGGCAGTTCAGTCTTTCTAACTTTTACGCTAGTTCGGGCAATCTTGCTGCAAGCGGCTGCAAGCCGTAAGTAACTGTAGCTTCTTTCAAATTTAACGCAGCATTTCGCATTTTCATCCGCAAGCTTTGAGCTCCTTGTTTGGTAATTTCAAATAAAGAGGCCTCGACTGTGCCCTGATCTGTTGTAAAGTTCTTAGGAAGTGGTAGAGCACTCAAGAAGTAAGGAAAAACACTCGACTACGTCTCGTGCTTTCCCCTACACTTCTTCCGTGCTCTACCGCTTCCTGCGTGCTTTACAACAGAACAGAGCACAGTCGAGGCCTCTTTATTTGTTAAACACAACTGTATATAAGCAACCGAGTGCTGGAAGTCAAGTTTAGTTTGTGGTATTCATCTTAAGAAAGAAATTAAATATCGCTTGCTTTCAATGGATTACTGTTTTGGGCACACATAATCAAAGTTTGGACGAGAATTCTCTCACTGCTATTCAGTTGCCGAGTTTGAAGGATTGTGAGTCCTAAACTCTAGCACTAAAGAAGGCTAGCCGTAAATTGAGACTTTGCTCTGTATTTACTTTTTCTTTGCTTTCGTTTTTCTCGAGTTTTCAAACTGAATCGGTCTCCAGTAACGAGAAAGAATATAGCTCGCTCACAGATGGAACAATTATTAACATTGCTGATTTTTCTGTCTTTCTTCCTATCGCCTAAGGTTATCTAAATGCAAAGCTTTCGGTTAAATCCTACTAAATCTACTTAATTATTTTTGGGTTTTCTTCCTTTACGCTTAACTCATTGGACAGCTTTCTCGTCTAGAGATGTTCAGTTTGGGAGGCTGAAAATGTTAACGGGTAATAAGTTATAGTAATTGGACCGAGTAGAGTACAAGGAGTAACCGCGCGAGGCCATTTTGAAATTACGAGCACGTGTAATTGGATACCTACGTCATTCGCACGTCAATTACGCACGCTTTAATGGCTTCCTTCTGAATGTTTCCTACAGTTTTTGAAACTTACGAAAAGAGCTACAAACTTTTCGCTCAAACGAAGTTCCCAAAAGACATTTTCTATTCCGAAATTTTCGATAGATACGATTAATTAGTAATTAGGTCAAACAATTCTTATAGGTAATCATACGGTTTTTCTCGTTCAATTTGGAATTAATTTGTACGGGTGAGTTTTTCAAAAAGCTGAAATTGCACGAGCCGCTTCGACGAGTGCAGTTTCAGCTTTTTGAAAAACCCACAAGTGCAAATTAATTCCAAATTGAATGGGAAAAACCGTATGATTACTTATTAATAATATAAACATGAAAAAATTCACGTCGAGGAAGTGCCTAAAGATCTTTCTTGAAACCATTTTTTTCTCATTTGCACTGCTCTCAGCCAATCAAAATCGAGTAATTGTTTCATGTATATTATTAAGGAAGTAATCGTATCCAATTACAAAAGTTCAAATTGGATATCTGTAATTGGACACCCACGTGATCAAGCGTCGATTACGTGACGAATAGGCGCGCGGAGAACCAA
>Ga0126339_10003573_pt1 | contig 11345 bp, 5 predicted proteins | sample OrbTmetagenome_2_FD_92532 | JGI IMG/M metagenome (GOLD analysis project Ga0126339, IMG submission 92532) | Coral microbial communities from Petempiche,Puerto Morelos, Mexico - Orbicella T R C metagenome | ecosystem: Host-associated > Invertebrates > Cnidaria > Coral | place: Petempiche,Puerto...
AACTCTCTTCTCCGGTGTTTCGTGTTTGATATATTATTTCAAAGTTCAGAAAAATTGTACATTCTCAGGTAAAATTTCATCATCAGTTTCTTTCAAGTGTTTCATATGAACTTCAACATTAGTTTTCGACATTTGCTGTTGTTAGAAATGATTTTTGAGAAGATATTTAAAATAGTCGCATAGAAGTTTGCAATACAATGTAAATAATGTTGGTACAAAGTTTTTGTCCACTTGTTACTCGAAACTCTGGTAGATTCCCTCTTAATAGTTGCCTGAAATAACACCAAAAACAATTTCCCAGGGGAACTTGAGAAAATTAATTTCAAAGTTCAGAGAAATTGTGCAAACACAGGAAAAATTTCATCATCACTTTCACTTCACCAGTACTTTCAAGTGTTTCATATAATATATCAAACACAAAAGACCGTGTTTGACCACATTCCTAACATCGAACAGAGAGTTGAAAATACGACGCGCAGAGAAATAAAATCGTAAAAATCTGTGCTAATTAAGATCAGATATCCAAACACCGTCACGGTCATGATTTCCTTTGTTTAAACTTGATGAATTATTAATGAGTTTGAGAAATATATTTCAAACTTTTTTTTTTCGACATTTGGTGTTGTTAAAAATGATTTATTTGAGAAGATATGTAAAACAGTCGCACAGAAGTTTGCAATACAATGTAAATAATCTCGGTACAAAGTTTTTGTTCACTTGTTACTCGATTTTCTGGTGGATTCCCTCTTAATACTTGAAACGGAGTATTGTATTGAGTTTTTAATAAATATAGACCTCTTATAGTATTGCATGAAGCTTTCTAAATAATAATTCATCAAGTTAATACAAAGAAAATCACAACCGTGAAGGAGGTTTGGATACCCAGTTTTAATTAGCATAGATTTTGACGATTTTACTTCTCCGTTTACTCCTTAGTTTTTGTTTCGATTGAGAAGGCATATCAAACACTCGAGACAGTGTTTCATCAGCCATCTAAACACCTCAAATTTCGTCAAAAATATTCCGCTGCGCGCCGTATTTTCAACTCCCTTCTCGGTGTTTGGATATCCCGATGGAACACTGTCTCTCGTGTTTGAAAAATCACATTGTTGACCCATTTTACTGATACGAAAATTCGTTGCTGAGTTACAAATCCAGGACATCATGCTCTGTTTTCTGTCTGATTTTACTTTGTTCTACGCGGTTTGCCTAGCACCTTCTTCTGTACTTAGCAAATGTGAATTAGGAGTTGCGTTCAGCTTGAATGGTACCACGCATTCTTAATCATCAGAACCAGCAACGGATTTGTTAAAACCAGCAACTTCAGCACTCAGGTTTACGTTTTAACAATTTTATTTGATTGATTAAGACGTCGTTTTACGTCACATCGAATCACAGTTAAATCTTCTGAGCGTGTCCAGTTATGGGGATGTTTGCCAGCTGGTTCAGCTACCAGTCCCAGTCACTATAGGAATTCACATCCTTCCCAAAAGTGTAGGAAGCTGTTGGCATCTGTTTGCCGGGGTCCTTCATTGGCTCAGCCAATGAGAAGGCAGCTGGTAAGGCCCGCATCTCTGCTGCACAGGACAGCGGAACTACAAACAAACAATGCGTTTACCATGAAGTAATAGATTTAATCCACTCTCCTCCGCAGAGGTTCCCTAGGGGAGAGGGAAGTGAATAGGTCACTTTCGACATATTAAAATTCAGCTTGATAGTGAGGCCTAGAGGACACAACAAAAGAAATGAACAAACATGTCATTCAATTCCCTTTGTTTGTGTCCTCAGGCCTCACTGCAAAGCTGAATTTTAATATACCGAAAGAGGTCTATTGGGGGATTTCCCGGCCCTTCCCGACGTTCTCCGCACGCGTCCGTTATTCCATCTCCCCAGCCTCCGGACTACCAGCTTCAAGGCAGCACGAAAGAGGCCGCTGCGGAGGAGAGAGGATTTAATCCAAGTAGAAATTTTAGTTCCCACACACAGATATAGATCAAGAGCTGGATCAAATTACAGTAATAACAACTAAACCAAACTAGCTATAAGCCAAATGGCTTCGTCGCGCAGAACGAACATCAGCATGATTAAAATGAATTTTCAATTACGACACAGCTATCAGGAAATAATCTATAAAAGCGAAAGCCTGGCTGAGGAAATAACTCTTCTTGCCAAGATGCATGCTATTTCTGATTTTGGAAATATATGTTGCGATAAATCTTCTTGGAAGGACCGGAAGAGATTCCGTTTACTTAAGTGTCCTATAAAAAAAAACCCAAACTGACTGAGCCGAAAGGCGAAAATTCAAACAGAGGCATTCCTAAAAGATTAGATAAGATAAGTTCATCAGCGAGTTTCAAACTCACACCAGCTGCAAACACAATGTAGTTTCAATTCACGGAATTTGCTTGTTCAGGCCGAGGCCGGAAAAGTATCGGACGTCCTTCTCCTGAGATAAATATTAAGAAAAATGGTCGTCCCGGAAATCTCTCTAAAATAGTGCATTTAGTTTTGCGTGTTAAGTTTTGTTTAGGTTTTTTCTTTCGAATTAAGACCCAGTTGTGAGATTTTCCTATACCTGAAGGTTTTTCCTTCGGCCCTTCGCGTTTCTCAGGAACAGCTTTGATAGCTTCCATCTACGAAACAAATCGCGTTTGTTAGATAGATCGACCAGATGAATCAAGAATGCTGTATTAACCCAGTGTTTTACTCGTAAGCTGATAGAAGCCTCACAAAGTAAGAGATAGAAACTCACTCACCTCGCTTTTACTTGATTTTTCCTTCGGAGACAGCGTAGTGCAAACAATTCTTGTCTACCGTTGTTTCTCGCCAGATTAACACACCCACACGGCTCCAGTAGGTGTTATATCATTAGCTCGTGTGAATCTGATTGGTCAGTTTTTTGCCTCGTGACAGGAGCTTGTAATACGTATGATGGTATTTATTTGTTTTTTTCTTGGGACTTTTACCCGGATGTGGTTTCTTCAAGTATCAGATAAGAATGCGCCTGCGCGTTGCAGTGTTGACAATTTTCTGTAACTGCTGAAACGCATCATCGTTCTTTTTTTAGATCGACCACGTGGTCGTTACAGGGTCGAAACAAGTTTCTTCAAAGCTGAACGCTAAGGGAAAAGAAACCCTCGGACATTCTTAGAAAAGCTTGTCATAACAGCATACGAGAGAACTAGATTAAACTGCACCTTCAAAATCATGAATTAGAAACAAAATATCTTCTCAATTTTGTCGATTTATCTTGGGTTCAATCTGATAAAGGAAGCTGACTGAATATGTCATTCAGAGCTAACGAGAAAAAGATTTGTGTGTTGTAGTTAATATCACAAGAACCTCTTGGGTATCTAAATTTCTAAGAATTACCTTGCTATTTCAGCGTTGTTTGTGTCGATCGGTTACGATGAGAAACCAAGGCTGATGAACTGGACGCTGGAGTTGTCAACAATACAGATTGTCTTTTGATAGTCAGGGAGCCGATTTGTAATGTTTCTTTTCTTTCAGGTCGTAAGATTCTAAGATCTAACTCAAATAATTCCAAACTGAACTCTCTTGGAAATGTGCCACACTTGAGTCCGGCCTGCATTCGTAGAAAACCGGAATTCATTTTTTTTTCTTTTGAGAAAAAAGGGAAGTTTTTGATTCATCATAATTGAACTCGTGACTTTTTGATTGACACTCCTATCAAGATAACCAGACGACAGTTTTCAGCTTCGAATCGACGCAGTTTTATAGCTTACGTTTAAAAGCGCAAGCTGAAACTGGACCGGGCACAGCGTAGTTGTGCACAAACGTAGTTCCGATGATCTCGATAGATTCATCTTTCTTTTACTTGTCTGCCCTGTGTATTTTAGTAGTCATCGTCTTTCTGTTTTACACAAAAGTCGGATGGAAAAGTATCATCCGCTCGCCGCTAAATGTGTTAATTGACGTTTTCTACCGCCGAATAACCACCTCTAAGGATCGACCTGGTAAGTTTCGACAGTGTATATATGACGTTCAGCTCACTTTGTAGAGTTTTTTAAAAACATGCGACAGTGAATCAATACAGTACTTTTCTGTGTTTTACTTTGCCTTTATTTTTAGCGATATTCAAGAACCATCTCCAAACGTTTCCATGGTTGAGCCAGCTAGAAGCTAACTGGGAAGCGATTCGAGATGAGCTGTTGTCTTTCGTGGAAAAAGGCACAGGGATGTGTAACGTTCATACTACTGGCGGAGACGAACTTAACAAAGAAAGCAATTGGAAACTGGCGATGATTTTGGGCTATGGCAAACCCATAGACGAAGTCAAGGGCTACTTTCCCTTGACTCTGTCTATTTTAGAGAAGCTTCCCGAAGTTCAGAACGCTGCTTTCTCTCTTCTGAAAGCAGGTAGATCCATTCCCCCGCATTGTGGATCAACAGCGTCGATTCTTCGCTACCACCTGGCGCTGATTGTCCCGGATAATGGCAAGCACTCATGGCTCACAGTTGCCGGGGTCAACATACCGTGGGGAGCGGGGAAAGGCATCTTGTTCGACGATACGTTTGAGCATTCTGCTTGTAATGGAGCTGAAGAAGATCGCGTTGTGTTGATTGTGGACATTTTCAGACCAAATCTTGGACTTGTGGACGGATTAATTCAAAAACTAGAAGTGTGGAAACGTACGCAGGACTTTATTGCTGGCAGGCAGGGATAATCTGAACTTGTCTAATGTTGTTGGCCGAATTCCAGATTTTGATTTCGTATCCGTAATTTTCTCCGAATTGGAACCGTTCCCATAAGGGGCTTTTATCGAGTTATTTCTCAGTGTGTTTGCAAAATTAGATATGTAATTAACGAAATCAGTATTCTTATGATTAACCTTATTTGAACCTGTTTTTGAAATCTTTTCTGCTTGTGTTAAGGCAATGGAATGATAAAAGAAAGATTGTAAAAAGTTTTTACTCACTATAAGACCTCTTAGTTCTTGATGCTTGAAGCTATGTAGACTCCATATGCTGTTTCATATGACAATTTGATTCGTTACCGGGAAACAGATCCAGAGGAACATTATCTCCTCTTCTGACTGATTTTACTTTTTGAAGGTTGTTTCGTACCTCCTTCTGTACGTATGGAAAGTTAATTAGGGGTTGAATTCAAGTTGAGTGGTGCTAGTATTAATCATCACTATTTTATCAGAGTGAAAATATGAGATAACTTTCGTAAGTTCTGGATAAATGTCGCTATTAACCTTGAAAATTATGTCAGTTGATGTCAATATACTAATGAATGCACGTTCTTTGTGAAGCTGGATTTCACTGTTTGCCCTAATCTTCTGAGGTCTGTCTTTAAAACAATACGATAACCCGAAATCAGGCGGATTTCGAGACACCTACACTGATTACACAATGGTGGGTCGTTAGCATGGTACCTCTATCAGCCAAAAGTTAGGTCATCAAAGTTTCATAAAGACTCGGCCAAACGCACGCAGTTACATGTAACGCATCATTGTTGATCATTGCAGCATATCAGCTAGCAATGGCGTGCACAACACGCTGCACACGTTTGGATATCCAGTGGCAATGTTGTAACATGTTAGTCGGTGTCGCAGGGTGGCCAAACGTGTAAAACATGTTGGGTGCGTTGAAAAGTTGCCTGCGTATTTTTGAGTTAATCTTTCCTTCAGATCAAATAATCAGTATTCTCATCTTTAGACTTCACATCGGAAACAATATCCAAGGTTTCTTTTACAATTTGGGTTGTATGGCACTTGATTGGTTTATCCAGTTTATTTCTTGCCTTGATTAACGTTTTTCTAGTTTTCTTTTCTTCGTTTCCCCGTCAGTTAAATAAAAAAATCGATTTTTCTTAGTCGCGCTGTAGGAAACTCGACTTCAAAATACAAAAAGATGTTTTACTTCCAATAAATTTAACTTGTTTTATTGGCAAAGCCACACCAAGCCACATTGTTTTGTAATCAGCAATCAGTGCTTATCATCGAGATGGCCGTAATAAAAACTTTCTTATTATAAACAATTAACATCACACGACACGTTATTATAAATTTGTACACATCAGGCTGTTGTACTAAAATTGCATTCGTTTAAGTCAACAAAAAGTGCTCATGTGTGGTATTTTCAGAGATGTTTCGGGAAAACGCCTTCAAATTGCTTGTCTGCTAATGTTACAAAGTATTTCATTTTCAATTTTTTTCAATTATTTAGCGTATACTCTAAATATTTTAGGGGTCCCTAAAATGACTACACTGTGTTTCCAGTCAAAAAAGTGAGCTTTATTTGGCAAAAAATAGATTGTTCAGTAACTTCTGACCCCCTCCAAATGTACAAGGACAATAACACAAAATTATTTTTCATTTTACACCAACATAGTTAGTAGTTCTCTCGCTTGTGAAACACAATTTCGTTATTACTAAAATATCCTTTTAGTTGCCAACAACAACAACAACAACACCAGATTCCACACAATACACATTAGAGAAAGCCCTTCCCATTTTATGGTTGAATGAGAACTTAGTTACAGTACTACTTCAAATATCAAATATTACATTAAATAATTTTTAAAATTAGTCAGTTATTTAAAATATCTGGTGTGCTAACTTCCTTTAAAATATTTGCTATAAAATTTCTGGAAAAGTCTTGTTCTAGAAAAACCAACAAGAACTAAAATCAAGATATACACAACCATTATTGAAGCTAATGGATATCTGAATATCAGCCAGTTCCGAGCTTGTGCCCTAAACAGGGAGGGAAAAAAAGCATTTAAGTGTCTATAATCTATTTGTTTGGCTTTCTCATCAAACTCTATACATCACTCAAATAGATTTAGTCTGAGGAAAAAGTGTTTGATTTGAACAACACATGATTTCTAAAACAATTTTCATTTGCCACCACTTTGACTCAGCATTCACTTAAAAAAGGAGATGTAACAACAATGCGATTTATATAAATAAGTTACCTTGACATTCTGACTCAAATCAAGATTATGAAATGCATATTTGTAAGCTATGCTGTTCTCGGAACGTTTTCTGTTTGTAGAATACATCAAATACTCTAGAGCAGTTTTTCCCTTCAAGGCAGTAACTAAGTAACTATACCAAATGATGATGTTTCAGATTTTTTCAAAAGTTTAAAATCATTATTTTAATGACAGAAATTTCAATTGAAGAATCAAATCAAAAATTTTCAATTGGATTTGAACCAAGATATTCTCCATTGGTCAAACAGAGTCTGCACATGTGTAACTTGAAGACCTAATTATTTACATCAACAAACCTTGTTGGAGTTTTCTTCTCAGCATACACCAACACATATTTCACCCTCACAGCTTGGTTGTTTGTGACCACATAATATCTCTCTGGAACATCCCCTCCCTCGCTGTTTCTTGCTCTGGCCCTTGAACGATTTTGTCTTTCACTATTGGCTTCTGATTTAACTGTACACTTCACATCTGGATGGTCCAAGATCTCGCAGACAGCTACACAACTCATTTTATCTCCAATTACACTATTTTCCCAGCCTTGACCATAATGACTGTACATCATGCAAACAGTGAGGTCACTTGAAAGGTAGGTCCCCTCACCAAAGAATGATGTCTACATAAAATAAAGAACAGTTAATCAATCCATTAATACATCAACCAAACAAGGGAGAAAGCATCAGTCCGTCAGACAGACAGACAGACAATCAGTCAGTCATTCAGTCAGTCAGTCAGTCAGTCCGTCAGACAGACAGACAATCAGTCACTGTCAGTCAGTCAGCTGGTCAAACTCACCTTGTTTAAATGTGCATGTAATCCATTATTCAAGATAGAATGAAAGTTGTCCACTCTACTGCCATGATAAGCATACCACACATCATGAATCTGTGACAGTTCATTAAACTTTGCATTGAGAGTGTTTGTTTCACTGTACTCAACTTCAAATATGAAGTCAGGTGTGGTAGAACTGTAACTTGCTTGACCAGTCTTCTCTTCAATCTCTGAGAACTGTTGACATCAATAAAATACAAAGACACAGTTAGAAATTGTCATGGACAAGGAAAGACCTTAATGTCACAGTCACAAAAGTAATTCAGTAAATTTTCTTTAAGGTTATCCCACTTTGGGAGATTGGGTGGCCCAATCAAGTTTTCTGGGTTCGAGTCCTGGCAAGAGTCACTATGTTGCGTTCTTGAGCAAGAAAGTTTTCCCTCGTAGTACGTCTCTTTACCTAGAAATGTGTACCAGCACCCTGTTAGGGTAACCTGACAGGGTGCTAACCTGCTAACCCAAAATGAAGAAATAATAAAGTCATAAATTAAATGGTACCTTGGATTTGTCAACAGATTTCATCGCAAATGTTCTGTCCAATGCCCAATCCAATATGTCCCAGGCTTCTTGAGAAAGAATTTGTTTACCTTTTAATATTTTGTCAAAAGAAGGAACTGCACTGCAAACTTGAGCCTAAAGGAACAGAAAAATTAGTGAATAATAATTTGCCTTGCAAGTGGAAACTGTCATTGAAATAATTATTCTAAAATTGGGATACTAAAGTGGAATCTTGTGGCACAAATTTGCATTTATTCTTTCAAATGTTCTGAAAAACTGTTGTGTCGTGGGTCAATTTTGTGACTTTGAGATGTTATCAATGTGATGGCATAGAATATATTTTGCATAGGAATGTATCATAGTGACCACTGCTCTTTCTGCTCTACTGAGTCTAAGCCAAACTGAGATTTTATATTTGTAGTGACCACTGCTCTTTCTGCTCTACTGAGTCTCAGCCAAACTGAGCTTTTATATTTGTTTAGTCAGGGCAATCCATGAGTGCAAAGACGGATCAGTTTATTGAGCCACTGTTGTCATATCCTGAGTTTCTTAAATGAAGATGTTACTCTTGTATACCTGGTATTTCTTACATGATGTTGTTTACCACCTGATAAAAAAGGGAACTTTGCACAAGTATATGTGGCATTATTTTCTCAGAATGTATTAAACAGTTTGTGGTTATGAAGTGTTCTGTTGTATATTGACAGTCTCAACAACTGTATATGGGATTATGGGCTTAAATCTATGGAGAACAGTTGTACTTGTTGATATGAGCAAATGCAGTCTAACAAAGTTTATACAATAATTTAGCTCAAATCCTGGATGACATGGTGAAATAGGGATTGGCTGGGTCAAGTCTGCTTGTCATGTGCAATCATTAAGCTTGTTAGACCATTGATGACACTGTCATGTACTATAATTTATGTGGCAGGCTGAAAGAACTTCAAACATACTTTACTAATTTCTCAGGTATTCTAGTAGCATAGAACAGAGATGATCTTCTCACACTGACACAGAGATGACCTGCTTTCAGTGGTGGAGGTTGACAAATGACTGAACATGCTAAGTGAGAATCAGGCTTTACATGTAGTTTGTCACTGGAAAGCCTTTGGTCATGGTTCATCCATATGTAAGTGGGAGGTGCAGTGGCCTCATGGTTAGTGTGCTCGTCTCCAGATTGAGTGGTCCAGTTTCAAACCCTGGCTGGGAACATTGTACTCTTGGGTAAGATGCTTTACTCTCACAGTGCCTCTCCCCATCCAGGTGTCTAAATGGGTACCAGCAAACTTAATGCTGGGGGTAGCCATGCGATGGACTAGCATCCTATCCAGGGGGGAGTAGAAATACTCCTAGTCACTTCATGCTGCAGAAACTGGGATAAGCTCCAGCCTGATGGGCCACTTGGCACAGATGCAGACTTTACCTTTAACTTTTTCATCCATATGTAATAACCTTAAAGATTTTCATTTACAAGCTTACCAATCATTGGCTACTTATTCAGACAAAGTTTAGAATAACATGTTTCAGCCAATCACCACACCTGTTACAATATCGATCTCTTAATACTGCACACATGAACTGTACACCAGTTTGCAGAATATACTGTACAGCTCTGTTAGACCTCTCTGTGTAGCATTTCTTCTCATGTGAAGAAATAAGTGGATGATACTCTGGTAAAACGTTGTTTTGTTTTACTCTTGAATTTCTTGAGTCACTTGGCATGTACTAGAGATTCTGCACGCCAACAGAGTAAAGAACACAAATTTTCATCTCTGCCAGACGGGCTTGAACATGATAAATTGCACTGTAAATTTACATATGTACACAAGATACGTGGCTGTACATGGTGTACATTCCCAAATGTCATGGTTACAGAGCCTCAAACCATGTCTAACTAAGAATTCGTTTCCCTAGGTCTGTAGCACTAGCAAGATAATAGTACAGTCCTGCATTTTTCTCGCTAGGTTGTGTGTATATATATGCCTCACGAAGTATCTACTTGAATGAAGGCAGTGTGCCAAGCAGTGTACTGCTGTGTTCATGGTGAAAGCAAGGCCAATGTGAACAATCTGGCTTCCCTTAAATTAACACTCACCAGTCTTTGAAAATTCTTGTTACAACCATCCTCTACATATGCAGAAGGAAAAGGCCTCAATATACTATCATGTCTGTAGCTTTCCAACGCTGACATAAACAAGCTCCACTGCATATCAGCAGATGATAAGTCAGATTCAAGTCTTTGTAACACACGATCCTTAGCTCCTTCACAATCCGTCATTTTACAGCACGTTAAGTATTTATAGTGCTCTCTCCTTCTCAAATGATTGCCTTGAAATTCTGGTTACTAAGGTAATATTTGCAAAATTGTTTGGAATCATTTAGGGTCACGTAATCGTCCGCCATCTTGAAATTTAAGGCGCGAAATGGGTTTTGGGGATTCAATACCAGGCTCTCCCTTTTAACGGAGTGGCCAATCAGAAAGCAGCGCGCCAATGTTGAAAAAGATAATTTTTTTTAGAAACATATGAGTGCAGTAAGTCGCCATTTCGACTTCACGACAGTTGTTACGAGTTGCAGAAATGTCCGTAAAGCAGATTTATTACTCGGAGAAATACTACGACGACATCTTTGAGTACAGGTAATTCTTTTACTAACTTAATTACTTATTTCTTATGCAATAAAAACAAGTAAGCTTAACTAAAATTCTTCGGCTTGCGAAAATGACCTCGGCGCCCTCGCAAGTCATGTCGACGTTTGCAATTTATTCCTGTTTCATTTGAAGTTGTCCCTACTTTGTGTACCTTAACAATGTCGTAGTATAGCATGAACTGATTTTTTCGAATTTTTGGTAATTCTGTGGGCTCTCGTGCGGTCATGACATTTTCAAACACTCAAAAGGTTATCAAATGGCTTGGAAATAGTTTTATAAAATAGCCACATTAAACACAGTTCAAGTTTCGAACTGCTCTGATCTATATATTCGACTTTCTAGCAGACATTTGAGTCTCTCGATAAGCTCATATTTTCGGCCTTTGTAGACATGTCTTGT
>Ga0126339_10003574_pt1 | contig 11342 bp, 5 predicted proteins | sample OrbTmetagenome_2_FD_92532 | JGI IMG/M metagenome (GOLD analysis project Ga0126339, IMG submission 92532) | Coral microbial communities from Petempiche,Puerto Morelos, Mexico - Orbicella T R C metagenome | ecosystem: Host-associated > Invertebrates > Cnidaria > Coral | place: Petempiche,Puerto...
AAACAAGCCCCCCCCCCCCCCCCCCCTTCGTCCCTTCCTTTCTTTGTTTGTTCGTTCGTTTGTTGATTCATTCGTCGATTTCTTCACTATATGTTGGTTACTTTATTGACAGGATCTAAAACAATTCTGCCAAGATCAAATCTTCCTGCAAAGGTTCCCCACTTCATTGGCCGACAGGAAGAATGTGACGAAATTGTTGGTCACGTGACCTCCGAATCAACCCGACTCGTCTCCGTCTGGGGTCCGCCAGGGTTCGGAAAAACGTCCATCGCAATCGCAGTTGGACATCGTCTTCAAGCATGTGAGCCGCCCGTGTACTTTCTCTCATTACGTGAACTGAAGTCAAAAAGCGACTTAACGTCAAAATTTCTTGGTCTGTTCCGACAGACCGTGACACTAGGAACTGAAAAGTTGCAGAGTTTATCAACTGATGACGAGCTTTGCCTAATTTTTGACAGACTTTCGGATCGCTGTGTTGTAATCCTGGATAATGCTGATGACCTCTTTGAATGTGGCGTTCCAGACGTGAAGGAGGAGGTTATGAATTTGATTGGAGAAATTCTCAGTCGCAGTAATAAGATCAAGTTTCTTTTAACCACAAGGGAGTCTTTGTCCTTTTTGAATTTACATTTTCGAGGACACGTGTCTGTCAGAATAAAAGAGCTAGACAAGTTTTCTTCTCAAACCCTAGCTCGGGAATTGCTCCCAGAAGTGAGCCCTTATCACTTGACAAAAGTTTCGCAAATCTGTGGGCAGGTTCCCTTGGCCATAAAATTAATGTGCTCATCCATTCCTGACGATTTAGCTCGAGCAAGTCAGTGCATTGATGAATTCCTGGAGTGTACAGAAAACATCGTAGAAATGTTGGACAACCCAGATTATCCGAGCCACTTGAGATTGAAGTCTCTCTTCGAGTCCTCCTTCCAGAGACTATCTACACAAGACCAAGAGGCACTAGTATTGTTGTGTATTCTTCCAGATCATTTTGATTTTAAGATTGCCGCAGCCGTTTTGGGGATAACCAGAGCAATCGAAGTAGAGAGGCTATTGCAAAGACTTCAGAGGAAATCCCTTCTTGACTGTTCAAATTCTGGTAAATTCACTATGCATAAACTAATTCAGTCGTTTTCTAGAGAAAAGGGAGAAAATGAGATGAAAGAAACAGTTCTCATCTCAAAATCTCGCTTCTATGCATTTTACATTGGCTTATTCGAGAAACTCAATGAGAATTTCCTTTCTGGGCGTTCCATGTCAGCATTCATGGAGTTCTTTGAAGACGAAAATAACATTGTTCAAAGTCTGATTGAGGGCTGTTGCGATTCAAAGACGGCCGACAGAGTTTTTGATGTTTTGACGAAAGCAGAGCTCTTTGTGGACTCGCTTTATTGGACCGGGCCGCCTCATAGAATTTTCGCTTCAGCAATAATGGCGGCCAAACAGTCTGGGAAAACTGTTTTCTACAGGCGCCTACTCATTTCCTATGCGTTTAACTGCGTAACTTGGGGCTCAGGTGGAAACACAAAAAAGTTGCTTTCTGAATCCAAGGAGCTTCAATTGTCTGCTTCTTCCGACAGTGATGGAGAGATAGGAAAATACTTGTGCTACTTTGGAATCCATGAATGTGTTATCGGGAAGACGAAGTCTGGAGTGGAGGCTTTGGAAGAAGCCCTTTTTTCCTTAGGGACCAGTCCGGAACATCGAATTTTATTGCTTATTGTCTCCCAAATTCTAGCTATTTATTATCAGTGTAAGAATGACCCCATGAACTCTTCCCAGTTCTACAACAAAGCACTGAAGGAATGCAGAGATGTGGGGGACATGGGATTAGTAGTGATTCCCACGACAACAATCATGGTAACAAACGAAGGTGTTGAACGTAACACACCGACAACAAAGGCCAATCCTTTGGTAAACGAGCCTCTTCAGTGTCATGTTATCATGCTTGTACGCGAAGCGGTACGAAAGTTCTTGACCACAGACACCAAGCGAGCTTTTGGCAACTTATTGCTGAAAATAATAAAGGAATCCGTGTCTGAACTCCGAACGGTCACACCTGGTTGGCTCAAATTTCATGGCAACGCTGTTAATTTGCTTCAGGGCTTTGGCAAATACGAGGACGCTATAACGCTTACGAACAAAATGGCGAGCGTACATGAAAAAGCACTGCAACAAACCATGAAAAAGAAAGGAAATGTCGGAGAAAGTCCAGAAAAGCACGAGGAGGCAATGGCGCGGGCCTATTCGGACCAAGGTGAAATTCATCACCGGAACGGCAACTACGCGGAAGCTCTAACGTCATACCAACGTGCACTTAATACCCGACGAAGACTGTTTGGTGAAGAACATTCAAAGACCGCCGACAGCTATCGAGATGTAGGGCTTACCCATCAGTCACTGGGGGATTACACCTCCGCTCTTCAGTCACACAAACGTGCGCTTGATATCCGATTAAAACTGTTTGGCAAAGTACATCCAAAGACCGCTGACAGCTACCGTTCAGTAGGGCTTACTCAACATTCACTGGGGGAATACACCTCCGCTCTTGAGTCACACAAGTGTGAACTTGATATCAGAATTCAATTGTTTGGTGAAGAAGATTCGAGGACTGCTAACAGCTACCATTCAGTGGGGGTCGCTCAACATTCACTAGGGGATGACACCTCCGCTCTGCAGTCACACACACGTGCACTTGATATAAGAATTAAACTGTTTGATGAATTGAGGACCGCTGACAGTCACCATGAAATAGGGGTCGCACAGTATTCACTGGGGAATTACGCCTCCGCTTTCGAGTCACACAAGCGTGCATTTGAGATCCGATATCAGAATTAAAATGTTTGGTGAAAAACATTCAAAGACTGCTGACAGCTACTCTAAAGTAGGACTTGCACAACACGCACTGGAGGAATACACCTCCGCTCTTGAGTCAGAAACCAACCGTGTAAAAACCTTTTTCTCTGTTTATAAATCGCCCAGCAGAGTAGTTTTCCAGTATATTTAGGTTTTCTAAAATTTTGGGACTTTTTTGTAACATTCCACTGATTTACAATTTATTTGGAAGTAGTTTTAGCTTTCAAGAATTGAATTTCCAGAAAGCATATTTTGTGCCCAAATGAGATATTGCATTCTTCGCTGCTGTAAATATTTGTGGAGATATTAGATAAAACATGCTCTTTTAATCTCCTCAACTTGATTGTTTGTGGTTGGCTTTCACTCCAATTTACTTGGCTTCAGCTTTCATCCCAGCTTGCTTACGGTTAGCTCATTTGTTAGTTAAAGCAATGCCATGTATTTCTACCCGATATATAAAGCATTACAATTACATGAATATCATAGTGACACGGACGTTCACAGTTTCGTGGTCTGGCTTAAGTTCTGTTACGAATCCTAGCATTGATTTTAGCTTATGAACTCATTTTTCCCACTTTATCTTTTCTATACATAGTCTAACTTTCACCCCCGACGCAACAGCTGTCAACTGCAGCACTTTTACACTGTAAACTTTCATTTACAGTGAAGACAAATGCAATAGAAATTATTTATGAGGCTCAAGGTGGAGAAAATTGCGAAACGGATCGTACGCTCTTCGTAATAATATTTCTTCATTAGTAACTGAGATGGGATTGTTTGCTTTAAACTAATTCAAGCTGAGTTCTGGTAATTTTGAGTGAGCTATACATAATTCAGAGGAAGCTAACGACCTACTGTGAACACCCTAAAGGAGTGTTTCACACGAGCGAATCAGAAACGTTGTTACATTAGCCGTTAACAAAAGTGACTGTTTGATATCTCTAGAATAAAGGCTTGTCTAAAAACGCGGACCAGTTAGATCGGCGAAGAAAATCGTGTTGACAATGAAACTTTTATAGCGAGTCTGTTCAATGGACTGGAACTTGCAGAGGGGCAAAAACTTGTCTGTACCCAGACTAAAACGGAGAAAATAGAGTAGAGTTCGCTTCATGTTGGCGATGGAGTACAACTTGTGGAAAGACGCAGACATTAAGCTTTACGGCTCGGATGGAGATGAACCCGTCAAGGTAATGCGAAAGAGTTTTCATCTCTTTATTTTGATTAACTTTGCCTGTGCTAAGTCCGAGCTGAAATTTGTGTAATGGATACAGATAAATTACTTGTCTTCTTCTAATTGACGTGGCTTTTATTTTATTTATTTTTAGGACTGGAAAGGAAGTTTTAACAGTGAAGGAATACAAGCGTGGAGAATCACAGAAGATGATGTAAGGACTTTGTTATTGGAACTTTTGCGGTGTGTTTTGAAACAAGACTTTGCGTGCCTGTAATCTCCTAAATATCTTGAGTAACTAATAGTTTAACGGCTGCCAGTAACTCCTGAAATTAAACTAAACCTGCGGGATTTTTCCAAGATGATTCACCCTGAAAACTTTAATTAAAGAATCGCCCAGCACTTGCGGAATATACCCTTTCGCACTTTTGAGCGATAATTTCGCGGTATTTTATATAGCAAAAAAAGTTTTTTACATTTAGTTTGGCTTGCAACTTCATTTTTCTTAACCATCCTTCGGATTTTTGCTCGGCTTTTATTTAGTTGTTTCGTTCCAAATTCTCATTTCAAGTTGTGGAATTATTTGACAACTTTAATATCGAACAGAAAAACATTTGCCGTTAGAAATAACTTAGAATATTATGGACACATTGTATCGTGTATTTTTTGTAACGCTTTCTTACTTTAAAACTTTGACTTAATATCAAACCGTGTATTTCAAAGTTTTGTTGAAGAATGTTTTGGTTTTATAACAACCTGCATAGCACAGAGTAGACATTACTTCTTTTCCAAATAAGGCAAGATTTCAACGAATTTTGAACAGGAAAAAAAAAACAATTTTGCCCTCTGCGGGGTGCATAGGGACATTGTGAAAAGCTGATCCGAAAAGTTGATATTCTTTCCAGTCTAGAGATCTACATGAAACGAGAAACTTTAATTTCTTAAAATTCAATTCACAATTTCCCGGTAGCACTTAAATGTCATAGCAGCGTCTCGAGAAAATTGATACAACTTGCAATAGCCTTTGAACTTGATCTGTTTACTATGTCGGTCAAATGCAAATAAAGCGAAAACCACCAAGTCATAAATATTCAAAAAAACCGTCCTTGAAACGCGTGGATCGCGCGAGATTCCCGTGTTTGTGACTTTTTGTTGCGTGTGCAGTGAAGACAAGTTTCGAAGAATTTCATTTCTAATGTGATTTTTGTGTTAATTTTAGGTCGAAGAGTGGTGCTTAGCTAAGGAAGGGAAGTTTTTCAGCGAGGAAGTGTATATAGTGCTAAACTGTACCTATCTTAAAACATCAGCAACGGTAAGACAGAACTCAATACAATACACTAGATGAACCAACAACAAAACAACTATAGTCAGAAGAAAGAACTAGAGAACTGGGAAATTGGGAAATTCAAACCGAAAAATGGTTGGGTGAAAGTAATTTGGGAAAACCCTGTGAAGCCAAAGTTCGAAACTGGTTTTAAAAGCTAGCAAAACAAGAAAAAAAGAGAAGCAAATTAGAACTAGTGATTAAAAGAGTACGTTGAATATTAATTTAAATTTTGTGTACATGCTTGGTTAAGTTACAGCTGCCATGTTGATGGAACAGAAATTAACTCTAACGTATTAAGCTTGCTTTTCAGTCCAGTCTCTGGTCTCTTTCTCTTGGCTTTTCACTCGTAAATTGCGATAGTTACGAGTTGTAGTGGGCGGATTTCTTTCGTCTTTCTCCAGCAAAAGAAAGGTAGTCAAGAAAGCGGACTACTTTCACCTTCAGAGAGAAAGCCTCAGGAAATTAAGATATTTTAATGACATCGTTTTGAGCTTCCAAGACTGTTTTAAAATCATCAGAGGCTTTAAATACCTCCTTCTTGAAGAAAGCAAGCAGTTGAAATCGCGCGATTTGGCCCGAAAGCGAGTCACGGAGCGAAAAAACCTCACCTTACGCTTTTTCCATGCAGTTTCTACAACCTCCAAATCAAAGATGGCAGGAACAGCCACAGAAGAAACACCACTCGCACTTTTATTTCGTGTCGAGGCTTTTTACGTGCCGTGTGACATCGTGCTTAATCTTTACTTTATTGACCAGTCTCTGTAGCAGTTAAAATCTGTAATCACTCACCACAATCTCAAGCCAACCAGTCACTTTATACTTTATACTACACTAGTTAGTTTTCGTGTCTGGTTGTGTGTTTTCATGTAGTTAGCCTAGTTTTTCCTCTTTTCACACCATGCTTGTAATTCTCTTTGTTTATACTCTGTGCTTAATCTGTACGCTCTAGCTTAGATCAAGATAAAGATTTGATCGACCCGGGAATATTTTCTTTGTTTCAGACCGCTTACGATATTCACTGCTGGGTAGGAAAGCAAGCCTCTTCTAAGTTGTACAAAAGAGGTTTATACAATGCCATCGCTTTGGATGATGCGGTAAGCAATCAATCAATCGATCAATCGATAAACTTTATTTAAGTGTCTAAAACTTCCACTCAGCCGGGAGGCCGACTAATCGGGTACACTCCCAATAAAATTACTAATAAATTAAGTTACGTTAAGTTAAAAAGTTACCTATCACTTCTTACGGTATATACACATATCTAAAATTCCATTAATATTTTAAAAATGCGGACTAAAATATAATTATTTCTGCCTATACAACTATATGCAAACTTTAAATATGTCTAAAATTCTAATAGCATTTTAAACAAAATTTGCACAAGGTCCTCTACAGACCTACATTCTCTTTTGTTTTCTTCACTTGTCGCTTTAATGTCACACGAGACGAGTTTCAGCATTTCCATTCTATATATTTTGTCATGGAGAAGCAATTTCATTTTATAAGGTTCCAGAATGTTATTTCCTGCAACAAAATTTTAAAAAGTGGCGTAACAAAGCTTGTGGAACTAACAGTAATGTTTAAGACTTTTATCATCACTTTGCAAATGCAAACAGGTTCCGCGCGAGCCAGTTGCATTCATGTATCCTTGGTAACACGGGGCCTGTCTCAGAATCTAACAATTATTTTTCGAGACAAGTTTCATTAAAAATTAATAGGCATTATGTGTAAAAGGCGCTCAGCTCAGCGACATTAAAATCCTCATTGTCATGTTTTATAACACATAATCTGTATGTCACGCCATACAGTAACGATAAAATGTACCCATTCCATATGGGCTTGTTACCAGACCATTTCTGCAAAAACAAATATAAAAACCCAGCTGAAATCATACTTAGATGTGTTTCTCATTCATAAAATGAGACAGGTTACAACTTGCTTTTTATTTCGTACTTTTTTGTGTGTCAGATGGACGGCAAAGCCCTTGTTCACCGAGAGGTACAGGACTACGAATCGAAGCGTTTTATGAATTATTTTGAGGCCTTTACTGTGTTAAAAGGAAAGTAAGTCTTGACACCACCTTCTGGTTCTTAACTATCTATTGCTCTTATAAAATATCGTTGTTGAGTTTCCGCCCCACCAGTAGCAAAATATTTATTTGCTTTATTGAATTGTTAAATTTTCCGGAAATCAGTCTCAACAGTGCCAAATTTCTACCCTGCTTCAGTTAATTTAGTCTTTTTGTGATAGTGTATGTAGAGATCAATTTCATAGGCCTCTTTGCCTCCATTTTGTTTTTCTTTTTGTGTGTGTGTGTGTCCGTCCTTTTCATTTTTTTTTCCCTTTTTTATGTAAAATTGTAAAACTAGCATTATAGTAACTTTTCGCTTGTAACCCTTGTACAACCTAGTACAAATAAAGAGAGTACAAATTTATATAGCGAGTACAAATACTCGCTATATAAATAAAGTTATTGTATTATTGTAAAAAAGAATAAAGTACAAAACAAAAGACAGTGACGGTTGTTAATTAGCAGAAGGAGCTCTGAATAAATGTTGTGCACTTGTGGTCTTGTCATAAAGGTAAATCAAACAAATTTTTTGATAGATCAGACGAGATGGTCGATTGTGACTTGTCCTCTACCTACAAGGAGAGACTTCTCCGTGTGTCAAGACCAACAGCTGGCGGGGTAAGTGAAATAAGCACATCCGAGCTCCATGAAATCCCCGGGTCCGGACGAGGGGACCCCCACATGAAAAGGACAGGGGTGCTATAGAGAAAAGTACCAGCTTTCCCTTACCTTTATATAAGCTTCGTATAGTACAAGAATGTTTTGTTTATTTTGTGTCAGAAAATTTGCGTGCGAGAAACCGCACTGAAGAGAGGAGCATTGGTCTCAAATGATGCTTTTATACTTGACAGAGGAACGAAGATTTTCCAGGTATTAACATCTTATAAAATTAGTCCAAGCGTTTTTTATAACGTTAGCGCTCTGCCCTGGGTGTGTCCCGTTGACCCAGTTCTACGTTTCGTGTTGTTCGCGTAGATTTGAAATAATGCAGTAGCCGTGGGTGAGTTTTCATGCGCCAATTGGCTGAAAACTGTGGTCTCTGGGAGTGTATCAGACTGTAAACATGACAGAACCTGTAACGCAAGGGCAACGTATCTTTGAAACTGTAAGAAAATCATGTGTCCCGACCTTTCCAATAAACGGAAGCCGGAGGGTTGCGAATTATCGGTTACGATATTTAAGTAATCACTGTTGTACTCGTAGGTTCCATGCTCGTTTGATTAAGGGATGTTTTCCGCAGTCAACCTCTCGTCCAATTTCAAGTCGATTTTCTTTCTAATTCCCCAACAAATTCCCCATGTTGCTTAAAAAGGAAGTCGACCAATATTATTTGGGTGCGTCCTAATGTACTCCGTATATTTTTCATGTTGTACATCGAAACCTCTCACTTTGTTCGTGATTCCACTTAAGTTTTGAACATGTATGACGCCATTGTTATTGCAACGGCCGTGAATCCATCGTTTATTCGTCTAAATCAACGAAGGAAACGCTCGACACTGTCCTGTTTACAAAATGAAAATCCTCGTTGTCATCATTTGAATGAATATTTTTTTTAGAATTCCAGTCGAACAATTAAGTTACAGTGGAACCTCGATTTAACGAACCTCTTTACAACGGGGTCCTCGGAACAGCGAACGATATTCCTCGCCCCATGAATGAAAAAGAACCTCGATGCAACGAAATCTCGTTATAGCGAACATATTTTCCCAGTACCTTGTCCTTTCGTTATGTCGAGGTTCCACTATGTTTTCTATCGATTTCTATGAGGTAATGGTTGATTAATTCTTCGGCCTCATCAACTACCACCTCATAGAAATCTCGAGCTCAGTGAATTTTTCAAGTATTATCACTAGTCTTTCCGCGGCAATCTTGCCCTCATTACTGTCTATCTTATTTTCTTCCAGTGGTTTGGTATGTTCACTGATAAAGATCCATCAGAGAAAGGCTTAAGATGCAAAGTCAATAATTATGTCTCACAAATGAAGGTAATAACTTCTCATTTTTCTCGTCATTTCATTGCTGATATTGGGCTTTTACAAGTCTCGAGCACGCAGAACTCAGTGGCATGATTTCCTGGAACAAAACGACCTTCCTCGGAGATTTTATCATCTCAAAACACAGCAGATTTGTAAATTTTCTATGTAATAGAGCGAGGAAAATCATTGTAAAAGTATTGTCTATGTTTTTAAAGAAAGATTTACCTTTAACAAACTTGTCTTAACTTTGGTTTTTTCATTGAAGGTGGATCGAAAAGAGACAGGCATTGCCGTGAGAGTTGTCGGTAAGTCAAGTTACTGAATTTCCGACGATCAAACCAAACGTTAAATTTACACTGAATTACACCAGATTGCTGAGTTATTTAGTGCCTAGTTTTAAAGCGCTCTTACGTTTGACTTTGATAGCATTAACCTGCGTAGCTGGAGCCAAGTCGCACGTTAGTGCTTCGTTTCAGCGACGGACCAAGAAAGAATTGTTCCGCTCTTCAGCTACGCATGCTTATTTGATGACATTAACTCTGGAAATATATTTATTTACGTTTCGCACGTTTTTCCGCGGAAGAGAGATTTCAAACTGTGTTTTTTGAGAACGAAATGACCGATAAAATGTGAATGATCATTTAGGAGAAGTTCGACAGCTCACGGCGAAGAGATTTTCGGCAAGGAACCTTTTATTCAATCATTTATTCTTTTCCATATAAAAACAGTCATTTATTCCTTTCGATATATTTATATGGTTTTTTTTATAAATATATTCCTTCATACATGTTTAAAGAAGAGGTAGCAAATAAATAGCTAAATGAATATAAAATATGTATTAACGAATAAATAAGGAACGAAATCCCAAAAGAAACTTTGAAGAGCCAATTGGAAGCTCGCAATGGAGCCACATACATACAGGTGAACCATAATAAGAAACTAATTTCGACATAAACAAATTAGAAACAGAACGTCAGACGAAAATAATAAACAAAGAATTTAACACCAAACTTAAAACAACCACATCAGTGCCTTTTAAATTTCATATGTTGAATTTTGACTTCCTATTCAAAGCGAAAGCCTCAAACAATGTTTTTGTTTTGTTTAGATGAAGGCGAAAAAACAAAACATGATTCTATGTACGATGCGTTCCCGAATGTTGCTAAGAAGCGTAAACCCTCAAGACAAGAGGTAACTGATTTTGCACGCGTACCGACGACTTATGTCATATAAGTCATCGAATTGCATCTTGGTTTGCTTCGTTTTGTTTCCTATACAAAGCCAAAGACGAACCTTACTTGGCTCACAACTAGATCATTTAAGAAGGGAACTGTAAATAAGTGTTTTCTCAGTAAATAAGTAAATAGGTGTTTTTCTATAGTCTTCAGAGATCTGCTGTTTTGTCTAACATCGTTCAGGGTGCGAGTAAAATAAAACTGCGGGTGATTGAACCTGGCGCGAAAGCCTGACAGTCGCCTTCGCGCTCCTCGCACGGTAGCTTTCGCGCTTCTCGCTCGTTCTCGCACGCTTCGTTACTCTCGCTCTCTCGCTCTTCTCCTTCTTAAAACTGTTGTCCAGGGTTGGAATTAAGGCTGAGGACAGACCAGTCAGTACATAAACTAATAAATAAACTGATATTTTCTTGTAGTCATTTGTATTTCTGGGACAAAAGAAGATGATGTTTAAAGTTAGCGTGTAAGTGCTTCACGTGTTACGTTATTTTTCCCTTCACGATTACTTTTTGATGCAAATGTAATTGTACAGTAAGTATCATGTGCTTAAGGTTACCGTATACCTTCAGGGGTGTCTCACGTCCAAGCGATCTAGCGCGTCCGGTTTAAGCTGTAGATACCTAAACCCCTATATCAAATTAAAGCTTATAGAGCTGGCTATCAAACCATACCAAAAATTTTGAAATAAAATGAAGTGCCGATTTTTTCACGGCCA
>Ga0126339_10003575_pt1 | contig 11339 bp, 3 predicted proteins | sample OrbTmetagenome_2_FD_92532 | JGI IMG/M metagenome (GOLD analysis project Ga0126339, IMG submission 92532) | Coral microbial communities from Petempiche,Puerto Morelos, Mexico - Orbicella T R C metagenome | ecosystem: Host-associated > Invertebrates > Cnidaria > Coral | place: Petempiche,Puerto...
AATTTCAAATGAATGCTTTTTATAACTCTGTGGATAATTCATATTTCTATTTGAGCCCAGTACTGTAGAGATTTTAAAAACGTCGTCCTTGTGTTTTGATTTGTCCCTAGAGTAAAGCCTCAAGATAGTAAACACTCTCGTCCAGCATCTCATCATGTCATCAAATTGTGGTCAAGACCCAAACTCAAAAGCTGCATGCAGTTGACTAGACAGAGCACGAGTTCTGTGTTCTATGGCAAGCTTGCAATCTAATATACGGTCAACTTCAACTAGAGTCCACTAGGAGAACGGGATCATCTGTTAATGCAACCAGCTATTGTCTACCTTGGACAGAGATGAAGGGAGCATGTGTCTGAAGTATCATGAAGACAAATTCAAGGTGTCCAGTTCAGTTGTTGTTCGAGAGAGATGACCTTATAGGAATAACTCGACAAGTTGGATTTATTAGTCAGCGGTATTAAAACAAACTTGGATATGGCGTTTTACTTATAAGAATAACATTAACAAGTTAACAAGGGCCGCAGCTAGCTTCAATTTTGATGTGTATTTTAATAGCGATCAGCATGTGAACATTTTTATGTTCCGTAGCATCATAAACACGATTTTACAGGGTAGATGTCATTATAACGTAAGAAAAGGGAAGAAATTAAGATTAAGATAGCAATTTACGAAAGGTATTGTATTCATTTTTGAAGTTTTTACTTAAAGGGAGACATTTCATTGAACAAGCTTGAGGAAATTTTCCTCTTGATGATAAACAGGGATAGGAAATTGTACATAACGAGCTTCAAAAGAGAGCAAGATGAAATTACAGTCTGCCCTTAAGAAAGGATATTTCGATTATTTGGTCGGCTGTTATTTTAGACACTTCCATATGATATGGAATGCCCTGGTCCACAGAAAAGTGAGAACCTCTTGAACCAGGGTAGATATCGCTATATATGACCGAGCAACCGGACAGTGTTTAAATTAAATCTTTTCTTATGCACATAATAGACTAGAAATGGCTCTAGACTACTTAGCTTACCCCTTTACTGTTGTGTAAGATAATTAATGCATCATTTTATAAGTTTAGTATTGACATTTGTTTGGTCCCATTTACACACGAATGTCGGAACCCGAGGGGAAAATTAATGCCGCGTCATAAATGCCTGCATCAGTTTACATCTTCCTCAGTTTGGATTTTAATACTGGTTAAACGGGGTTTTCTTTATTTGCCCACCCACACTCTCTTAGACTTTGTAATATAGTTTCACCTTTGTCTATAATCCCGGGGGTAGTGGCCGGAGTGTAATATAGTCTAGTCTAGGTTTATATACTTAATCTCACTTTTGATTGTTTTTAAAACGCATTGGTGATCATCAGTGCCAAATGAATTTGTTATTAAACTGTACAACTGTGCCAGAAGTACTTGATTTATTCGACATTTTAAAATCTGGGTATAAGGGTTGCGAGAGCGCAAACAATAGATTAAACTATCTTAACCAGATCCCGGTTGTTCATCTGGGTAAATAACTTTTGCGTATTTGAGAAATTCCACACTCCTGATTTGTTTGCCCGTTGTTTGATACCTATGTCGTACGTTTAATACGGATTGCACTCATAATTTGAGCAATAAGTACAAATATTATTTGTTAAAAGTCTACTCAAAGCATGTTAACATTTTGAATACTATTTGAAACATCTCACTTTAATTCATTTCTCTCAGTGCCCCCGCGATCAAACTCTCAAACATTCTCGAGAAAGTTAATATCAAACGCCGTAAAATGCTTAAAGCGTGTGCTGTTGTGTATCAGTTTAACTGACGTGAAACGCCACTGGAAGGCAATTTCCTCTTGCAGTTTTAACTTCACAAACATTTGCAAAAACACTGCAGTATATTTGAGATAATCCTAACCTTAACCTTTACCCTTAAGAATCTAGAAAGCCGTAGTGGCGGAGATCAACATAAGCTAGTGCGAGGCCAAAAGAGGGGCTTAAGACAGACAGAGGTGGACGCCCTATGCCCCCCATGGGACAAAGAGGACTAGATGATGATGATATTTGAGATATTTGATGATATTTGAAAAGTGGAGAAATTCAAAAAAGGAAACCCCTAAAATTAGACGTTAGAAAACTAAACTTCGAGTACAAATACGTAATTCGTTGTCATTGCTGTTTGGTCAAGTGAAGCTTGAATCGAAAGTTGCCATGCCGACTGCTGCATTACCATTCTGCTTCATTCCAATGACGGTATTTGCCACCTTACGAAGCGTTTTTTCAGCCATTCCCACAAATGACGGTATCCCAGTTACAGCAGCAGTGACGCTGTAGAACTCTCTGTTTAATTCAATTCTTTATTGTTATTTATAATATAGATGACCTAGAGCTGGGGAGAGCTTCATCCATCGTGGCAACGAATGCAAGAATACATACCAAAAGAGACGAGTCATGTAAAGCGTGGGAAAACAATCTTGAATGTAACAAAGATGTGTGCAAGCATCAAGCTGAACCGCACTGCATTCGAAATGAGCCAAGATCAAAATCTTGGGATCGCATTAACTTCGAGAAATTAGCCAGGCACAGTTATGGAACGGTTGGAAGACCAAAACCAGCGGAAACAAATTTTTTTGTGGCCAGATAAAGTAGTTGATTCCTCTCCTAGCTAGAACGGAGGAAAAAAAACCTTATTCGATGAGAAACACAGAGATTGATCAAATTATAGAGCTTGAGGCAATTCAGGAACCTAAGATAAGAGAAGTCTTGCTAACAATGTTTTTAACCTCGCCTCCTTTTCAGCCTATCTTTGTTAACTGCGTAGAATAAAAGAGGTCAAAGCACCCCTGCCTAAATTACCACTCAGTAACTTTGGATTTGATCAGTGTTTTTCTTTTCTTTTCTTTTTTTTTTTTTTTTTGTTTCATCGGTATAGTAAATTATTCAAAACTCAAAAAAGCAACAAATTCAACAGCACATCCCCATCCCCATCACACATCCCTTTTCCACATGACACATTATCCCTCCTGTTTACTCATTCGCATTAAGGTATGGGATAGCCACCCCAGACGAGTAAACGCGTCAGGACAGACTGAGAGTGCTAATAAAGTAACCAAGAGGGTTGTGGAGGGAGGGGTGACTTGCCAGTTTTGGACTTAGCGCAAATGACATCCTTGCAAAGTTTAATATAATGCTAATATTGCGTAGTAAGAGGGATAATGCATATTTGAGGTTTGAATATTGATACTGCACTAGGCCACCGCTCAAACCCACGCTTTCCTTATGAAACGGATTTTAAGCGCGGACAACCCATAATAAAGAGTCTCATAGCTTTTGATTCTAATTTTGGGCGTGAATTTCTTTCTGGGAAACTGGACAGTCCGCTGGGATGGTCGGATTTTTGTATTCAAAATTGAATGGAATCGGACATATGTGTTTCCATGCGTTCTGAACAGATTTTCCGTTTTTTCGCCACTGGTGGTATTCTTCAGTAAACAGACTTGGTCACAACCGAGAACGACCCACGTTTTTCCTGACCAAAATAGCCCACCCCTCCAAGGTAAGGTCTTTATCGGGATAAGTATTCAACTCACTCCATCTTTTATTTATTTATTCTTTATTTTGTCAATTTGAAACTCATTCAGAAAATAAGAAATTGTTAATTCTGATTTCGTCAGCCTAACAGACCAAATAATATTATGGAGTTGCTTTGGGTTCATATGCTCTCAATGATAATATCGGCTTCGTTCATTTCGACGATTACGTTTTGTTTTACTCGTTTCAACCGTCTCAGTTGTCTCGGCGGGTTCGTTTTGGTGGTTTCGGCGCTTTCACTGGTTTCGTTCGATGGCTTTTTCCATTGTTGTCAGAGTCAATTAATTCCACATTGAATAGGGGCATGCTGAAGTCATTGTTTACATTTTTGCTCATTTGCATACGGCTTTGCGCACAGAAGGAAACAAATTGGACATGAATTATTAAATCAACTCCATAACTCGTGTAAACATGACCCATAATTCGTGTAAACATGACCCGCCTAGATCAGCTCAGCTATCCGCGGGCATGTTATAATTGTAATTTTAATTTGAAAACAAAAATAAAATGTATGTGTGAATTGACTCCAGGCAACTAAAGAGCTTGTGAAATTTAATACCTGGTGAAATTTTTAGCTCTTTGGGTGTAATATTCAAGGACATATTGTCTTTCAAAAACTACGAAATTTCTAGGTGGCAAACGTGCTAATGAGCTCATTCTTTGAAAAATTTTAAGTTTTTAAACCAGTTTTGCACAAAAAGTGTTCAATACATCAGGCTCATATTAATTGGGAGAGTTAATCGTACTATGACCTTTCAATATTCAGAACTGATTTATTTGTAGCTCCATCAGAAACTGAATTGCTTATGCTAATGAGGCAAATATTGTAAACGGGGATTCCCCTATTTGTGACAGCAAAAAGAAATCAAATTAGACAGCATCTCTGGACTCGAAACTCGCAAAATTCGCACCCACGCTGCTTTGTTTCCCGACAGAAAGAAAAGACCAAAACCAAAACTGAGGCAAAGAAAATTGAAATACGCCAGAATATTGTCGAAAACCCTGGAAAAACTACTCCGCTAGCGATTTCAAGTGGCAAATTCAGAATTTTAAGAAACCATGTGTCGGCCGAGACACTCATTTACATCGGGCATATTTAATGAGCTTTCTCGCCTTCTTTTTTCCTCCCTCGAAACTTGCCTGGATTCGTTTGAAAACTCTATTCTTTTTTTCTATCGAAGAAATAAAACTAATGAAAGCGTAGACATGCCGCAAACTTTCAATTCAGCGAAGTCAAACTTGAAGGAGCTTGCAAATTTCTCCGAGTGTTACTAACCTCATTCAACAGTATATTGTTTTAGTCAGGTGAAATCGCCATCCTACTTTCCGAGTCCGAGTCTACGTTCATTCTCGTACCCAGAACCTCTGTTTCTGTTGGTCACGTAACGACTTTTTAAAACGAGTAGCACTGGGGACGAGAATAGTCTACGTTCTGATTGGTTTCCAGGTGGCGGGGGCACGCGCAGACAATTTTTCCGAGACCAGCGTAACGTTATTTTTAACCCTGTCGTTGAACCACGACGAAGTCTACCCTTCCGTACAAACTCTCGCACAACTATCAGGTATGAACGCCCCCAAAGATATTCATGCGCATTGCGGACCTATCTTTCATGCTTCAGTGACGATACCTTAACGAGAAGCTTGTGTTTATCGCGGCGCTATCAACAATTACTCGGAATAATTGTTATTTGCTCCAAATAATTCAGTTATTTGGGAATGAAGTTTTGTTCTATTCGGTTACAAACTTGGAAGGAAGGAAAAACCGAGGTAATAATGTAGTCAAAGATTGACTTTAAACACAGATTTGATCTTTATTTACGCAGAAATCCCAAAGATGTTCTGTTTTTAATCTTACATCATGTTATGTACTTTTTCAAGATTATGATATTATAAACCAAGCAGTATTTCACAAGATCCACTATGTTAAGCAATTGGCTCAAAAATTCTCGTTCCGCTTAGTCATGCAATCAGAATTACAACCAAAACCAATCATGACTTGCTTTGACACGTTGTCCCACCCTTGCCCATGTTTGGAGTATTGACTGGTTCACTAGTTGTTTGCGTCCTTTGATGTGATTGGCCAAAGTGATTACTGGGGTTTTGATTTTGCGACGCTCAATTGAAAACCTCTTTAATCCAAAACCAAGCAAATGCAACAACTTCCGACACTCAAAAGAAAACTGCTCTATTAGTATCTAATTGGTTGCAGGAAAGGAAAAAACCGCTTAAACTATGGAAACCTCTTTACAAATAATAACAAAATGGTGGTAAATAAAATCTGCATTGTGCAAATTTTATGCAAATGATCAAACGAGGATCAGAAATATTGAAAACGGGGTTATACATCCAGCTACATTGGTAGGTATTGCAACAATATTCTATAAATTGTATATAATTCATTATTACAAATATCATTAAGCAAATGCAATTACTTCCGACACTCAAAAGAAAACTGCTCTATTAGTATCTAATTGGTTGCAGGAAAGGCAAAAACCGCTTAAACTATGGAAATCTCTCTACAAATGATAACAAAATTGTGGCAAATAAAATCTGCATTGTGCAAATTTTATGCAAATGATCAAACAAGGATCAGAAATATTGAAAACGGGATTATACATTCAACTACATTGGTAGGTATTGCAATAATATTCTATAAATTATGATTAACCATTTTAAATATCAATACTCGATGATAGACTACCTCATTTTGTATTACAAGAATACAACTATGTCGCTTCATCTACGATCAAAACGTAATCTGACTTTAGTTCATGAGTTCTTCATGTTTCGTACAGTTAAAGGCAAATGCAGTCTAGCCTGTATTTCTCGGCTTCTCATCCTGGCCCATCCTCGCTGAGATTATCAGCCGTTTTATCAGGCTCCCCTGCTTTTACATTAGGTTAGTTTCTTCTTCTTCAGTGGGATCGTAGAGGTCCAGTCCGCTGTCGTTTGAACTGCTGCTGTGCAGGGACGACAGAATATCTGCAGATAACAGCGGTTGCGTCATGATGTCCCCCCCGCTGCTGCTATGCGTTTCGCCCTTCAATTCATGAAGAGGCAGGACAATGGAAAGAAAACAAGCAAAAGACCATTCTGTATATTCACGGGCGAACCATTCTTGTATGTTTTGATAAACGCAATCCAAGTAATGAGCTGCGACAAAATGAAAAAGAAAAGATAAGTTCCTTGCTAAAACGCCACAATCATTTACTGTGTTCTAATAGATAAAGGCTGAAGCAATCTTTTGGTAGGATCTCAGGTGGGAGTGGTGCTTAATAACGCAAATCAACCCCTACTATGGAGGTGTGCTAAGGATTATATCATTCGGTAAGTTGGCATAGCTGTTACCTGTGCCAATGCAGAAGCTCCCCCATCCCCCTCCCCCCTTTAAAGAAAAAGAAAACGAAAGCAGTTATTTCACTCCAACTAAAATGTGAAAAACGTCTATGGGGTTGTTTAAACTATTGTTTATTATTCAGGCCGATGGGCGGGGGGGGGGGGGGGGGGGGGGAGGGGGGAGGGGGGAGGATAGGGCATTTCACTATCATTGCTCAAATATTCTTGAAGTTTCGAAGGGTGGATGCGGAATTCGTCCCCGCACCCCTCTTCCATCGGTCAGAGAAGTTCAAAAAAAAAAAAAAAAGCCCTGAATAGCGAGAAAGAGGATTACAGGAAAGGCAATGCTATTTCCTTTTGGTTACCCCAAACAATATTTTAAATTATTAGCACTGTAGAAGGAGCTCACATGAATTCTACTACAGCAGCTTTGTTTTCAGATATGTGTCACTTACGTCAACAGAAATCTGGCTTTTTTGCAGTCTTGTTCAGTCAAGACCATCTTTTTCGCTTCTCTAGCATGATTTGAGTAAGATTGATCAGTTTCCAGCTGCACCTTTTGACCGCGACAGAGGATGTAGTTGCTTCCAAATTCGAAGCTAATTCCATGGTTTTCTTTTGTTGACTTTTGACAATTTAGCAATTAATGTTAGAGGTGATAATTTGGTGTTAAATGTTAGAGGTTGTTTCTCGGGTTAACTCGTGGGCAGGCTGACAAACTAATTCTAAATAAATACGTCGTACTTCTAGATAAAACATGAATCAATAATTACCCATGATGTAGCCGACCACTGAGGCATTAACTATAAACATAGTTAGCTGGTACCAGATGCTGTCCATGTATGCGTAAAGGGAGGCTGGCGCTTTCTCTTCTGGAATTTTACTGATGGTTCCAATGCCCAAATTTGTGAATGTGACACTCAGAGAAAGCGTCATCAAAGTGTACTCAAATTGATTCTTCATAGGCCTGTAGGTGGCGAAAGCCGTGCCATAAAGAGCTGAGACGACAGCAACTAATCCAACATAGACCCTTCTGTATCCACCTACAAGGATCGTACCAAATGTCAGAACAAACTTGCGACAAATTTCAAAGAATTCCCAGTACCATGAAGCGGAATTATAGTTTTCAACGAGGAATCGTAACCCTGTGATGATTTCTGTTCCTTGATCTTGTGGCCTCAAAGCTTCTTTTTCGTCTGAGATAGCATTTCTGTTAAGGAATTTCCGGTTTCTCCAAACAACGATAAGTGATGCAATGGGGAGAAAGACGATGTAAGGTATAGCGCAGTATGCAACGATGACCAAATTGTAGTACTCTTGACCTTCGCACTTTATGGTGTAGTCTGCTTTAAGATAAATGGAACATGTCTTCTCTTCTTCGTCGAGGCAAACTCTGCGACAAGTAGATGGGAACACTCTGGCTGTCATTGAGCACGTACTTAGGTATGTCACGTAGAGGAAGAAAAACAAGTTTCGGTAAATCAGCGCTTTGGTTCGGGACGCTTTTTTCTCTTTCTGTTCTTTGCTCAAAGTGCTTAGCAGTAGACATAACTTGCTAAGTACATAAACAAGGGCAGACAGTAAGATGGCAGCAGCATTCAATGCGAGTATGGCAAACAGGCTTCCAAAAGCATCCATTTTATAATTTGGCATGAGACAGTAAATTGGTGCTATCTGGAAAAACCTCAGCTGCAAAAACTCGGAGTATTCTGCAATAAGCTCAACATAGTCTGGCCACGTAACGTACGAAAACGATTCCATAACTCCATATGTGACTTGGTAGCAGCCAATAGCAATTTTCAGCGTGCCGAAAATCATATCCGCTGAAGAACGTTCGTCTCTTTTCTTGCTTTTCATCGTGCGTATCCAAACCAAAGCTGCGGTGATTATTGCAACTACTGCCGCCAGGATTGACAGCTGGACGATAATCGATGTTTTGGTTGGGCACCGCATGCATCGTTTCAGTTTTTTATAGTAACCATCGATGCAGATCTCGCACATTGGACCTTGGTAGCCTGGTTCACATGAGGAATGTATACCTCCAGTGCACGACTTTTCCCTTTCGCACTTGTGTATCTTGGGCAACTTGTAGGGGAACGCATTTTCGGTACTATAAGTTATAGCAGACTTGATGCTTTTACCAGGTCTGTAAATGACGTTAAGGAGGTTTGTCGCAAATTTTTCGTAAACTAGTTCGTTTGTTTTGTTTACCCAATTCCACCAATAACCAGACTCGAGAGAGGCAAGGTCATTTTCACATTTCAATCCCTTTAGCAATGTACGACAAGAGTTGCAATTGGAAAACCGATCCATACGGTAGAAATCTTCCATACAGGTACAACCCTTATACCCAGCGAATGCGGCGGTATTTGATCCTGTCAGAAAAAAAAAAAGAGAAAACACCTTGGCACACATGCTAGCTGGTTATAGTTTAGTGTTGAATTTTATAAATGCTGATAGCCTTTAATTAGTTAACGGATTAATTTTGAGGTTGTGTTTAGAAGCATAGTCACGATCTCACAACTTCTGAATACTAGACTGTAGAAGTGGTGCGTTTGCAGCTATCAGTTCTCTTATCATTTATTACCTATCGGACAAGCACGGCAGTCTCGTCGATCTGTTCCAGGTGCTTTATGAAAGGGGACATAGGTGCCAGTGGGACACTCCGGGCAACTGTCCCCGACAAGAGCTTCAGTGTTAGAGAAATAGCCACCTATTAGAACAAAAAAAAAAGATAGGAATAGCAAGGTCCCACATGAAATGACATTGCCCTGGTTTGTAATTAGACGGCGCCCTTTGCCGCATCCTCGCCTCAATAGTCCAGTTTTGAGTTGTACAAGACGTGAATGAAAACAATAAAGGCCCACCTGTACCTATCCCTAAGTCTCACTTTCAGGCGAATTATATGCAAATAACAGTGAAAACACGAACTAATCCGTAACTCTGTTCAGGGTTTTACATTGCATGTTACGTGTCAGCACTTTCTAGCAGGCATTTGTGAATATTTGACTTCAGATTTTTCTGAAAATAGGAAAGAACTAGACCAAAAAATTTGCGACACTACGTCTTAACCATAGAAGTTATCCCACTTTTTACAATTTCCACGGGATTTGCAGAACACAACTTCCGGAAACCACACACAAAGGCTCAATGTAAATCATAACTCCAACTCAGGGCTATGTCTACAGCTGCTTAATTCTCGAGATTTCTGGTCAATTTCTAGAAGTGGTCTTGGTTCAGTGGTGGATCTCTTGATTGCAATTGTAGCATTATTGCACTATTGTATTGCATTGCATTGTTGATGTCATAGTTTAAATCGTCCCCGAGGGACCCTCAATCGAGAAAAAGAACAAACAAAAACAACAACAAAATAAGAAGTTAAAAAATGCAATAAAATGCCTGTACAACTGGTATTTGATTAAGAAGCGCTGATGAATTGTTAAAATATCACTACCTGTATGACATTTCTCGCACTCAAGTTCAGTATTGTCGTCGTAGGATGAATTAAGAAACCATCCCCTGGGGCATGGATACATCTGGTATGCATGTTTGCCTTTTTTGGCAAATCCAGCTTGAACAAAAGTCCTCAATACGATGTTCCGCAGCCGTCCGGTGTCATTGTAGATTTCGATGTAGTCGTTATCCTCCGTGTCGTTATACTTTAGCTCTCTAAATCTGAAGAAAAAAAGCACATAGATATAATGTACGCGAGATCTCTTAACAGCACAACTCAATGGACGCAAATCCCGGCAAAGTTTAAACGAAACATTACATACATGTGAACTCTGCACCGCATAGCACCATCAACTACATCTGTAAATCTTGCTACGCAGGGTTTCGCTTCGTCCACGCTTCTGCGAAATACAAAGACATCATTATTCAGGGCGATTTCCACTACAATACTGATTCGCAATGCTTTGGTCTTGCAGTTTAGTGATTGATTTGAAAATTTTCCACCACTTTCTCAACTAGCAATTAGAAATTCAACCAAAAGCAATCGTGACTAAATCACAGACATTTTCCCGCTCTTCGCGCCGGCTCAACGCATTTTCTTCGAGTTTTGATTGGCTCACTGGGTTGTCTCCTTAACAATATCGAATGAATCGAATGTAGTTTAGCGTGGTATGTTCTCTTATCGACAACGATACGCGTCATCACAGTGGTCAAAATGTTGTGGACTCAAGAGGCGTGGCCGAGAGAGTCCACAACAAATTTCGATTTGTTTTTTACCACAATATCAACGTCAAAGAAAATTTTTTTTTCAGAGCGCGAGCTACAAAAGGTATTGCGTGACACATTGTCGCGAGCAGCGTTGTCTGGACTCTTATCGACAACGGCAAATCAGCCAATCAGATTGTGAGATTAGTAGCAATTGTGGTAAAAATCTTTCTTGAAGGGACAAAGTGATTTTCGACACTCAACTGAAAACCCCT
>Ga0126339_10003577_pt1 | contig 11334 bp, 8 predicted proteins | sample OrbTmetagenome_2_FD_92532 | JGI IMG/M metagenome (GOLD analysis project Ga0126339, IMG submission 92532) | Coral microbial communities from Petempiche,Puerto Morelos, Mexico - Orbicella T R C metagenome | ecosystem: Host-associated > Invertebrates > Cnidaria > Coral | place: Petempiche,Puerto...
GATCACTGATCCTTATCCAGATCACCCCAAAGGAACACACTCAAAGTTGTGATGTATAGACCACAACACAGTGACCCTTGTCAGATGTCTGTCCTGGCCTGTGGCACTAATCATCACTTACTACATCTCCCACAAACTAAAGTAAACCTAACTTAACTTGTATGTTTGATGTACAGAGCCTCTGTGAGTCAGCCCTGGATTTTGGGAAATCTGTTTTGAAGCCTGGTGGGATTTTCCTTTGCAAACTCTGGGATGGCTATGGCACACAAGGTACGTGTAAAAATGAATTCTTACAATGTTCACAAAGTTTTTAATGGTCTAATTATGTTTTCTACAAAGAATGATAGCTAATTGAAAGTACATTTATTTGACACTCCTAAAGCTAACACAAAGTCAGATTGTACCTTATTTAAAACACAGTATGGTTAGCTCTCCTGTTGGTAGTAATAAATTGGGAAATACCTAATGAAATATATCTCTCAGTTAAATTTGTACACGTGTAGGTTCTCATAATCAGCCAGCCATCCTTTGTACGGAACTATAAACCTCAAAATACTCCTTACAGTAAGCTGTTTATGACTACAAGAGGAAACCTGTATTAAGCAACCAAATTTACTTGGCAAGATGGCTGGTAGTTTATGGGTAGTACAAGTCTTTGGGGGCAATCACAGGCTTCAACAGAAATGATTTGAGTTAGTACATGGGGCACTTATGTTGTCTTAAGGACTGAAGAAAAGGTGCTTAAAAAGAGGAAAGGGGTACTTATTCTTGTTGTCCTTACCTAAACACCTAAGTCAACATGGACATCTTTCATATAGATAAGAGGTGAAACAGCTGTTATTGTAGTGCATAGCAGGTTAACATACAAACAAGGTGACTGGGTTAATCTGCTTCAATGACTAGTTGAACCTCATTCTTTGTTCATGTGCTTTCTCAACCAAAGACTATAATAATCATCCCAGACTCAGCTGCAATAACAGCTACATTTTTGTATTAATCCCTCACGTAAAAGTATCAGCTGGGACATATGGAAGACCAGGTGTTTTGTAATGCAGAGATGATATGAAAGGCAGAAAAACAATGGATGGTCTTATTGTACTCGGATGGTGCTGGAATTGAATATTTATCTTTGACTGATATGACTTCTGATTTTTCAGATTTTATCAAGACACTAGAGGGAAATTTCAGTAAAGTTAGGAAATGTAAACCTCAAGCAAGCAGAAAAGAATCAGCTGAGATCTACCTTTATGCTGAGAGCTTTAAGAAATCTTGATAATAAATTAATCTGTTAAACTCTTGAGTGTAGGTTTTCATAACAGATACATGCTGTGTAGCATTTAAAGAAAATAATTAAGCTCTGAAAATTATGGCTCAAGATGGCAGCTGAAGGACCTCAGTGCAGAGCAAGTCACCATTCTTTAAGTAACATTATCAAGAATCAATGAGAAATAATCACTACAATTACAGGGAAAGCCTGAAAAAAATACTTCCTACCTCATTTAAACCCACTTGCTGAGAATTAAAGGCATAAGCTCAGTTGCGACTTTTATGATTCATTTCTTGGATTTATTACTACTGATAATAACTCCCTCTGGAAAGACTCCCTTCCCAAGTGCAAATGCCAAGAACCCTCCGCAATTTAAGCCCATGCTGATAGGTGTGTATTTAGATTTTGTTCTTGGTGAAAGATGTAACTTGTGATTATTAATCACTAGAAAACATTATAAAGTCATGAATACCCGTGAAAGTTTTGGGAGAAAACACACTGTGAAAACTTACAAGGCTTGTGTTCCCACAGCATTCCTTGTTCTCCTAAACTCCCACTTGTGTTTCGGTGAGTTCAAAAACACACTTAAATAATTGCAATAATTATGTTTTCTATTTCAAAAGAGAGCTTTAGTTTGCAGTATTCTTCTATGTGCCTACAACAAAACTTTGACTCTTGCTTCAGAAATCTGTATGACAAGTTTCAAACATAACAACTATTTTTATTCCCAAATCTGTACAAACCATTTTTAATGTATTCTAAATAAATATGCCACAGTTAACTCAAATTCAGTCAAAGCAATAAAAAATATATTTTTTTGAAAAAGTTATGTCAGAGTTGTTTTTGGTACAATATGTCATAATGTCCAGGCCGGTACAGTAAATTGACCAAAGGCCTTGAGCCATCTTCAGGAAAGTCGTGCTGATTGACAGATTGATTTCCACCTCTGTCCATGTACACCACACGGACACATACACCTAGTGCATCAGTCAGTGCTATGATATGAATCTGGTCACTTTCTTTGGCCATAGGCTCAACTTCCTGATGAGAAAAATATGAGAATTTCATGTAAGTCCACTCATGTCGATGTTCAGGTGGAATATCTCAACTGACACTGACTTTCTCCCACGTATTTTGATTTGTTACAATCATGTACCAATGGACCAATTTTGATATATTAAAACTCAACAAACTCTGTAGTTATTCCCCAAAGCCTACTGAGGTCTATTGTCTTAGGCTGAATTTTAATATATCAAAATTGATCTATTGTACCCTAGTGTAAAATGAAAGCTTCCTATAGGCTAATGTGGTTTGTTTATTAGTTACTTGTCACTTTTTCTTTATTTGTTATGTTTAAAAATGTCTCGGTGACACAACTGGGTAATATGGACACTTAAGCATGTCTCTTGAAAAAGAGCTCAAGAAATTTATTGGACTGGAAATAAAGTATTCTGATGGTTTATTTTGGATGGCGTTTGTTGCAGGAGTAAAGCTGGTTAACATCTGAAATGGGGAATTAATGGGGCTTAATGGCCCCTCAAACTTGCATGCAAAAATCTGTCAAATGACAAGCCCCTTCAAAATAAGCTCACCAAGGAAATGAGCTCAATAACATTATCTGTCATGGTTCTACTATTTGATCATTTGTTAGATGTCTTTGTCAAGCCGATTTACTGTACAAATTAATTTTCCAGTACAAGAGAAGGAACATTTTTGGCACTTCTAGCATAAAATGTTTCACATAAAAATTGATATCACCTGCCAATCTAGTGTTGTTATTCTATCACTTATTACAAGTCAGAACAACTTTGATTTTCTTGCTCTAGACAGGTTGTTAAAATTAGAAATAAATTTCACCTGGCTGCGGAATTCTTGTACCGTTCTTCCTCCTTCAATAAAGTTCTCAAAAAAATCAGCCTTTTTCTGAAGTTGTGCAGATGTTAACAGTCGTAGATATACAACAATATAATTTGAAATACCCTCATCTTGAAAAGTCTGAAAGAGAAGAAAAACAACCATATTTATCTTGAAATAATAATTAAATTTATGTTATTCAAATTATATTATAAAGACAATTAAAAAATCCCTCACAATTACCTTAAACAGGAGTTTTAAAACCTCCAGTTATCTGATGACCACACATTAGAGTGACTAAGATTGATGACAAGTACTACAAATAACGCTCCAGGTTACTATGTTCTTCTCAGATCCTCACCTTTAATAATTGCTCAACAGACTGATTTTTTCCAACAGATTCAATTGCTTCCATAAACTGTCATTCAAGCAAAGCAAAATCAGTTAGTTTTTAATAACTAGAATACCTAGTCATTTCATAAAATTTATGTATAAATGTAAAAATTGTTTCAGAAGGTAACCAATTTTTTTTGGAAGTTAATTCAATATTCTAGTGCTTGAAATTCAGCTGCAACCTCTAGTTGGTAACTTCCAAGAACAAAAATCCTCTGGAACTCAAGATTTATTTACCAACCCACTCATGTTTCTCTTCTTGGTCACATTCTTTGTTGTTACCACATTTTCATCAAATGTGTTTGACTTGCCTTTGTGGGAATACAAAGAGGACTTTCATCTACATTTACTTATTAAAATCACCTTGCAAAACTCAGCTTTTGTTCTTTTTAATGGCTTCCACCCAGAGGGTGAAAGTAATCACCACCTTGTTATGACAAATTGTCCACTTGCTTAGACCACGCTCCATTGTACATATATAATACCCTGGTTTCTGTAGCATGAAACAACTAGCAGAGTTGCTTCCTTCCACCACACCCCTGCCCCCAAAAAGATGGAATGCTCATCCATTACTGGTGACTAGTCAGTAGTTTGTGAGGTTGCCCTAATAGTTTTTCAATACCCATTTATATACCTGGGTAGAGAGAAGAACCGTGGGAGTAAGCATGTTTAAAACACGAAATGTGGAAATGTTGAAATGGAACTTCAGGTAAGAGTGAATGTGGGATATGGGTGTCTGTAAGGGTTAATCCTTACAACTACTGAGAGCCAACCACTGTCGATTCAGTGATACTTAGGCTAACCAGAATGCTATTAAGACTAACCATAGTGCCATTTCATGTTTTCAACATGCCCTGAGGGTAAAGTGTCTTGCTCAAGAACACATCATAGTGAGTCCCTGTACAGGTCACCCAGTCTGCTTTGAATGTGCTTACCATTCCACAACCATCTCTTCTACTACATTGATATAGAATAAATGTAAAAGTAAATTAAAATAGAACTTACAACTTGATGAAAGTCCTCTATTGTAAAAGATGGAAATCCAAGAGAGACAAGTTCATCTTTACTTTGCGAGGCTAGAGTTTTAAACCTGTAATAAAGGTAACAAAAGTTTTTGGAATTTTGGGTAAAAAGCCTCCGAGCAATGTCAGAATTTTGATATATTGAAGATGGGCTATTGGGTATGTAACTGCAGGATGAGCATTTAATTACCAATCTACCACGTGGCAAAAAATTTTGGCGGGAGTTTAATTTTGCGGATCAGTGGTTTTGTGCATTTTACAGGAAGTAATTTTTGCTGTTGAGAAAGGCTGCTTTTTGTAGCTGGGTATTAATTTTTGCAATTTTCAGGAAGTCGCTTTAATTGGATTTACAATATATATGAATGAATGAATGCTTTATTTAACGTGGATATACGCTTAGCTTATATATAATATATATATAATTTATTAGATATATATAATATATATTTTTATTGGACTACAATTGATGAGTGAAACAACATGAAGAGATGTAAAACACAGCAATGCGTGTCAATCTATTACAATGACCTCTTGCTCAAGAGTGATTGATTACTCTGGCAATGAATCACTGATGCATATCCATTGAGTTTTGTTTCTGAGCGAAGGAGACATTTGAAATAAACAGCACCAAGATTCTTCATGTGATGTTTGTATGTATAATTTTGCCAGTGGTGTCAATTTTTGCGGAGAAAATTAACAAAAAAAAATTTACTGGCAAGGAAAAATTCAATCTTATAAAATATGTCTGTCTACTTTTGGAATACCTGTCATATTCTAACTGATTACCAATCAGTTCTTCAAGGTATGCAAATCCAAAAGCCCTGTAGAAGCAATTGCCATCACCTCTAGTCTTCCTAACATGTGAGTAGTTTAAGCTTAGGTCCTAAAAAATAAAAATAAAAGTAAAGGACATTATGCATTGCATGTAAAGCCTTAACTGTACAGTACACAGCATTCAGTACCAAATAACTTGACTGAAGGATTGCTTGAAAGACAAAACTAAAAAAAGACAAGGATAATTTCCTTCCTACACTAGCACAAGTCATAACCAGTTTGCTAATCCTATTATTTTGCCAAAAGCACAGGGCTATCCTACAAACCTTTGTACCAGGAGGTTTCCGCCCCGAGGTCCAACCCCTTACCCATTTTAACAGAAAAGGTAATCCTCTCATATAACCTTTTGTTGAAAAAAAGGTATCCCTTTCACATACCTACTTAAGAACACTGCATCCCTTTTCTAAGCCCTTGGAATGAAGTTAATGAACAATACTATGGGCAAACATCAAGCATTTCCAACAGAAGTGTTACCCAAAAAACAGGTTTCATTTATTCAGCTTCTGTTCACATTATATCCAAATGAAAGATTTCTCTACCCTTTAATATGCCTCAAGTTGTGAAATCTCTACCCTTTCAGTTACCTGGAGGCCACAAAAATCTACATACCTTTATTTTGGTTTGGTATACAAAATCATCAATAGCGTATTCCTTTTGTAAACAGGTTATGTCCAGTTTCTCACTTACAAGTTGATTATTTTCTGCTATCTGGTATCAAAAGAGTAAAATGTCAAGTTACAAGTTTCTATAAGCTGAAAATAAGCAGGGCTGAAGTAAGATTGACAATTTTAACCAGGGAAATATCCTTATGCTTTGCTCTTGGATAAGGTACACTACTAGAGCTGTTCTTCTCGCAGTTTAGGCCACGTGCAGAAATGAGTAATAAAAGATTGTTAATGAAACTTGAGAAACCACTAAGGGAGGAATGAAAGTGCATCACCCAGTAGTTTTAAAATTCATGCTACAGAAACAGCTTCATGATAGAATTAAACCTGAGTGCAAAATAGTGTTTTTGAAAAGGAATAAAAAAGAATTAGAAACTGAAATGATATTCCCTTTTTCATTTTAAATTCAGACAACAATACCTCTTTCTGAATGTTGTCAACTTGAGCTATAATGGCATCATCATAGTTCCCCGCAACTGCAAACAAAAAAAAAAGGGTATGGATGTAACCTCTTAAACTCTAAATCGTTTGCATTTAACAACAGTCCACAAGGAGTTTGGCAAACCAAAATTTTATAGTCAAACAATCTATGAAGCACAAAGTAGATCGACAATAACACTCCAGGTTATGCCTAAAGGGTGGGAGGGTAGAAAGGTAAAAGAAAGCTATTAGCTGCAAGCAAAGAACAAATGAGTGACAAAACATGACAAACCACGTAATACATAATCTATAGATGATATTGTGCAACAATTAACCCCTCTCACTGAGTTGACGATGTAATCAAATGGAAAAATGAACAGCACTATCCAGAAAGTTAGCATGGTCCACAAAGGTGATAAGCTATTGCTCTATCATAGACAGTAGCAAGTGTGGTTTCACATAGAAAATGAGGCTAATAGCCACTTGACTACTATAGTCCTAGCACCCAGGAGTTTGAATGTTATTGCTATGTATATCATATTTTTTCTATTGGTTTTTCAATTAGTGTGATACCTAATCACCTTTACCAACTGAATAAAGATGATAATGATATTACCATATCGAGAGTTGACCATAAACAGGCTAACTGGAAAACAAGTTTAACTCAGGCCTACCATACCCTGCAAGACAAAGATTCCCTACTCTTTCTGGTTAGTGAGAGGTGAGAAGCTCTGCTCGCAACTGTTCAATCATTTGATCAGCCACCGTTAACAACCAGGGATAAATAAATTATAAAAACTGTCTCTCTGCGAGACTACCAACAATATCTGCTGCCTTGTGATTCACTACAAAATTGCAGGCAACACTGCACTGACATGGGTTCATCACATAGGCATCAAATTCAAACCTTTTGTCCAATGAACAACTGGCAATCTTTGATCTTTTGCTGTTTGCACAGTTCCAGAAACATGCTGCACAAACTTTTCTTTGTCAAAGGAGCATATTGGGAAAGTTGATAGTTTGTTTAGCTGCAGCAAACCTATGTTTTGCAAGGCATCCACTCTACTGCATGGTCTAGAATGAAGCCAATTTTAGTTTACTTCATCGGTTTCTTTGTCGCTCAGTTTTTTTTTTATAGAACTTTACAAAATTTCTGTAGTTTCTCTAACAAATAAGCATTGGAAAAGTCAGAATTCAAGTAATTTGACAAACATACAAGTAAAAATTTGATTGCCGGTAAACATTTCCCATGACAAACCATAGCACATCAGACATGCTGACATAGTTTGCACATGCACAATAGGAAATTGAGAGATTACGAGCAGAAGTTCCACATCATCTCTCACCAAGCAGAAAGAGAAGAGAATCTCTGTCTCACTGGTTAGGCCAACCAGAGTGCTTGAGCTCTTCAGGCTCACTTGTGTGTTATTCTGCTGACCAGGGAAGTACAATTTCCAGGTAAAAGTGCACCTGAAGCTATGAAATTTATGATTGTTGGTTACTTTTCTATTAGAAACCTTGACTGGCTAAATGAGGACATAGAGCATACACTTTATGAGCTTAAAACACCTGCTTAAGTAACAATGCTGCCAACAGAATTTGTGTTAGAATTCGCCATTTCCACATCCCCTATAATACACCTCGTTTGCCCCCCAAAATTCCGCATAACCTTTGTTTCCCATTTCTCCTGGGTATTAGAGTCATCCCAAGAGAAACTGAAGACAATGCTTATGCAAAATTTTGAGGGGCAAACAGGGTGTATTATGGGGGATGTGGACATGGCGAATGAGTGTACTGATAATACTCAGGGGAAGGTTGTAAGCTTCTCCAACATCATCATTGTCATCATCATCATGATCTTTATTAATTTGATAAAGTCGATTAGGCATCACCAGCTGTTAAACCAACACAGCTGGCGGCGTAATTGCAGCCATCTCAGCTGGAAGGTTATATTTCCAGTCTCTGGCATCTACCTTGAATTAACTTCGAAATAATTACACATTCCAGCTGCTGATATTTACTCACCGATATGCATTAAGTTTACGTATATGTCAAAAATATGAAAATCTTCCGCCAACGAATAAAAACCGAACGATTGTTCAAATTTCGCCAGGGAATTTTAATTTCCCGTGTTAATTTTCCGGCGTTAAGAGACACGACAAAGAAGGGAATTAAAACAGCCAAGTGAAGCTGGGTTATCCAAGTCACTGATAATAATACTTATATAGTATTTAAGTCAAATCACCAAGTAAAAGAACAATTACACAAGCCACTGGTTGACGCTAGTTCCCTTACCGTCTGAGTACTCTGAGGCCGCCATCTTACCTAAATGACTGGGTAGCCAAGCCTCCTTGTTTCATGACGAGTGACTTTACCCCCTGACCACAAGACGAGGAAAGACTGCTGGAAATTTATAGTTCTTGCTAGAGTTTGGGAACTATTATAGTCAGCAATTTCGTCATTTTATTTGTCTATATATCCAAAATTTTACGTAGCCGTTTTGATTTCCTGTAAATTAAAATTTGGGTGCAAAATTATTTTCCTGGAGAATTAATTTTCGCGAAAATGAACAAAAAAAACCATTTTATTTCGAGAATATTATCATTATTTTACACTTCTTATTGCTGAAATTATCAACTCACAACAAAACCAAACTATAGAAACCGCATCGTGTACCATAGCCATAGTCAAAGACATTATACTTATGCTTAACGTTCTTTGCAATTGTATAATACATATTTACATTGTGGCCGTGAATTAGATTAGAGCTATGTATACCATTGGCATAAAGTTCTTAGGCCTCTAATCAATTTCTGGGGCGATTTCAGCTGCAATCGATCTTAGCGAAAGGAACAAGGCAATACTTGAAAAGTATTAGCAGATTGTCGTTTCAAATTACAAAGAACCCGGGATATATGGCCATTTCAATGACTGTACAAAAGAGGTGCTGAAAGAACTTGAAGATGACGATAGCGATACAGATAAAGAGGTTCAAAGCAACACAGATAGTGAAATTTGCCTGTTAAACTGTTGCTTATCATCTGTAGGCATGCCATAGAGCGTTTACACATTACACACAATACGTAGACCTGTGTTTCTTCATTAAATTGAGAAAACAAGAAATATAGGCGGGTATTAAATTTCGCGACATCAAAGTTCGCGGGAATTTTTTTTCGCGTCGCTTTAGTTCGCGATTTTTTTTAAATTGCGAAAATCGCGAAGTTAAAGCGACGCGAAAATTAGTACCAACAGGAGCCATAATTATGGCTCCTGGTACCAATAAGGTATAATGGGCCATTTTACCACCATTTTTGCACCAAAACTGATAACGTTGTTTTTCAATTTGCGACGTCAAAATTCAGTCGATGTCCAAACCCGACTATTGTGCGGATAGATCTATCCTAGCTCTACCATCTGCTTACCAAGCATACCTAGTGACATTTAAATTGATGATGTCATAAGTGGTACAAAGAGCACGACCATTAGATACGCGTATATGCGTAACCTAGGATGAAAAGGATTAAGGTAGCCGTTTATCACGATGACTTAATGGCTACTCTTTGTTGAGAATAATGACAATAATTACGTTGTACCTTGGGTAGCCTTTATCCCCATGACATGACGGCTATTTCTGGGTCAGAATTAATACGTTAGACCTTAAGCAGTGTAATATTTGAGGCAGATTTAGCGAATGCACAAACTGCAGACGGGCCTCACCGCTACGACAAAGCACTGCCACTTTGGTTAGGAAGGACGCTGATGTCGTAAGTCGTTCCATATACTGTGAGGCGAATGACAGATTATTAGTTAAAGGAGAAATAAATGTTTTTGAGATTACAAAGAAGTTGTCATGATGTGAAATGAAAGAATGGCTATTCAGAACTAAACTTTTTTTTAACGTTTTACGACTTAAACTGAGCTGATATATTAGCTGACTGAACGTGAAAAAACCGGGACAGTTCCAGATCTCTGTCTCAACCTCTAGCATGCTGAGAAATTTTTTGTTTATTTTGCGGTAGAAATCTGTCATGCTGGCGAAAACTATGCCGGCCGACAACGGTTATTCAGGCGACGCAAAATTAGCCGTTAAGTCATCGGGATAACGTAATTATTCCAGACCCAAAAGTAGATAACGACCACCTTAACCCTTTCAAATCCTCAAACCCTAGAGTGCCATGGTGCACAAAAAACCATTACATGCTCAATATCGAATTTTTATCAAATTTGAACAGCAAAAAGGTCTTGGACAGATCTGTCGTTTGAAAGTATAAAATCACACCCCCTCCTATGTAAGATTTGATTAACCACCCGTGCAAATTGTGCAACTTTTTTCTCTTAGACCCTTAAGGTCAAGTTAATATCTTACAATAACCCGCACATTAAGAGCTGCATAGTTTGGTGGTATACCTCAACTCGGTATACAAGAAGTGAGATATTTTTCGCTTTTCGTTTTGAATGCTTTTCAATTCAAACTGAGGCTTCCTCTATGGCTGTTAGTATGATATATGGAATCCTACAAAAAATACCTTTCGAACGGTATACTATGCGCGGTCCTTGATGGTCTATAGTTACCATTTTACAAAATATGTGATTTACGGTACAACGTAATTATTCTGACCAAAAAGGAGCCGTTAAGTGATAATGGCTACCTCGATGTCGGTGAATAAACTTCATGCTTTCTGACTAGTATCTATTTGGCTTCAAAAAGTTTCGTATATCAGTGGCGGATCCAGACCTTGAGCTAAGAGGGAGCCGGGGGGGGGGGGGCTTTTTTGTTTTGCTTCCCCTGCCGGCTTTCCCCCCTTTGGGTTTCTTCTTTTTTTGCACCAAAACAGGGGGGGGGGGGAGGGACCCCACCCCCCCCGCCCCACACACAACC
>Ga0126339_10003578_pt1 | contig 11333 bp, 10 predicted proteins | sample OrbTmetagenome_2_FD_92532 | JGI IMG/M metagenome (GOLD analysis project Ga0126339, IMG submission 92532) | Coral microbial communities from Petempiche,Puerto Morelos, Mexico - Orbicella T R C metagenome | ecosystem: Host-associated > Invertebrates > Cnidaria > Coral | place: Petempiche,Puerto...
CTGCAACTACAAATGTTACTGACAAGAGGTGTACAAAGTGAGCAAAACATGAAATCTCACCGCCTTTTCTTCCTCAAGCCCATCTTTGAAGAACAACATATAGGGAGTCTGTCCATCGCTACGGTACCCCAAGAGTGCCAACATCCCCTCTGCTTTTTCTTCGTTATCAAAGTTAAAATCCTCATTCTGTCCATGATAGAACGTCCAATCGCCAAAGCTTTTCAGAATCTTCTCGATTGCCTTTGGCGCATTGGCTTTGAATTTGTCTACATCATCTGGCCTCTTCTCTTTCAGATACTTTACAAGAGCAGCTGTGTAGAGTCTGATGTACTTCTTGTAGCCTTTTTTATCCACACCATATTGTTCCATAAGCCTGTTTTGGACCACAATAGAACAACCAGAGACTGAAGACTCTTCAGCATCATCCTCCTCTGGAGCTTCAGCAGACTTGTTTCCACCAATCATCCTTTCATCCACTTTAGTGGATTCTGAGTAAAGCTGGGTAAGAAATGAAAACATTTTGGGAAAAATTATTGAAATAAATTTGCAATGAGGTAAGTGACCTACCGTTTCCTTTTTATGTAAATGGTATGCTTTTATATGTAAATGCTTTTATATGTAAATGCTGATCGCCAGTTAATACCAGTGATCCAGTGGTCACTGATTGGCCTTTCAGGTTAAATAAAGTCTTTTATTTTATTTATTTAACCACCCAGCCTAGGGCTGAGCAGCACAGTTCACATTTAGTTTTCATTTAGTTCTGATTCTCACTACACTAACACAAGACATTCAATGTGACTATTGAGGATGCGTCAGTCAGTCATTTGATCAATATAGATGTATTCCATCTTACAACATAATCTGTATCCTTGCAAATTACAACTACCGGTTCTAAAAATTAGAACCTGTGGTATGCCAGATGTGAAAAATCACTTAAAACACCACCCTTTAGATGTGGCTAAAAAAATGTGTGGAAATGTTTTCCTCATGTAATGCAGTGCCCAGCAAGAGACCCCAAGGAAAAGGGTACAAAATCTGGGTAACGTAGAACATTTACAATAATTATCATTGTACATACCAGTTGTTATAACAAAAGCTTAAAAATAATAATAAAAAAGAGGATAAAACACAAACACCGACTAACCTAGAATGGCCTAAATCCCTGACAAAAGCCTTAGAAATAGCCCCTAACTTCCCATGACACCCTGCAAGCCTCTCCATCGTGCCGTCAGAATAATTATTTCTGACTAATTCATCCCTCAATTGTCAGAAATTAAATTTTTGTTTTGCTGATGACCAGAGCTGTGCTCCTAAGGGGTGGAACATTTGACTTCTGGGGGAAAGGGTGGGAGATCTTGAAAATATCCTACAAGCATACCAGCACCAAAACCCTTCATGTGCAAGATCACGGCTGGAAAAAAAATTCATGCGGGTTCATTAAACCCCAAAAAGCATGTTACACAGATAAAAAAAAAGTGTCATGCATAAACACGTCCCAAATAGACCAATTTTCGATATATTAAAATTCAGCCTAACACAATAGACCTCAGCACAAGGCTCTGGGGAATAAACCCCACAAACTCTGTAGTTATTCCCCAGAGCCTTGTACTGAGGTCTATTGTTTTAGGCTGAATTTTAATATACCGAAATCAGTCTATTCCTACTGCAGGAAAGAGTTAAAAAACTCTTAGACCAAATCCCCCCCTTTCCCCCGTCAAAGTCAAATGGTCTATCTCTAATCGGCCAACTCCTTCGATACACTTTGAATCAACGAAGGATATTAATTTGATCTTAGATTTCTATGATTTGATTTCTCTATTTTCTTCTTAGTTTTACAGTCAAACTCAGAAAACCGTGAACACCTAAAACATATCTGGAATGTTTATTGTGTTATAACCAATCACAAGTGAAATCTTCAACCACATAAAACAGATGTATTCCGTTGGTCACAAAACTATTTAGTTTTTGGTTATTGCCTTGTCCCAAGATATACCCTCAGCCGTTATTTATTACTGAGAGTCTATGTAAATAATTGCTATCCTTTTGTATCAAGAACCACAGCCAGTACTTAGTTTGAGGGATTTTGGAAAATAAGAATCCCGCCGACACATACAATTAAATATTTCAAATTTGGGTGGTTTCACTAACCATGGTATCATCTTTGATTAAACTAGTGACTCGATTTATTTTAGCAAATACAATTACAATCTCTTGGCTCCAGTGATTCGGTTATTTAAAGACCCTGTAAAAATTGACGATGATAAATTCAATAATAATATTGTTTGCTAATTTTGGAATTAGTTGTGACTAACAATTAACACCTCAATTTTCCACTGTTCCTTCCTAAATAAATTTGCATTTGATTAACACATAATTTATTACAAAAATATTATGCAAGACTTCTATTTTCATCAATATTACTTGCTAGTGAAATAATGAAGGCACTGATTTGGATCCTTCACGCTTGAGTGATGCAACAACTGACAGTTGCGTTGGCCCGGCACATTGCATAGGTTTGAGAAAATAGGTTTTTTTTTTGCATGTTAGAAATATCCCAAACCCTTTTCACTATTGTTAAAATAGCCTAAAGCAGCATTAATTTCTTGTATAACCGAAATAGAGAATTTATTGTGAGACCTTTTCAAACAAATCAGGGAAGTTGTTCCATAATCGATGGGAACTCATCCATTTTCTGTGGTTTGTGTGGTTGAAGATCTCACTTGTGACTGGTTTTAACCCAATAGACATTCCGCACATATTTTAGGTGTTCATGGTTTTCTAAGTTAGACTGTAAATTTGATCCACAAGATATATCAAACACTCCACACAGTGTTTCCTCACACCTCCAAACACCCTAAAGTTTGTCAAAAGTACTCTGCTGTATATCATATTTTCAACTCTCTTCTCAGTGTTTAGAAATGTTGCGATACCCTGTCAGTTGTGATTGATATAAATCTCTATGTTTGGTTTGTTGTTCTTTTCTGTTTTACTTACATTTCCTTCCACTTCATAGAATATACCATCATCTGTTACTTTCATTTTGTAACTATCAGTGAACATTTCATCACCTGCAAATTCCAAAAGACAAGGGAAAACTCACTATGTAATACAGTAGGGCTCGTCTAGATTTGGGCTTTATTTCCAGAAAAAAGACACACCCCTGTGAAGATACAGGGGCCTGTAGGTCAGCAGGGACCTCAAAGACCCACACACTAAAGTTCCAAGCTTGTTTTTGTGAAGAAATCAATATTCATGAAAGTAGCTTCGTACTACACCACTGGATACGAAAACCAAAAACCCCTGCAGTCTGGAAATGTGATTTGTAGTAGTGTTAATGGATTGCTACATGGACTATGTTGTCGATGAGATAACCTAGAAATGATGGATGAGCCTCTAAATTATGCTATGAGCAAGCTACAACAAGCTATTGAAACATCACAATGTAGATGTGCCATATCTGGGTAACAGCACATGTTTTTATGTTTCTTTTGATGCTGACTTTTTCTGTTAGTGAAGCCTTTTTTCTGCAGGACATTCAATCCAACAGTCATGCTTCATTATTTTCATTCTATTTACATGCAAGCAGTCAATTTATAATTTTCATATCTTCATCAGAAAAGCAACCTTTATTTATGCAAATTCATCCTATTCAATATCTTCTACTGCTGTTATTTGATACCTTATAGCTTCCTTTCAAGGTGTAAAGCTTTTAATCATTGTTTCTAATAGTAGAGTCCTACTATGAAAGTCAAAAAGCCATGAGCACTTTGATTTGATTTTGACACGTCAATTGTGCAGCCACCAATCAGATGCAAGATAAAATCGCAAAGAAAGCAAACAAATTAATGGTGTCTTCATCAGTCACGCAAATATGCTTCTACCACTTCTCCTTCCAAAAATCATCGTTACCCTGTAGTTTTCAAGTTACAAAACCTTGTAACATGAAAACCTTGTCACCACACTTTGCAACCTTGGACATGATTTTTTGTGACAGGAACTCTTCATAAACCCCACCTAGAAACTGCCACATCAAAATGGCACGGAAAGTTGAGAGCCTGAAATTTGCATACTAAATATTTTCACATGTACAGCCATTTTTAGTGTTGCTCTTTTGGTTGGAAGAGCGGGCACGCAAGAAGGTCTGCTGCTGCAAATTTGAGACATCTTTTTTAAACACATACATGGCTGAATTCACTGTGTTGAAGATGGACAAAATTAATATAACTGATAGCCTTTCTAAACATCCTTTCCAATAATTTTTCTCTGGCCTGTTGGTTTCGTCATTGGAAAGGACTTTTCTCACTTGCACAACATCATGTGCGATCAACGACAATACTTGCAGAGCAAATGTCTACTGAGTTCAATGTACTATTAAGTTGTTTTTCATTTAGTTCGGATACTCATGGATACAAATTTTTGGATGCCATTGAGAATGGTCTATCCAAACTTAATTTCAAGTCTTTGAAAGGAGGACAGACAAAAGCTGTGGAAGGCTATTTATCTGACCAATATGTGTTTGTTTACTCAATCACAGAATTAGGAGTCTGTGTTTTTGAGCTCCTTACATGCTCCGGATTGTTTGGATAAGGCTTGGATCTTTCGAAGAAGAACAGAGCCCATCGTTCAGTTTGTGTAATTGTTGCACTTTTAGTTGATTTATGAATGATCAAGTTTCTTCTCTGAAAATGAAAAGGCATCACAGCTAATTTGCATTGGCCGTTTTACTGGATTGGAAGTGCTAGCAGTCATGAGCAGTCATGGATGAATGGCTTTCAGGAACAGTGCTATAAATTCTTTGCCCTTCATTGCAACTTCTCCACTTTGTTTAATCAAAAGGGTCTTACCACATTAAAGCTCTCCCCTACTAACTGTGTCTTCTTTATAGTTAATCCTAATTCTTGTCGGCACAAGATGTACATAAGCTTATTGCATTTGTCAGGAATTAAACTCTCTGGTCGATCTGGACTACAACAAATCATTAAATTCGCAATTGGTTTAAACACGGTCTTTTCCGGAGACATTAATCAAAGGAACAGCTTTGGACGTTTGTCAATAATACTGACTACATCCATGCACACTGTAAAAAAACAATTTCCTTTGAGTTAAGGGTCAGTGCTTTCCACTTGTGATCGAAAAGTTTTGGTTGGAATCATGTCTGCTTTTGTGACAATCGTGCATGGAGCACATGAAAAATAAGAAATGTCAATCATGTTTTTCGTGCCAAAAATTTATGCTCCGATTCACATCCCTGGAAGTGAAACAAGTCGACCTTTCGCAACTTACGTCACTCGCGCCCGTGACTTCTTTGCTCGAAAAATGGCCCTCCAACTTTGTTCAAGGGAGGTGAATAAGTTCAGGATTAAGCAAAGGTCAACTTGTGGCAAGTCTACATAACCAACTGCATAGTCAAAGGATATTACGCTTAAGAAGCTGGCCTTGCCTTCAAATTTTGAGAAGTCATTAGAAAACGTGCATTAATTTGATTGTGTTTGTTGCTACCGCTTTCCAAACTTCAATATCTCCCTTCTGAATATTTTTCTCTCCCCTTGTACTCTAATTGGAAGCTCCTTTTTTACCAAATATATTGGTTTATTTACCGAAACCCCATAATCTATAAATTTCAATTTAGGAAAATTTAACATATGGTCAGTATCATGCTTTATTACATGTAGTTGTACATTGTTTACAAAATGAGAATATTCTACTTTATCTATTTTGCTCCTCACCCTCGCTTTTTTCAGATACTTTTCACTTTCCATGGAAATTGACCCTTTAGGTTTGGAGTTACATCAGGGTTCTTTATAATTTTTATTGCCAAATGTAGCAACGGATGAAGTTGAATACAGAGGAGCTGCCACGTTTTGTTTTGTAGCCTTAGGCTACAAGTCTGCATGTGTAGGTTTGAACCACACGTCATTTAAAGTCGCTTGAATTTCTAGTTGCTTGCACAAACACAACAGGTTAAATAAGTATGATGAAACTACAGGGTGACAGCCGGTGGAAGGAAAAACGATTGAAGCGTAGTTTCGTGACTGATTGAGATATACGATTAATTTGCTTGCTGTCTTTGCGGTTTTGTCTCGCATCTGATTGTTGGCTACACAGTCACATATATACATACATAAATACATACATAATTTATTTGGTAAAGCAGGTTGGGGAACTGGCAAGACATTAATTAAGTCCTGATGTGGACCTGCACTATCTAAAATGATTAATTAATATACACTTAAATATTAAATGATAATGGATGAAAAAATAATGATAGCTGAAATAGATAAATATTCAAAAGTCAACATTTAAAATATTCAAAATATTCAAAATATTTAAAGTCGAAAGATTTGTTGGAAATGCTGCAGGAAGCTTTAGTAAAACTGATAGATTTTAGAATACTCTTATTTTCCCTAAGTTTTCTCTTGAAAGAGGTCAGGTTTGAACAGTTCTTGATGTCATCAGGAAGGAGGTTCCAGGATAGTGCAGCTCTACATGTATGTTTAAAGGAAGATCTTCCCACTTCTGTTCTTGGTCTATGAACCTCAACATTTAAGGACTTTCTAAAATTATAAGTAGTCTCAGGTTTCATTATTAAGTCATTTAGGGGTTCGCTACTACTTCCATGATAAATATTGCACGCAATAACTAAAAGTCTCTTAAAGTGCACCTAACTCCCCAATTTTTTTTTTTTGCCAAAACGAATCTACTTGTTATTTGAAATACTTCTGCAAAAATATTTTTGGATTCGGTTAAATTCTTGATTTTCTCTGCCCCGACGAAATCTCAAAAATAGCTCTAAAACACCGCCATTTTGTTTTGTGACCAAGTTTGAGGAGAATGGACCCAGTGGCTGTTGTGATGTCTACCCAGGAAGGTTGAATATCTTGCGTCTCATTTCCTTCAGGATGGTGCAGTACACATTCGAAAAGTGCTCAGAAATGCCTTCCAGAAGTGCTATCAGTTGTTGCAGCAGTATCCCAGATATAAAGAAAGATATACTGTACAATTTACTGGCGATGAGCGGTCAATGCTACAATAAAGACATAAAAGGTGGATTTTGTTGAACCGAAACAAGCGAACTGAGTCCGTGAGAACCATTGAAGAACTCTCACTGGAATTTGTTCCGCAGACTTTCAAACACTCTTTTCAAAATTTTCTGCTTAGAGCCAACCAGCAATTTGTAGAAGTACCACCGACAACCTATATCTTCCAGTCCTGCAGTATTTATAACATAGTCGGCAAAGTTGTGCGATCAATCAAGAAGCGTTACGACCGATGTACTGATATGTAAATGTAGGTCACAACTGTACACCGCCAACCAACACTTATTTCTCTTTCGATTTAGATAAAAGTCGAAGATTAATCCTTAAGAATTACATGATAACAAAACTGTTAGACTCAGAGTTTTTCGAAGGTTTGGAAATCAGCAGTGTGACAAACATTCTGTGCAATAGTGTCGAAAATATGACCACGTAACATTATCTGCGGACCGCTTAGGGAACACATCCCTAAGCGAATTTCACTGCAAACTTATCTGATGAATTTCACTGCAAACTTTGAGAAAAATTTACATTTGTTATTTGGAGATATGACTTAAAACGTGTGACATTGTGAAATCGGTAAATTGTATGAAATGTTTCCTTCCGCCTTTGCCTCCTGAAGCTTCAAAAATACAGGTCCAAACAATTCTATGATTTTCAATCGATCGAAGCCAGTGTTTTGGAGGTCATCAAGTCTCGAAAACTGCAATACTTACGTAGCTCTTATAAACATGAAGCATTCCAGAAAGTAAAACACAAAATGGATTTAATAGACCAACCATACCTTGACAAAATACATTCTCACTAAGGACAAATGTAAACGGGCTATAAACACGTGTGGGAATCTTGTGTTTAGGTGACGAAATTACCATCCAAAGCAGTCCTTGAGTTTTCTTTACTGCTTTTTGTTTGCCTGCTCCTCCACTTCATATCTAGCTTTCCATTTCTAATATACAAGGAGCTTGTCTGCAAAGAAGTCTTCCCCATCGTCGCTTGAAATATTGCAAATTGCTCTCAAAGCTCTAAGCAGTGAGTTCACAGTTGTCGAACATGCTCGATTGAAGTTTATTTCGGATTCTTCCGAATCAAAACTTAACTCTGACTCCAGAGACAAAAAAGAAATGATTCTGAAACAAAACTTGGCTGTTTTAGTCCCAAAATATATTGGAACAATCAGTTTTGTTTTACATTTTCTTGAGCAAATACAGAGAGCTGACTGAGGTGCCATAGTGTTTGGTTCCTGGGTAGATGTCATCAGCAACCACCACCCCAGACTTCCTAAAATGTTGTGCAACACTTCAAGCACAACTTTGAAAGGACGTAGAAAATCGAGGATTCAACCAAATTCAAAAATTTTTTCGCCCAAATGCTTCAAATAACAAGTAGATTCGTTTTAGTGAAAAAAATTTTTGGGATTAGGTGCACTTTAATGTAAAATGAAACAATAGAGTTCCAGTGTGGAGCATTCATGATGTCAACACTAGCACTGTGGATGTTATGGGGTAGATTGTAAATAATTCTCGTTGCTGTTAAATGAATTTGATCGATATCATCTATCAAGGCTGAAGAACAAGACCCCCAGACTACAACACCATACAAAACACTGGGGATGATTGTTTTATAGTAAATAGTTTCCAAGATTGGTTTCGGTAAAAGCTTTATCCATTTCAAGACTGCTACTTTCTTGCTGAATGACTTACAAATGTTCTTGATGTTGACAGTTGACATGTCAAAATCAAAATCAAAGTGTTCACAGTTTTTTGACCAAATTGAACAAGTGTGCTGTGTATCACAGCTTAGGATGCCTTGCATTAAGATGATCTGGGCCAAGATCAGTGATCTAAGGTCAGTTGGATCATGGTAAACTGTATATAAAAGGAACCGATGAATCCTTGATCAGAGTGGATCTATAGGTTCATTTGATGCACCATGATGCGAGCGATCTTTGATCATTGATCATGATCCAAATCATCCCAAAGGAAGGCACCCTTAGATTGCGATATAACTTCCTTTGATTCACTTCCTTTGCCCACTAAATTTGCGAGTTTTCACTGGTAATTTCTGAGGAAAACAGGTTATTGAACATTGACAATCAGCCACTTAAAGTCAATGTTTGTAATTTTTGGTAGCATGGAATCCCGCCAAAGTCCTTTACCAATGTATGAGAGACATTACATTGGGGATTTTACACTTTATGAACAAAATGTTGTAGCTCTGAAGTATAAAGAGGTTTAATGTATGGAAGATCGTGCGATCGTCAGATTTCCTTAAACTTGTACGACTATTTACAACTCATTGCTAGCATATATTTCAGAAGAAGGTAAAAGTATGACTTTGAACACCCACAACCAACCAAGATCTTTGATATTATTGACGAATCGAGAGGATCAATACATAATATCATTGGTTTGAATGTAACTACATATTTGACAAAAAATATCCTAGGCACAAATACCGTCTTTACAGACAAAATCCCAACAAAATAACTTTCTAGAAACGATCACAAAGAGCTAAGGTAAGAATCTTACCGCTTATGATGTCCTTGTAGATAATCATGATATCGATGGATGAAGATTACTTTCGTGATCTCTGAAGAATCCCTAGACTCAGTGAAAGTCACGAATTGAAAAGGAAGATTCTGGTGATGTTGCGCAATATATGTGACCCGTCCCAGTAATCACGGTCAATAAAAACAGCTACAGAGACTCGCTACCAGCGAAGAAATCAAAATGGCGCGGGAAGCCGAGTTGTCCGCGATTAACGAAATTTACAGCACAGTGCGTTTCAAAACTGGTCAAAATTGACCACTGTCAGGCATGTGTTTCAAAGTTGTTAAACATTCACACGACTGACTGTTTTGTAGCTTCCTTTGTGTGCTAGAAGAGTTTATTTCGCTTGTACCTGTCGCAGTTGTTTTTGTTTTGGGAAAGATTGAGACATGTAGTTTTGCCAATATTGATGAGCTACAGGGTAGCGTATTTTATCGAATACATGATCAAATCATTGTTTATATCTCTTGGGCGCAGTTTTCTCTTAGAGCGACATGAAGAAGCAAGGGAATAAAGGCAGAGAGCTTTTGAAGCCAAGTCCCAATGAAGAGGTTTGTACATGGCTCTAATCATATCAATCATATGCATGTCACTGGGGTTTATGCAAGGTGCAAAACTTATACAAGCTCATAGTTTGTCAGGTCTAAGTTCCTTTTCTTAGTTTACTGGCATTCTGTGGTGTAAACACACTGCCCTATCACTTTTTAGGCCATCATACTCCAAAGTGAGAAGGAAAGAAGGAAGAAACTTCGTCTCAAACAGGTATGTGTAAGATTGACAGACAGAAATTAAATGCGTCACAACTGTGGTCAGCTTTCTAGCAATTTGTGCTTGAAACGATCGCAGAGAAGGACTTAATTTGATAACATTTGATGGTGATAATCATTAGTAAATTTAGTCATTTCATGTGACCAATGTTTCAAAGTTCTCAATGGATGTATTCCTACAGACATAATATTGTCCAGGGGGGACTTCTATATGAAAATGTCTGGGATGCTCATCAAAAAAAATTAAATTAAACCTCAAAAGGAGATTGATCTGGGTGTGGCTAGAACTTTATTTGACTCCTAAAAGGTACCACTTAAAATGGAATAGGATCGATTACCAGGTGTCTGGAAAAAGTCATGAATAGCGAACAGTGAATAGTCCTGAATAGTGAATAGTACGAATAGTGCGAATAGTCTCGAATAGTGGTGAACAGTCTCGAATTGTGGCAAATCATAGCAAATAGGGTATACCCAGTATCTCACAGACAACCTCGCAGCAACGTAGGATGGGATTTTCTCTCTAAAAAGCACAGAATGCTTATCAGGACAAAAGGTGTTTCTAAACGTAATTTCTTCTGTTTTAACCACGGCAAAAGCGTAAATGTGTCTTTATTAGGTTATCTTTGTGTTTTCTGTTTTTGTAATATTGGCGATGGACAGCCCAAGCCTGAGTCCGGAGAAGAAAAGGTAATAAATTCACTGAAATTCTGTTGCTTATTTGGATAATTAATTAACGCAGGATATTAGATCTAAAGCAGTGACTATTGACGACTATTCATCACTATTCACCACTTTTCACGAATGTTCGCCACTGTTCACACTATTTGAAACTATTCGCACTATTCAGGATTATTCGCTATTCGTGACTATTTGCTATTTGCTATTCGGGTTTTCCAGACACCCTCGATTACCAGCTACTATATTTAAAAAGGGAGCCTTGCTAGTAGATCAGACTTAAACAGCCTAAAACAGCCTAAAACAGC
>Ga0126339_10003579_pt1 | contig 11332 bp, 5 predicted proteins | sample OrbTmetagenome_2_FD_92532 | JGI IMG/M metagenome (GOLD analysis project Ga0126339, IMG submission 92532) | Coral microbial communities from Petempiche,Puerto Morelos, Mexico - Orbicella T R C metagenome | ecosystem: Host-associated > Invertebrates > Cnidaria > Coral | place: Petempiche,Puerto...
AAAAAATGACCGCTATAAGGGGGGGCCATGTGAAAAAATTGGTAAGCTGAGGGGGGGTCATGCGATTTTTAAATGGTGCTTCCCAAATCCCACCAGCCCTCCCTCCCTCATAAAAAATGAACGGTCCCTAAGTGGAATGATTCTAAAGTATTTCCATTTTCGAATACGCGTCTCCGTCATCCTTGCGTGAGATGTCCAACTCGCTGTGATCGCGGCCAAAAGAACTAGCGCTGAATAGAAAATCGCGAATTTGCAGAATTTCCGAAAAAGAGGACAACCTCGTGAGGTATAGCCAAATTTTCGAACATATTTTCCTGGAAATTTCCGTTCCATTTGATTTTCATCCCGAAATTTCCAGAATTTTCGGTTGAATGGTTCGCTTTTCGGAACTTCAACAATTTCTGGATTTTCTGGAACTTTTCCCTGGAAATTTCCGTACCATTTGCCTCCGTTTCGAAAATTTCGGAAATTTTGGTCGAATGGAAAGCGCCCGGGATCAAACGGTAAGGAAATTTCCTAGAAAAAGTTCCAGAAAATCTGGAAATTGTCGAATTTCCGAAAAGCGAACCATTCAACCGAAAATTCAGGAAACTCCGGGATGAAAATCAAATGGAACGGAAATTTCCAGGAAAAAGTTTTCGAAAATTTGGGTATACTACAAGAGGTTGTCCTCTTTTTTCGGAAATTATGCAGATTCGCAATTTTCTGTTCAGCGCTAGTTCTTTTGGCCGTGATCACCACGATCATCCCAGACAAAGATGACGGCGACGTGTATTCGAAAATGGATTAATATTTTACTTGCCACTTGTCGGTCGATAAATACTAACTTAAATTCGTCAAGAAAGCTTTAAATTCCAACAAAAATAAAGCCTCGTGTGTACTTGTTTGTTTTGTATAGGTTGGCTAACAAATGTACAAAGACTTATATCTCGTGCAGAGCCATTGTACGACTCATTAAACCCTGTGTTTTGCGACGTTTTTTTAAGGTACTTGCTGTTGTGGTCTATAAAAAGTCACTGTGGCGACGTATCAACGCTCTGCATGCTTCTATATCTACTATTTAAACCTCGAAATCTTTGAAAAATTTGAAGCGAACAAAAGTGTGAGGGCGCTTTCCACTCTGGTACAGCCACCGGAAAAGTCTGTTTCCGGAAATTCATACCGAAATGTTTTGGTCGAATGGAAAGCGCCCTCCATGTTATGTGGTCCCAAACTAATATTATTGTGTCAATATAGAGAAACTGGCGATCTTGAAAGAGTATAGCAGTATACATCTCATCATTAAAACCAAAAATTGAGTCATTTTTATCACAACCCGCTTTTGCGGACTCTCGCTATCGCGCACCAAATGGTGTTCTCAAAAACGAGAGTTGGCCGACAATCGAGTTGTACATCTTTTATTTTCATTGTCAATTTACTTGTAAGCAATTTTAGAATTTACTGGAAACAGGAGCCATTTCTCAATTCAATGGAAGTAAAACACGTGGACGCACCTCACTACAAACAATAGTCCGTTTCCATAACAACATTGACCCATTGTTCGGTTTTGCGCGTGCCCAGGCTTGGCACGCCAAAAAGTCAAAAGGCTGCGAGACGAGAAGTGTGGATCGTGGGGCCCGAAGTGTGGATGTTGTTTGTAACGCGATATCCATTTACTTTTACTTTGAACATGAAAAATCCAGGTATGAATTGTTTTTAATGTAGAGGAGAAACCACTGAGCGATAGAAAATCGACAGTATTGGGAAATTCAAGTCAAAATTTTAATATGAAGCTCGAAGCACGAAGCGTAGATTAACAGCACTCTTTTATAAACCAAAGCCCATTTAGCTAATTATCACTCCCATTTTACTCAATTTGTTTTTGTTATTTTGCAAATAGCGGATAACACTTAAGCAGTAGTTCCTTGTACCGAAGTATAAGTATAACTGTTTCACTTGTAGTGGAGTTGAAAGTTTGTAACTCCTCAATTAGTAAAGCTTATCTTTCGCTAAAACAAATAAACAAGTCACTCGAGCTTGAAGTTCCCTTGAAATCTCTACAGTATCGCAAATGCTACTGCTTCTTTTATCATGATATTTCAACCTATCAATGTTTTAACCCTCTGTTTTGCGTTCAGTTCGATCGTTATCGATCGAAGAGAACTTAAAAATTGTACAAGTTTGGCTAGTCTTTTGTGTAACGCGGCAAATATCACACGCTTGATCGATCAAACTGATATGATTCAATTTAATTTTAAGCACACATGGCCATCGCGTAAATCGGTCATTACTTAGTATTTGTTTCTGTATCCAAAATCCATTCCGTAGTTTTAATTTGGTATTAATTTTTACACTTCGATATTTTTCTGTTTGATACAGAAAAGTCAAAAATCAGGTAGTCAAAACTTTGATTGGCAACGTTATTGCATCGGTTGCTCCAACTGAAGGGTCTATCTACTGTCACTATTTTTTTTTTGCAGCTGAAATCTTTCCCGCCATGTAGGGAAAATGCAAAGTCCTTCTGGGCTCAAGGAAAAGGAAAAGATCTTGCAAAGAGCTATCAAATCATGCCAGAGCTTCTTAGATCTCCGTGGTCTGAACATCACAAGCGTACCTCGAGAAGTATTTTGCAAGCCTCTTGTGCATAACTTGAAAGTTTTAGATCTGAGCTGTAATGGCCTTCAGTCACTGCCAGCTTGTATTTGCCACTTGGCTTATTTGGAGGAGCTTTACGTTGGCCACAATGACCTCAAAGATTTTCCAAAAGAACTTGGGGCTTTGCCAAACTTGAAGAAACTTGATCTAGTGCATAACAGTTTCCAAGAAGTTCCGTTTTGTATTTCCAAACTTTGTAAACTTGAATGGCTTAATTTTTCAGGGAACTTGGTGGAGATTGTACCCCTCTGGGTCTTTCTCTTACCCCATCTTCGCCACTTGTACCTCATTCACAATCTTATTGAAAATATTCCCAGAGATGTCTACCTTCAAGGACTAGATGAAATTCGCAAGTACTTTAGATTACCAGCCTCTAAAGCAGTTGATAATGAGGGCTCTAACACAAATATCATGCTGTTATCTCCTACGAGAAAAAGTTTGTACAAAGTTCAGTTGCGTTCAAAACTTCTTGACGGAGAAAAGTGTGATCATGACCAAGGCTTGTCATCTCAAACTGATCCTCAAAATTCACGTGAACAGAGGTCTCCTTGTTCACCGTTGACACCATCTAAAATCTTCCTGAATGCAGAGTCTTTGCCTGTAGAAACTTCACCAGGTGAATATTTGGCACAACATAAGCATGTAGTTTCGGGTTTAGAAGAATCACACCAAAGTGGACTGCACCTTATACAAGAACAGACAAATAAGATTCTTCAGAGGCAAAGGCTTAGAAAACTACACATTGAATGTCTTCGTCAAATGAAGAACCAGCATCAACCAGAACCTTTTCTTTTTCCAAGAAGAAGATTGGATTTTAGCCTTGATTTAGAGAACCTTAGAGGAAGACGAGGTAGGCGCATGACTACCAGTGAGTATGGAACTTGTTCATCGTTCACAGAGAGTGTTGGAATTAGAGAGCACTTTCCTCTGGAAAGGAGAGATTCATTTTTGAGTTATCAGTCATTGATAGATGATGCTATGAACAACAACATGTGTGTAGTTCCAAGGCAGAAGAATCTGTCCAGTGACAGTGACAGCTCATGTTTGAGTGACATCTCTGACAACGATTGCTATGGAAACGACTCTGACTTGGAGTCAGTCACTGATCGACGCAGACACATAACTCTCGGAGACATCTGTGTCATCATTCCAGAGGAAAACCTTTCTGGTCATGTGCAGTCAGAGTTTACTCTCGAAGTCATTGAGAACGTGTCATTCTATCCTAAACTAAGTAATCGGCAAGTGCTGGCAAGTGAGGTGATAGAGATGGCACCACATGGGGCAAAGTTTTACACAGATGATCCAGCCATCATAAGTTTACCCTATGATGTTAAAGTTGGAAGAAATGACTGTGTTACTTGTTTGTGCAGTAACACAGGCATGGGGCAGAGGACAAGATGGGAAAGACTGAACCCAGAAGACTACAACATCTTCACTTCCCATGTGGAAATTAGAGCCTACCATTTCAGTCTCTTTGCTATTGTTGTGACCAAAGGATACCCTGAAGCTCGTAAGACCATAAGAGCTGGGGTGGGTGGATGTCTTTACATCCCTGAAGTTCCAGGAGTGGAAGTTCTTTTTCCAGAGACTTCACTGCTTCATGATATTGAAGCGTCTGTCAAGGTTCTCTATGCAGATGAGCCTTATGATGTTGATCATTCAGACCCTGAAGCATTTGGTCTTGCTACGCCAGTTGTCCAGTTGGGACCTCACGGTTGCACCTTCAATCCTCATTCTACTGACTTTGTGACAGTGCGTCTTCCATTACCAGATGGTAAAGAAATCCAGGAGAGGTATGGAGACAGGCAACTCACATTCTGGTGTAGTTCGACTATGGAAGATGAAGATCTGGAGTGGCAGCAGTTCCAGCCTAAGTTTATGCACATTGATAATGACAACGACAACCTGTGCTCTGTGTACTTTTCCGTGGAACATTTTTCTTTCTTCAGAGTGTTGTGGAACATCATTGATTCTATTCTGTGGGAAGCAAAGCTTGGTGCTTCCAGCATCATTCCAGTGTTTCAGTTTAATGTCTCTTTCCAAGCGTTGATGTCAGAGGTGAGCGAGTGTGGCTCAAGATTTGGCATCTGCATAGTGTGCTACAGATTTGGCAAGCCTCTGGAAGGCATCGGCAACTTTCCTATTCTTGTTGGTAAATGCATTGCACCAAAGATGCTACGAACAGGAAAGTTGCAGATCAGGTAAAACTGTCTAATTATGCTAAAGATAATTTCTATTTACAAGGCTAAAAAAAATTAAAAAGTAAAAAATGCTCAATGTTTTCGACACAAGGTCATCATCAGGGTCATCACTTACCCTGATGATGACCTAGTGTTGAAAACATTCAATGTCTTTTAATTTTTAACCTTTTGTAGCCTTGGAAATTATTTTTAAAATCAAACAAATATTATGGACATATGTTAAAGATGTTTTCAATAACAATATTTTATTATCATTATTAGTAAGACTTTAACCATGGTATCCTGTTACACAGAGAAAGTTGCTCACTGAGCTACTACATTGAAGTCTTGTAATTTTGATGCATTGTTACATGAGGTTGCGTGAATCATTACTTATTGCCAACGAGTCACCAAAGGTTCCCACTTTTAAAGTTTCCAGCTTTTAAAGATTCTCACTTTTAACGATTCCCCATGTTTTTTCAATCTTTTCCTCTATTTTCAGGTTGGAGTCAAATCATTTCAAAGCTGACACTTCAATTGGGGTGAAGGAACTTGCCGCTGTAGAGAATTTCGCAGGTCGCCCATTTGTGATTCAGTTTGGATGTCAGTTTTTGGATGAAGCTCCTTGTGGGAACTTTGGAAGTGTTTTTGTGGAGCAACCTTCTCAATATGGAGGAAGCCAGCCAATTCTGTCATTTCTTTTAAATAAGGTTTGTCCCGTAAAAATATTTTAAAGTGCATTACATACATGTACTTCTTAAATTTGCTTAAGATTAAATTCTAGGTTCTTCAGGATATTGGGAAATATCTGCTGACATAAAAAAAGTTACCTGGAGCATTTTAAAATGTAGACGGAAATGGAAACTTCATTTTGATAAGTAATACCCACAATCTGGGCAGGCCACTTAAGAAATGCACCACAAAATGTACAATAATTAATACATGCGCAAAAATTAAAGCGAATGTTAATTTCCATGCCTGGTGCTAATTAATGATTGACAAAAAGAAAAATACTGGTAAAAAAATTGGAGGAACTGAAAATATTCCACACCTCATGACCCCTCTTAGGGCCACTTCAATGTTCCAGATAACATTTAATGTTTGTCGTCAAGGTAACTAACTTGCCCTGTAATCCTTCACCACAGCCTCGTGATGGTGATGCTGTTGATGCATCTATGGACTGGGAAGTGCAGCTTACCAAAGAACTCACAGCTCTGTTGAGCATCAAGGCTGAGAAAGACATGGGTGATGAGGTGTGGCATGAAGTGGCGGAAAATCTTGGATATACTCCGAGAGAGATTGGCAACTTCAACTGCAATGACAATCCCATAGCAGCAGTTATTGCAGACTACAAACGCCGTGGAGGAATGCCACATCAGTTTATCACTGCTCTGTACAAAACTGGTACCCCAGGGAACATGACAAGACAGCAAATGCTGAGCAGAAGTGGATCAACAAGGATGGATGAGGATAAATCAGGTGAGAATTTGTAACAGGTGTGGCAACAACTAGCCCAAGTAAAAAAGCTCTTAGATCTTTAAGAGCGAGAACCAAGATACATCAATTCTTTCTCTGCATGACATGACGTGTGCTTCCATGGTTTGGGTTTATTTGCACGTAAAAGGTCATGCATAAGTGAGCAAAGGCCCATCAGATTACTGAATGGCTCTTTGTAGAGCTACACTGTATGTCACCAGTGCTCAAATCTCAGATGTCTCCAAACCAGAGATAATATTAAGTGCAGGAGAGAGAGACATATTTCTTAAAGTTGCTAAACTTCCTGTAAAGGTCTGCATCAAGCCAAGTATTCCTACACTGAAGGAGTACATGTATTTATACTCTCATTGGATGGGATGCTAGTCCATCAATATCACATATTTGTTAACGCCAGCATTAAATTTGCTGCACCCGTTTATAATAGACCTGTGTGGAGAAAGGCACTGTTTCTTGCCCAACAACACAATACAATGAGCGTGGTTAGGGCTTGAACCTGAACCACTTGATGTGTAGTGCAGTACATTACCGCGGTAACTATTAGGCGTCTGCACCTCCTATTCCTGTGCAGGAAGGTTTTCAGTTAAAATTTCTTCATCCCTCGTGCATATTTCTGGCAAGAGCCACCTTGTTGAACTGATTGCAACATGTTGTTATTCCAACAGAAATGGAACCCAGAATGTGCCCCTGTGTTAAGAAGAATGCTCACAAACGTCGACTTCATGAGCCAGTCAACTGGGAAGAAAAGTTTCAGGAACTTGCACAAAATATTGGAAATGGGAAATGGAAACAGCTCGGTCGAGTGTTGGGTGTTGGTGACAGCAAAATCCAGGAAATAGAGCATGACTGTAGCATGAGACAGGATGGCTTGCAGGAGAAGACATACCAGGTTCTCATAGCATGGCGTGATCTTTATCCAGGTCGATGCAGTCTGAATAATCTATCATCTGCACTATGCAAAGTTGGGCTTGGTTACGTGGCAAGGCAATACTGTCTAGCTGTTTAGATGGGTTGATACAGCCCTACATGATGAAAACTGTTTATTGTAATTATAATGCTTACAGTGTTGGGTAGTGTATTGAGGTCCCTGTATTATGCAGAAAAGACAAGTAGATTCTTGTTCTTGTAATGACTTTCCTTAAATCGAATTTGCACGTGACCAAGTCAGTGTCATTTCTTGAAATAACACTGTTTGGTAAAATGTAAAAGGACATAGTCATCAGCCAATTCAGATAGATTATTTATGCTCACCTGACTAGTAACTGTCACAGTAGAGCTGCACATGGGAAACCTGAAGTGAACAGGCAGAAGTTAAAGAGAACTTCTCTTTCTGAAACTTTGAACATGCATCAAGCAGTGAAAGCTCATTTCTAATAAATGTGTTCATTTATCAGTGTAAATGTTTATTTATTTTTTCCTCTGGTAGCAATTTGTGTCCAAGTTACAGAGGCAATCAGGTTATTGTTGTCTGCTCTACCATACTTTGTATCATAGAATGTCATCTTACTCACAAGAAAGCCGACACGAATGCATGTACTTAAGTAAAGGTATTCTTAACAGATAGATAGATGTATTTTTGAAAACATATTTTATTTAAAAAAAGGCATCAGCAACTTTTTTAAACATGGTAAACTTTTTTTCCAACCATGTTGAGTTAGTCTCAACACTTACATGCAGTTCAGATTACTATTTTTAGCAACTTTGTTTCTTTTTATGTTTTGTCCTGTGAGCTGGTCTCTGCAAAACTCTTCTGCAAGTCAGAGTAGTATTGCACCAGGATGATGTACAGATGTATAGACAATTACCATAGATTTTTATTTTCATTGTAATTTTTTTGTATGTTAGTTTTTATTCAAAATGTAAAAAGTCACTTGCCAGTAATTAAACCAACTTGGGCTTGTTTTGTGAGACGATTGAAACCATTAATTTTGTGATGTATATTGTAAGGATAAAAAACAAAGCTATAGTTTGCTTGTCATGTTGATATGTCATTTTGTAGGTTAAATAAAAATATTTTGATTGTGATAAGAAGCAGTGCAACACAACTTTATTTTTCATTGGAGTAGTAATATAAATAATAATTTATAAACAATAATTAGTAGCAATAAAAAATGAGATGTCATGTTTGTCAAATGTCAGTACTCAAGATGTGTTGATTCATAAAGCAGTGTCACTTGGGTTTGCTCATTTCTTCAAGCTCCTCTGCAAAGACAGTCTTCAGCGGCCCCAGAAGTTGAGGAACCTTTGAAAAATTACTTGAATGAATCTGGAAGATGAACAAAAAATAGTCAAACCATAAAGAAATTCTAAAAGAGGAAATTATACAAGGCAAACATATACTGAGCAATTAGTGCCTCACCATAATGGAGCAAATATGGTTATGGACCAAGCATAAGAAGAGTTGTCAGGATTTGGCCAAGTTGATTTTACGTGTTTATGGAGTGAGATGGAGGCTATGGTTATTGTGTTGTGCTTTTGGGCGAGACATATTGCATAATATACTCTCCATCATTATAGTGCCTCTCTCCATTCAGGAGCATTAATGGTACTGCAGACAGAATTATTGGGCTTGCCTGACAGGAATGCTTGGGAGTAACCAGCTGCAAAAGTGGTGAGGGGCAGAGTGGGATGGGGGTGTGCTCCTTCAGAGACTAGAGTTATTTGAGCATCAAGAGCTATGAGCCAGCTCTAGATCTTCAAAACTAGCCTCTAATACAGTGTGCAAATGCAGTTGTGTCCAATAGCCCAGCAGCCAGACTGGTGGCTCCTGTCCCTTGCTTACCCAATGGGCAAGTGAAGGAAGAAATGAAGGAAGGATGGAAGGAAGGAAGGTTAGATGCTTAAAAGGACATTCAAATCACAGCAGCAATGTAAGAGGTAAGATTGTTGCCAGTAATAATTTTCAAAATCAATTAATCATTCTACATGTCTATAATGTAATAAGAAGTTTCCTAGGAAAGGGGAGATTAGTGAGAAGAACATACAGGCAAGTGCATCATTATCATAGATAATACCAAAAACTGATTTTCCCTGCACCCTGTTGAGTTTTACCTTCATGTGATCAAAGGCAATCCCTGTGTACTTAGTAAACTGCTCACTGAACACAGGAATTTTGGGATAGCGTTGACTGAAATGATTTAACATAATAAACTTTGCATCCATTTTCACACCACTCTCAATTGCCTCTGTAGTTGTACTGAAATAAATAAGAAAATAAAAACAAAAATTTATGACAAGTTGAGAGAATCAAAACTAATTGAAGAAAAGGATACCCTTCCTAATTAGAGTTAGGTCCAGAGTGAAGGGTTTTTGCTAAACTAAACAAAAATTTCCTGAGGGAAATTCCATACTGGGTTGTGACATTTTTTTACAATTTGTTTATTTCAGTATTGAATACCTTATTTGATAATTACATTTTTTTTATTCAATTTGTTCATTAATATCTTAATATTTCTAAATCTATATAAGGATGCGTGCCACCTTTAATATTTTCAGTAGTACTGACTTTTCTCTTGCTTTGTGAATTATTTAAGTTCAAACCTGTGCTTTTTTGCAACAGCTTCAGCTTTCAATTCATCCTCAAGAGTGGCTTCATGAATAAGAAGGTCAGCATCTTTTCCTGAAATAAAAATTGAAAAGGATTTACGTAAGTGCGTACTGACTATAACTCAGTCCTAGTCAAACACCAGTATTTTCACCACCTCTACATCCCAATAATCTCTGTGACTTAAGAAATCTTGCAGCTTTTGTTATCATCCTGACTTAGAATCTAATGCTAGCTGTTGCTAACTGGTTTTCATTATTGGTTGAACCAGATTAATGTATCGGCCAGTGAAAATGTTAGCTATTCAAAACCACCAAAGAAACCTGACAAAATTGATGGTTCAGTTTAACACAAAAAATCATAACCTTGTTACCAGCAGCTTTGACTGTTTTCCAGTATAGTGCCTTACCAGCCTCAATCAGTGCTGCGCATGGGCGTGTATCACCAGAGTATACAATCTTCCAGCCTCGCTGGTGTTTCAGTACCAAGCCATAGGCCTCAGGGCAGTGATCTACAGGAACTGTTAAAACCTAACATTGACAAAGTACTGTTTCAAAAACAATTTACTTGCAATAACAGTTATTAATCTGTAAGACAGTTTACCCTGATCATCTCAATAACACCATCAGTCTAAATGCTGTTGTCGTCATCACTGCTGTCGTGATTAGCATCAGCAGCACCCACATCAACAAAATAATCAGTAATCTAGTAATCAGTGTCGACACTCTTAATGTCAGAGCCCCATAGAGGACCTCTGAGGGACTATAGAGGGTCGGAGATGCTTCTCCTTAGCAACAATGTTTGGTCACCCTTTCCCTCAACTGACAACATTCACTTGTAAATGCATTGTAATACAAATTTTCATAAAGATAAACTATATGTATAATTATTTTATGAGCAGAGCGAAATCTGGCAAATCTATGTTGAGTATTAAGTAGTTTGTTAACTACCCTCACTTATGCCCTAATTTACTTCCCTAAGGTTTATAATAATTGCAAAGCACACAATGTTGCAAGAAAAATATTTATGATGCGAGCGAGCCATGTACATGTAGTTGGTAATATTTGCCTAAGGGTAAATTTCACATATTGAAATGAAACTTACAAAATATTGCTTGAACATGTACCTCTTTTGCATCTAGGTGGTTATTTACATTGAAGTAATCTTCATCTCTGTGCACGTTTAACTCCTTACTGTCCACAAACCTGTCAACAATCATTTGATTGCCAAGAAAACATATTATTACCTGAATTAAAATCATCTGAGACAAATTTTGGAGGAAGGATAAGAGGCAACAAGAACTTGGGAAGAAGAGAGGGTGTGAAATAAGATTCCCACTAGTACTGTTGTGGTAACCGGAAGGAATAGGGAAAAGTTCGCATATTGCATGATATTTTGCATGTAGCACCAAGAGTACATTGTAGGAACCACTAAAAAATTATAAGCGTGTGCACCAGGAGTAAAAGGCATGAGAAGAGCA
>Ga0126339_10003580_pt1 | contig 11331 bp, 6 predicted proteins | sample OrbTmetagenome_2_FD_92532 | JGI IMG/M metagenome (GOLD analysis project Ga0126339, IMG submission 92532) | Coral microbial communities from Petempiche,Puerto Morelos, Mexico - Orbicella T R C metagenome | ecosystem: Host-associated > Invertebrates > Cnidaria > Coral | place: Petempiche,Puerto...
GTTCGGCGTGATTTTGTAATCTGAGATTTCTGTTGACCCTGAAGAAACAAGGTTTGGCGAGTAAACATTACAGATTGCGTAATTCAAAGTTGGCCGAGTGGAGATCTGCGTCTGGTCTCCGACGAAAAAAAAATTTAAAAAAATAATAAACCAAGGGTAGAACATGAACCGCGCTCGGCCCATGGCCGCGCGGTTAAAAAAAAACCACGGGTAAACCATGAACCGCGCTCGGCCCATGGCCGCGCGGTTAATTAGTGATAAGTGATAATTTTAACACAGCATACACTAGACGCTCCAAGAGCGTTTACTCGGGTTTCGTACCAGAATATCAAATTGCATTTTACAAGTAAGCTTTTTGAACACAATAAAAACAAATAAAAGAATCAGGGTATTTCAACAGACGAGTTACGCTTAGATATTTACTATTCACGTTGCTTCCTTGCATATCCTCTTTGTCCAATTGCATGTTGTTTGTCTCATCTTCGAAGTTCTTTTTGCCACGATTGTTGATTTTTTCAACATCTCAGGATGACTGAACTCGAAGACGGCTCATTTGTTATCTTCCGAGAATGAGCATGAATTTTGCTTATTTAGCAGGCTTTCAAGCAACATAATTCGTGGACCGACCCGTTCCGAAAGCGATCGGCTTCTTGGTGTGTGAGATGAAGGTATAAGGCGCGATTTCCAAACCTTTCTTCACAAAACACAGTATTTTGCATATTGTACTCTACTACAATTTCAGAGCTGAACAAAGAGTTTCCAGCAATTCGATTGGTTGAGCGATTCCTTATATGACGTTACATTTACCGCGCCAGGCGGTCTATATAATATTTTCGAGGCTGGCTACTAAGCCGCTACCTTTACCATCTCGGCAAGTAAACATGGCGGGCAGTTGTTGTATGAATCCCGAAAACATCACTCTAAGCGGCTCTAAGCCCAGCCGGATATTTGAAAAGATGGAGAATTTTCAAAATTTCTGCTGTCGCCCTTGGGCCAAAAATCCTTTTAAGAACTCGTGTCCAAAGCAGTTAAGAATCGTAAACGCAGTGGTTACGTTGATCGCCAGCAGGTCATGCAGATCGATTGACAGAAATCTGTTTTTGTCCAAGCTAAAGCTACTCATTTTGAGACGGTGATGGCAACTACTGGAATGAAGTCAAAAGCGATAAACAAAGGCACCGGATGAATTTATTTTTTGTAGTGTTTCGCTTGTCTGTTTTACTGCCGAACTCGATGAATAAACTGATTCACAATCGATGTACATGGAAGCTTATTATTAAAACCATACGGCTGCATACGTGTATGCAAACGAACAATCGCATCTCTGTTTTTATGTTTTAGTCCGTTATTCTGTTTTTCAGCTCTGAAATTATACTAAAGCAATTATTCGCCTCAGGTTCAGTGAATATTGTCGAATAATTGTTAAATATTACGTTTAGTTAACAATACCAAGAGCTAATCATAACAGAAAATTATAATCATTCGTCTAACTTATCGCAGGCTTATGCATAAGGTTAAGTTTTTTTTTAATCTGAGACCATTCGTAAAGCCATAACTAATAAAAAAAACCGGCGAGTTGGAGTAATGAAGGCTTGGCGGTAATTACCTAAAAGTGTAAAAAAAAAAAAAGAAAAAAAAAAAAACTCTTAAGAGCTATTCATGTATCCGAAAGAAAGAAGAGACTATGAGTAGGCTGTATTCGTTCCGTATAAACTGATGCAGTCAAACCTTCCGTAGGCGACCACCCAATATGTCAATACTAAGTGGTCGCTTACGGAAGGTGGTCGCATATTAGACGTCAGCGAGCGAAAATTTCGCTTCATTCGCATATGGTAACTAACTGCAAAGACTTACTCCATGCATGCGCCGATTCTCATTCAAACCCATGGTAATAATGTTTAGTAGCCAGAAAAGTTTCTTGACTCCGAACTTCAAGATCAAAACCGTTAATGGCTTGCCCATGACAACCTTACCCAATATGGTGAACTGGATAATTCTCATTATGATCATTAAGGCTACAACCTGAATCCATTGTTACTGGTATGTTACCTCAGTGTCTTGAGATTGCGTTGTGTTCAGGCTGCGACAATCCTACAGCCACACATAATTATCTCTCTGAGGTGGTTGCTTACAACAGGATGAAGATAAAAGAAATTCCTAAACTTTCTACTCCACAGGTGGTCGTGGTCGCTTACTAAAGGTGCCAGCTGTAGTGATTTGACTTGGAAGCTTTGGGAATTTTAGAAAACTGGTCGCTTGAGAGTCACTGGTCGCTTGAGAGTCACTGGTCGCTGACGAGAGTTGGTCGTAAAGGGAGGTTCGACTGTAAGTGATTACAGTAGAACCTCTCCTTTGCGACGCCTCTATTCAGAAGACACCTCCATTCAGAAGTCACCAAAAATGGTCCCAGAAAAATGTTCATATAATCTTTGTATCCATCACCTCTATCGTCCGTGCACGGGACACCTTAACAATTCAAAACGTGACTTACCCCAAAGAGAGTTGATGACCTTGCTTTAATCGAGTAACAGAGATTTTCATACTATATAAAGAAGGAGGAAATAAAGCAAATTCAACATCACAATAAAACGAAAAATACGGACAAGTACGGACAAGTAAGTAGAGAAAAGCTGTTTTGAATTCCACTGAAGGAGACCGAAAATTGTTAACGTTGTGGCCATCATGGAGAGTTCAGTCAGCATTTCTCTACTCATTGAGCCTGACAGTAGTTTGGGGCACCCAGACAATCTGTTGTGTCAAGTCTATAGAGCCAGAGTAAGGAGACCCAGCGAAGCATTATACAGTGGGATTAAAGTATCAAGAGCGAAACTAAGAAAGTCAATCATCGGTTATACCCAAAACAATTCTTGCGTGCAAAATGCAAACACTTCACAAAATTTACAACAAATCTCCAAACAAAACTTAACAAATACTCTTTAAGCAAATACTTTCGCGAGGAGTCACAGAGCCATTTGGTCGAAATTGGTTTCTTTGTTAACGTTGGTTAAACAAACGTTCGATTGGTTCAACAAACGCTTATGCGTACATGACCTGAAGGCGCTTCTTGAACAGCTAACTTATGTTAGGATCTGACACCAGTCTTACTGACTTTACTTAACTACAACGACTTATTAGGAAGGACACAGCTGTCCACAAATTCCCACATTAAGGATCGATCCAGCATCAAGCTATTATGCCTGAGAAAGTAACGCTACCTCCCCTTCTGTGTATGACGGTCAACAAGGCACATACTTCGAGACCCGAATACGGCTTCAGCTTTACACCAAAGGTAACACTTGCGCAACCAAATATCAAGCTTGCCTCGAGTTTCATGTACCGGCGCCCTCCCGATCATGTGCGGGGTCAACCTCGAGAGAGCTATCAACCCGGGTTCGTGCCAGCTGCGAGATCTGGTGGACTTGAAAACGACGTGTTTCTGCACAGCAACACCATTGACAGCCCTACCAAAGAGAGGCGGACGTATTTCACTGGGAGGCCGGACTGGGTGTCTGAGCGGGCAGTTCGAAAGAACAATCCTTTTTCTTGATAATTTCTACGTTATCCGGCCCTTTTGTCTGTATTTGTTAGTGGTGGTTTACTATTGCGTTGTTTATATTTCTGACGGTGTTTGATGGTTTCATGATACTCGAACTTAATATTTTACTATTTAATTGCTTATATTGACGAGCGCGCCGAAACATTGCAGCAAACAAAATCTGACCTAAAAACCTGAATACGACTGGGTGGTGAACGGCATATTTCCTAGTATGTACGTATTGTTCCCGATTGGTAGAATTTTAAGACTTTTCAAGTGTTCATCGATTGCTTAGTGAGCTCTTCATCGAGACTGGACAGCAAAACGTACAATTCCTGAGTTTGCAGTACTTAAGCCCTGGCCAAAAGGACTCGCAAGTAATCGTAAGCAGCCGCAAGTTGAACTTGCGTAGAGAGTTGCGTTGGGTGGCTAAACGGACTCGCAAGTTTCCTCGCAAGTACCCGCAAGTCGCAATAAAACCCATTTCAAGGCAGACATATTCTGTATTTCATTGGCTAATAATAGGTTAATGGACGCCTCTCAACTTGCGTTGACTTGGGTTGAGTGGCCAAACGGTGAAAAACTTGCGTCGACTTGCGTGCAAATTTGATCTCGACCAAAGTGAGCGCAAGTCATCGCAAGTCAACGTAAGTGCACGCAAGGCCTGGCCAAAAGGAGTAGCAAGTAGACGCAAGTTGAGAGCTTGCGTCTACTTGCGACTCCGTTTGGCCAGGACCTTAATGACGGAGCACTCCAGTGAATTCAACCTCGTTCCCAGAGTCTCTCATCTTACCGCCCCCTGGAGCGAGCGAGGAGAGACCCAGATGAGAGACCCTGGGAAGGAGGTTGCAGTGAATTCTGAACACTTCTTTTGACTTTCGTAGAATTCAGTCCAAATCTTGCCGGGTTCAGCATAACTGATTTTTGCTGTACAGAGAAACTGGCGGAAAAGCCGCACTTCTATATTGTGCTTTAAAAGAACAGTGTATGTAAATCTGACCTGTTCAGTCAAACAATCGAATTTTAGAGAGCAATAAACTAACATGAAGTTCAGACTTTCGTCATACCTTGCCGAAACAGTATATCTCTTCCATTCCGGGTAAACGAGTTAGAAGGAAAACGAACGGTTACGCTCGGTTCAGCTATCAAGTCTACGGTCGACAGTCAATCATGACGTAAAGTAAGCTTTGAAATACTATCGTGGAAACACGTGTGATGTGAAGCTGTACACTACATACTGCTTGATGACGGAGCAGATAAGATATATAGTTAAATCTTCACCAGTATCTATAAAAGGCGAGCGCCATCAATGATCACATCTTGATGATATCTTTTCGTAATAGATGAAATCTTCAGTTGTGAAAATAAAAATAATGATTCTCACTTCTCATGATATTGTTCATTCTTTTTAACATCTTGAAAGCTCCAATTTCTAATTAAATGATGATGGTGAACTTGCCGATATATTTAGCAGTGATAGGGCGAGAAAGTTGAGAACGGGAGGTAATGAATATTATGACAAGCATCCACTTAACTAAAGAAATGGCCTCTGGCTTGAACTCGGTTTTCGTAAAAACAATAACGCTTGAAAACAAAGCCCTTCCCTAAATTACCTTCAAGACATAAAGAATTGAACAACAATGGCGCTAAAGGAGTAAAATAATCAAGTGTAAACACAGTTTAAGGGACACTGTCACGATGTGACATGCGCAGTACTGCTCCCTCTCAAAAGACTCTCGTACTGTGTGCTTTTTGGTCACCGAAACAACTTGCTGCAATTGATGGTTTGGAGGTCAAGAGAAGTGAAACAGCTCAGAAACTACGACGTGTTTCAGTCAGTTACCGTTGGGTTGTAACACGATCTAGCGGTACTCACAGTGTTGGTATTCACACTGAGTCATTGATTTGCAAACCTCTCACCTAAATAAATTATTATTCCTTGCACATCTCCGCAAATCGCTAAGTTTAGTACGTCATTTGGAAGATAAGAGAATGTAGATTCATTTCTAGGCGATGATTTGGAGGTCAAATGACGTTAGTTAGGCCCTAAATTATGGCGTGTTTCACTCACCTTTGGGTTCAAATTAACGGGACTGGAACCGACATTGAATTCGTAATTACACTCTCATTTCTTTGCAAACGGCCGGTATAAACATAGCGGTTAGAATCGAGATTAGAAAGCTCAGAATAAAAGAGAATTGTCTATAAGCGATGAATATTTTAGAGATCAAGCGACGTTCAGAGGGCCAAAAATTCAGCCGGGAGGCTCTGTGTAAATATATATACTCGTGACACTGCATGTGCCAACTTCTCGCTTGATCGTTAAGGAACTGTAGATGTAACTCCAAGCGACGAATTAGAAGTCAAGAGCCGCCAAACTGAACAAACATTTTAGCCAGTTCCACTCAGTTAAAGCAAGCCGCCGGTTTGAAGTGCGATTCTAGAGTACACCGGAAAACATTTGAGTCGCTGTAAATTTCGTTTTCTTGAACTGTATTTCTACCAAAATGAATCATTTGAAGACTGGGAAGAATTATGAAGTGGTTAAATGTAGATATCCTCTGATGTCCTCTTTGCCAAACGATGTTGGACTGCTTTTTTGAGGTATATATTCGCTTTCTCCCGCTCCCGGAACGATGGCCGCCGTGACCAGACATAGTAAACCAAAACAAATGACTCCAGCTTGGCACAAGCAACCCCGAATATTGTAGAAAAACCAAAGAAAAATATACTTGAAATCCTGTTTTAGCTAAATATTAGACTTTACTACCGAACTGGGGGAAGAGAACTTTGATAATCAAGGATAAGTGACAGCAATGCAAATCTCCCGCGAGACTTGAAAAAACTTGCCAGCTTTTCAAGTTGAGATAGCGCCACTACGCATGTGCAAGATCCGTGACACTGTTCCTTAAATGCGATATGCAAACGATATCCGTTGCTATAAACAACAAGTAACGCAACAAGAAAAATCGCCTCGTGAACTCGGGTCAGCATTTGACCCGGTCCCAAATCTGTGCGATTCATCATAAATATATCCTGCAAATCGATCTTCAGGGAGCAATTGTGGAGTGAGGATTACTTTTCAGTGGTTAGGAAAGTAAGCTGTTTAGACGATAAGGTCTGGAGACATTATTTGATACTGATCAATTTATTGCATTAGAGATACTGGACCTCAGGCCGGTCTCGAAGAAAAAATATCTTACAGATTGGTCTTGGCGCTGAAATATTTCAGGAAGCCAGCCCAGTATGGAGATGCACCGGGATTGTTGCAGGAAACTATCACAAAGATCACATTCAAAAGCGAATACACAACAAGTTTCACGGGCGAGTGTGTCCCACTACAGAATGTCCGAATTCCTGCAGCACTCCAGATGAAGAGTGCGTGGGACGAAACACAGAAGACCAAGCTGAAGTTGTCTGTCAATTCACTCCCAATTCGCCATCTGCCAATTCGACCGGCTGAAACTGTCTGCCAATTCGAATTAAAATTCAGTAGTGGAAATTAGAATATAATATCAGTTAAATATCCTTACCAATTGTTCAAAAACATTTCCTAGCTGCATTCAAAGCCATTAATTTGCGCCAAACACTCTACCCTGGACCCAGAGGTTTTTCTTGATTTTTCTCCGCATGAGAGAGCTGCGAGAGAGCCGCGAAGCGGTGAAAACACGAGTCGCGAAGAGTTATTCACGTCCAGATACAAGTGTGTATGTTATTAAAGCACGATGTTCAGATGAAATTTTCGATAGTAATTGCGTTGAGATGGAAGCCGTTAAGATGGACTTACAATATGGTAAGTTTTAAAATGATACCAAGTTGGTGTCAATTGAAAAGTCAGGTGACGAGTTATTCACTTCCACTGGCCATTAGAATTGTAGTAACTATATACCAGGAGAACTTGCGAGCGTGACAGCGAGCACGAGGTCAATATCTCGAAGTATGTTGTGTTTATGTCGAAGGTCTAAAGTTAAAGTCGTTTTACTTGGTCTAACCAGAGCCGTTGAGATGGACATAGAAGACGGTAAGCTTTGAAGTGATACCACGTTGGTGTCAATTGAAAAGTCACGTGACGAGTTTTTCACTTCTGAACAAAGGATATTTACAGCATCTTTCTACAAATTTAAGTGAGTGTTTGGCGCAAATTAATAGCTTTGAATGCAGCTAGTAAATGTTTTTGAACAATTGGTAAGGATATTTGACTGATTTTATATTCTAATTTCCACTACTGAATTTCAATTCGAATGGGCAAGCAGTTTCAGTCGGTCGAATTGGCAGATGGCGAATTGGGAGTGAATTGGCAAACAACTTCAGCTTGGTGCACAGAAGCCAGAAACATCACGAGCGATTCAGCTGCCATTTCGCCAAAGAGGAAGTTATCCTACAACGATAAATCTTCAACGATTGCAATCATCACCAACTGCAAGAGCAAAAGGTACCATATAAAGACCTGGTAGTAATCTATCTCATTCAAGCCGAGGGAGTGGTCGTAGACCAGCGGATTCGCTACCGGTGTTGTCGAAGCCTGAACGACCAAGTACCAAAGAATTGCTGAGACGGCCCCAGAGTCTGCTGGCAAGAAGACCTCAGAGCGAGCTCTCTCGTTTTCAAAAGGACTTTCGTTATATTGATAAACAATGCTTCTTTTACCCGGCTAACGAACCAGCCAGGAGCTTCTTCGTTATAAGTCCTGACTGGGTCTTGAAACGCAAGAATTACTTTACCAAGAAAAACACTTTGTTTGGTTGAAAATGCAGGTCAAGAATTTTACGATGAGCCAAAACACTTCTATCGCAACATTTTTTTAAAGAATGATGGGCCGACCGGCAGAGGGCATTAACACACATCCCGTTAACGAAATAATGAAGGGAACTTTTATTTCCTTTCTGAATATCCTTAACAAACTTAAGAAAGGGCAACCAAGACGGCAAATCTTACTTCACACCAATGAGCAAATTACAATGCATTGCAAGGAAACTAGCTTTTATTAAACCAAATCTAAACTTCCAGGAGTGCCTGCCATGCATTTATATGATCAATATTACGAACCGTTCTGAAAAAAGACTTCGCATGTGGGTCTATTAACCCAAAACTCTGGACTTCTGAGGCCCTGAAGCGTAAATTGAGCAGCGTATTGTAACACTGAGATTGAACTATCAACTGAAAATCGTTGAAAGGAGCCAATCCATTATGACCGCTGCTTAAAATATTGTGGAAGTTTGGTAAATTGTAGTGCTTTCTTTTGCCAGCTTGTTGAATGGAATTTTTATTTAATATTCACTGATTATCAATGCAGCTTAAAAAAATATCAGTTTGCTAAATAAAATTGCACACTGTGTTACGTGAATCGACTGTGTCAAGATATACCCCCTTCAGGATTACGAGGGTCGACAAGAGGGTTCTCAGATCCCGCTTTCCCGTCCATTTTTTGCTGTTAATCCCGCCATCCCTCCCTTTTTTGCCTGGAAATCCCGATCCCGCCCACTTTTCAAAGACGTTTCAGCGTTAATTACTCTATTAATTTGTTACATTAATAGGTAGTTTAATTATTAACACAGAAACGTTTTTTTTAACAATAGATATCGCATAAAAGATCAAAAAAGAATTCAATGGGCAGCACAAAAGTAAGCACAAATGATTGGGTCACAAACCTGACACAGCTATACGCACAAAAGGTTCGTTTCTGCCAGCTTGTGTTTTTCGCGCTGGCCAATAACAATTTATGAGGTCTCGTAAGAATTAAAATCCCGTATCCCGCACTGTTCCCCTTCGAATCCCGCATCCCAACCTCATAAAAACATGAAATCCCGCTCCTGCTGGTAATTGTAATTCCCGCTCCCCAGCCCTGTTATCAGCTCAAATCCCAAATATCACGGCGAAAAAAAAGCCAAATCCCGCATCCCGCCAAACTTACTGCTGGTTTTCACACGACGTCACTAAAATTCGAACTACAAAACTATTGATCTCCCTGAGATTTTACTTAAATGATGTATAAGAGCAGCTGAAAACTAATATTCATACAAATATTCGCTCCGAATGGGTTCTTGGTTTTGTGATACACTACGCTTGAATTTCTAAGCTTTTGCGTGACGCGGCATTTACATGACGGCCTAGAGAGTTGTCATGATGGTTAAAAAAGTGACTTATTTCGGGGAACTTGGCAATCTGATCAGTTCATGTCTTAGAAAAAGTATTATTTAATGTTTTAGAATTCCTCGAGGGATAAATTCAAGCTTTTGTGGCAAAACTCAGTGACAGATGTTTCTGTTGATTCCGGCCGCCATGTTGGTGCCCATACGGATGGGCACCAGCATGGCGTCTAGTAGTATAGAGGGAGTCAGACAAATACTGTTTCGAAGAGGAAGAAGTATTTCCCCGTTTTACAGCCCCCAGCTTTAATTCCGAAGCGAGCTTGCGAGCTTCGGAATTAAAGCTGGGGGCTGTAAAACGGGGAAATACTTCTTCCTCTTCGAAACAGTATTTGTCTGACTCCCTCTATACTACTTAGGAATTGTGAAACCGGGAGGGATTCCTATTAGATAGAAACGACCCCGCTGTTATACCGTTCGAACCTAAGCGATGCTTCGAGCAACAAACAAGTGTGCGTGGTTGATGCGTAGCCGGAAAGAAAGCTGCGGAAAGAGCTGTGCCGACGCTTATTGCAGGCAGCACAAATACCAACTAAAGAAAGGAATGAAAATGCCAGCTCCGTGTAGAGGTTGCGGAGTCGGGGTTTTGTGTGATTACCGTCTATGCATTCCATGCGGCGGGAGCGCGCTAAAACAGCGTCTTATCCGCAAGCGCAAAAAAGCAAAGAAAACTTTTGAACTTGTTTTGCTCGAGCTGAGGTCAGCCCAATTAGAGAAACAAAACCTTCTGTTATACAAAAAGTCACTATGGCTTCCGTTGACCAAAAGTTTGAAGAAATTCTGAAAGAAGAGTTTGCAAAAATCGATCCAGCAACGTTGCTTTATTTAGAGCAATTACTTGTAGAAAACAAGCCAGCTGTTAGAAAGATTGTTCAGAACGTGCTGGATGAACCTAATTCCAAAGAAACGCAGAAGAGTTTGCAAAAACCTTACCAACCAAGACCCCCTCCCCGGCAAAGAAAGGTGAGAAAAAATCAAGAGCTTCTGAGGGAATACGACCCTTTCCCTGCGTAAAACATCCGAACAGTGAAAGACTACCAGAATGAGATTCTGGACCTGTTCGATGATGCAGCACATGATGGGGAAGAGAGTAAAGGACGGCGTTACATTCGATGGCGCTTCATCAGAGGTCTGGAAAAAGACCTAACAACAAACTTTATGGAAAAAATTCGAGAAAATGTTGACACATCGTTTTACCTGAGGCATGTTTTCTCGTATCAGTTGCGCAACATTGAAGATGGAACGGTGATTCTGTACTACAAAAACCACGGCTCGCCTTGGATAAACAGACTGGCAGAGGCGGAAGAATGGCTGAGCGAAGAAGAGACGAAACGCCTGGACCATGACAAAAGAGAAGGAAGGAAGGAAGCTGGTTTGGATTTGCCGAAGTCGACATCGAGATTCCAGAGCGCTTGCGTCCAAAGTTTGAGGAGATGTGTCCTTTCTTTTACAACAAAAAGGTTCCTACCGAAGCTGTACCGAAACATATGGCCGAATACTTAGCTCTAACCGGCAGAAAGCGCGGAGACGGAAAAAAACTTGTGGGGGCGCTGTCTGCAGAACGGATGCTAGTATACGCCCCTCTGCTGCTGTGGTACGTGAACCACGGGGCGGTAGTCACGAAGGTTTACAGAACAATCGACTACCAAC
>Ga0126339_10003581_pt1 | contig 11329 bp, 3 predicted proteins | sample OrbTmetagenome_2_FD_92532 | JGI IMG/M metagenome (GOLD analysis project Ga0126339, IMG submission 92532) | Coral microbial communities from Petempiche,Puerto Morelos, Mexico - Orbicella T R C metagenome | ecosystem: Host-associated > Invertebrates > Cnidaria > Coral | place: Petempiche,Puerto...
AAATTTTCGGGCTGGGGGGGGGGGGGGGGGCCCCCCCCCCCCCCCCCCCCCCCCCCCCCCCCCCCCCCGCAGCTAGTACGCCTATGATTCGGATGACACCGAGACGGTTTTACAACTTTCATGTGACAGTATTTTAATGGACTTAAGATTAGTTTATGACATACCTTTCCCGTAAAGAATGACTTTACTCGGCTTTGCATTCCACTTTTGTACTTTCTTTCCATCTCGCTGTTCACGGTTAATCAGGTAATAGGAGCCTAGACAATTCTCACCGACTTCAATTATAGTTTCCTCCGATGCTCCGCGGCCATTTTCGGGGTTGACCTCTTTCGATGGGGAGTTGTTAGGAGACTGTATTGCGCTTGTACTGGGCTGGTCAAGATTTTCCTCACCTGAATAACGAGAAGCATAAAGGCAATATTTGTATACTGTTGATTTTTATTTATCGTTACTTGAGGTCTTACTTCGTTACTAAACATGTGTTGTTAAATACCAAATGTATGAAGTGGCCTTGTGTGTACAATCAACTAAAATATTTAGCGATTATGGCCATGTATGGAGTTAGCGAGAATTAAACTATTTAACCTTGCATGTACAACGGCATGCTATCTCAGCGTTTACTACATCACACTTATACCTATTGGATGATTAAGAGGAGCACCCTTGATGAATGCTCCTTTCTTAACAACAACAACAACCGGACCACTGCATTTTACAACGATGTCAGTGCCGTACGTCTTCTTAATGACAGGTTTACATCTTCCACGGCTTCCTGGATGGTCATCTGAAACATGAAATTAAAAAACAAAATAGCTGGCTCTACTGATTGGAAAAGGCTGCTCATTCCCAAAGTAACAAGGGCCATTGCTTTCAGAACTTTTCGCTATTACATGAACTCAGATACAAACTTACTCACCCGAAATCTGTGAGGAAACGTCGGAACTTGAGTAACCAAAACTTGATCCTAAAGAGAGAAGTAAGTGCCAGAATTAGCATATAAAAGTATAACTAGTAGTAATTGTAGATTAAAGAGTGCGCTCTAGTTTTGGTAGACTTGGTATGTTAAAAAAACAAAAATTCTAGGGACAGCATTTTATGCCTGAGCTGTTAGGTAGGCGTGAAATTGGTCTCCCTTTAGCAGGAGCGAAAACAAATTAATTGATCGCAAAGCACGTGCATACGAGAGGGTTTGTTCTCGTTTCTACATGTATAGTGTAATATTAGTTACGACCGGTTAGTAAAAAACATGGACTGCAGTAGGGAGGCGACATTTAGTCCGCAGTCCCCATTTTATACCTGAGTCCGCGCGAGTTTTATGCCCAGTCCGTAATGCTCAGTCCGCGTTTTATACATAAGTCTGTGTTTTATACCCAGTGCGTAGTCCGAAGTCTGCCTTCCGCAGTCAGCAGTCCACAGTCTGCAATCCGCAGTCCGCAGTCCGCAGTCCACAGTTCGCAGTCCCCAGTCCCCAGCGCATATTTTATACTGACCGTGTAAATCGACACCAACCATGTTTGTTCCGTTGGTATGCGAGACGACGTGCTTTTAGGACCAAAACTAGGACAATTATTTTGTTAACAAACACGACTTTGAATCGCCTTGGCTTTGGGGTAACAGCTACAGGGCATTTTCACTTCTGAAACAATGAAAGGGAGGACATGTTCGTGTACCAAAACAACCCTGTGGGAGTTGAACTCTTTTCCTACGTAAACACTTTCGCTAGGTTTATGTTACTTAGTCTGTGCACAGAAATCTAGGCCAGCAAAGTGAAACTTATTTCCTCCTTTGATTTATTCAGCAGAAAGCAGCGTTGGTTTCGGTAGAAGAGAAGAGGGTACACAACACACAGGCAAACTACAGCTTTCTGTCTGTACGAAAAGTCGTACACATTTCGTGAAGACATGTCCACAAGATTTTTAAATGCCATTAACACTGACTTCGAACTTTAAATAAATAACTTCAGTATCCGCTACAGTCCACAATAAGCTTCCTCGACACTCGAAAGTCCGCAATATTGCGCAACACTCGAAAGAAAGCACATGGACAAACATGGACATGACGTCATTCGCCGCTGAAGAATTTTTTGGGGGAGCCAAATTGGTGTCCCCAAATTCATAGATCTCGAATTTTTCTGCATTACGCGATTAGAACTGCGTTCTGTGGAACGCAATAAAAGAGGGTTTAAGATCAATGTTATAGGAAAAGTTAACACAAATTAATGTGGGGAAATGCTGAGTAATAAGCAAGCATAAGGTATCAAACAACAACAAGCAGCCCGGCATGGGCGAAGCCTACAACAAAAAGGCGTACGTGCCGTTTTCATATCGGAGACTCCATAAAGATCACATTTCGTACGACTGATCGGCATGAAATACGCTTTTGACCTGGCTAAACAGGATAGTGTGGTTTACAGGATTCTACATTGGCAAGACAACCGAGTGGCACGAAATTTTTGCGGAAGGTTAATTCTGCGGATCGGCAATTTTTTGTATTTTGTGGGAGCTAATTTTTGCGATTGTTAAAGACTGTTTTTTTCTTACTAGGTATAAATTTTTGTCATTTTTAGGGAGTTGCGTTTAATTGAAATAACACGAAGAGATATAAAGTACGGTAAACGTTAGACTTGCCACAAGTTGACCTCATGAATTTCAGAGTAGGATAGCAGCTGAGCGAGTGAAGCGAGCAGCGAGGTTTTAGGTTGTGTGGCGGGTAAAGAATAAACAAGACGAAGGACTTTGTAAAAGTGTAAGACAGATATATCAGTGTCAAAGTGATTACCAGTTAAGAAGTCCCCTGTATATGCGTGACGACGCCAGTTTCTGTAGACTCACGAGTTTAACGGAACTAAAATATCTACATTAGCCTTCAAATTTCGTGCTAAATATTCTCACATTAACTGGTAATGTTTAAGCGCAAAAGCTAATTTGTAAAAGTATATTTTTACGTACATTATGTACATTGCAAACATTTGCAATCGCCTACTCGTTTATCGAAAACAAACTCCGTGCGACTGATGCAAGTATTTCCCCTGATCAATAAAAGTAGACATCAGTATTTACATTGCCGTTCCTTGGTTCAGGCTCACTCTTATAGATCTTACCTTCAGAGTACTTTTCTACCTATTCCAAAAAATATTCGACTGAATAAAAAATGCAATCAAAATACAGCCAAGGTTAACATCCCAAAGCCAAGGCGATTCAAAGACGTGTTCGTGAACATATAAAACTTATAAACAAGGACAATTCCCTCAGATTTTGATAAATGCTACCGTCGAAGCGTTTAATTTCACCAAAATCCAACGATAAGAGCACAAAATAGCGAAGCCCACGGCGACTGAATGGAAAGGAAGATCCAGCGCAAAGACGAGCTCATATGGCCTGCTCACATGCTCACATGTTCGTTACATGTCTTAGTAACGGTACCAGTTTACTGGCCGTGACATGCCCCTGCAAAAGTCAAGCGGGGTGGCCATTTTGGTGTCCTTACAGGAACGTGGATTTTTTTCTGCATATAACCCTCCACAGGAAAACCAACTCCAGAAAGCCAAAAGTGAAAATCAGGCTTGCGTTCTCCGAACGCAATAATGAAGGGAAAAAAATGCTAAGGTACCTGGAAGTTCTTGGACCTTAGGTACATTGTTTCTACACCACTGCCATTGCCGACGTTGCCACGACAACTCATATTCTTTACCGTCAAAACATGAGGCAAGAGGAAAGACATCTTTGCTATCTGCAACCTGAGAAGCAAAAAAATTTAACACTCCCATTAAGGCTTTGCTCAGGTATAACGTTCTCATGATCATATTATTCAGATTGTTCATACCCTAACTACAGCTAGAATCCTGACTAACATTCTCCTAATTTTCTTTTATCCCTTTCTTTAGTCAGTTATACTCATTAGTTCACATTAAATTTGACTGTTTTTTTTTTTCCTTTGAGATAAAATGTAGGAGACATTAAAACACTATGAAGAAAGTTCTAACAAAACCAGTTGCCTCGTTTCCAGGATTAGTAGGACTAAAATGCAAGACATGGTTGCCACTGACATTACTTTTCAAAATTTCCTGACTTTCCCCTGATAAAAATACAATTTCCCTGATCATATAAATACAAAATGTCAGATATCACGATCGAGTCTTCTAGCCTCCCCTAACAGGCGCCCTTTCCACTTCTTCAAAAAATAAAAATATCACTGAGATCACAGTGACCCCAGAAGTTTCTTCCAGCCTTCATTGGTATTGAATCAGCCTTCATTTTTCCTGACTTTTCTTCAAAGTGTCAATTTTCCCCGACTTTGAAATTTTTTTCCCTGACCATTCCTGACCTGTAGCAACCCTACAAGAAACTTTAAGTTTGTAAATGTAGAATAGTTGACGTGTATAGACTTTCAGCTTATGGCTTTATTTGATATACAGGGCGCCATTGAAAACCACACGTGTCGTTGGCTCCCTGTTGATTAGAAATAACCTCCATATCAACATTGTTAAACGAAGAGTGACAACAGTTCCTGGTCACTTCTGCCGTTTTTACGTTAAATGTACCCTGGCTGCAAATCATTAAATGACACCTCTAATGTAATCTTCGAGTATAGTATGGAAAAATTGCGAAAACTACTTAAGATGCGTTTGTAATTCTTACATAAACAAACAAGATCTCCTTGGTTAGGCGAAATACATAAGTCAGCAACCAAAACTCAGAAGCGGCGGATTGACAACGTTCCAGGAAATACTCAGCTGATTTCTGTCTAACGGTCAGACCCTCCCTGTTTGCCGCAGCTGTAAATTCTGGAAGGCAATCAAACTCAGGTCCTGTGAATGAAAGTAAAGACAATTATTACATCTTACATAAGGTTCCGCTACCTTTTCAGGTAGTTGCAAAACAGCTATTATACCCAACTTCAAAGCTACAGATGTACGGTCTTAGAAAAGTACTTTATTTATTATAATAACTTTACATTGTAAATACTCGTTGTATTCAATTTTCCAGTGATTTTCTTACCTTCATTAACTGTTTTGCAGTTAAGCTGTTGTAAGGAGTCCGTAGTATTCGACTCGGGATCGCCCTTGTTTCCCACAATGGTGCGTGAATGTTCTGAAGACTGGCGAGCTTCAGCTGTGTTAACATGCCTCTTGTAAGATGCATTTCTTTCTGTACTTAACGTCAGTAAGTAGCCCAACCTTTGATACGCTGTGATGGGTTGATGCTGGACTAGTTCGTTGCCTGAACCCAGAAGGAAGGATATCCCTGGACTCTGGAGATATTTTACTTGTCGTAGACTGTGCGCTTCTTGAAAATGGCTGGCTTGAATCAGGTGGAGACCATTTTCTTTCCATTTGAGTGGCTTAGTTGCATAAAAAGTTATAACATTTGCTTTGCCACTTAGAAACTCTCCAACTTTGGGAGACAAAATGAGGCTTTGAGTTAGGCTTGTCTTCTTGGCCTCAAGAGCGTGATCTTCTTGCTGCCAAACTGGTTGTTTGCACTCCGCTGTCTTCATATGAATTTCTAAAATAGCGGAAAAAGGACATACTCATTCAAAATAATCTTTCGGTGCTTAATACATAAACATCTAGAGAAACTAGCCCAGGTAATATAGGGAGAATACCTCCCTAAACTCCATAGTTTTTTGAAGCGGAGATAATACAGTGATGGCGAGATTGAGAAAGTCAATAAAATTATTATTGTTGAGTGTTGCAAACTATGACAATGTACTTGAACACTACTTGATCTCCGCGTGAACCCGCTTCAACCCAATTCGGCACAGTGGACAAGTACAGTGACCAAAGAAGACTCAAACAGCTTGATAGGAAAAAAATTATAGCCAAATGCATATACAAGACAGACTGCTATAAAGGTCTAACTTTAGTATATCACCTTTCCTTGACGTTCTTGAAATATCATCATCAGAATCCGAGCTTTGAGCCTCTGATGATTCACTGGACGATGTGTCAATATCTCCTAAATAGCCAGTTTCTTTGAGGATATCCTTTTCAATTTGATCATCTTCTTTTTCACTGGTAAGATCTGTTTAGTTGTAGACAAATAAGTCAACACGCCCTTTGACGTTGATACAAAGAACAAATGCCGTGTTAACAATTATTTCTTGTGAGGCATAATATAAGACAAGATTCTTTGGTCCGTGTCTCTGGTCCAAACTGAAACGACGTGATAAGCAGCGAACGATACTGAACAATTTTAAAAATAACATTAGACAAAGAGACCTTACTGTTTTAATTCAGGGCACCTGGACAAAGTGTGTTATATGCACTGCTTGATGAATTTATATATCTATTTAGTATAAATCTACTAGTGTTCTATCACAAATGCCGCTCTCTGACTGGCTACGCTACTCATTGTGATAGATAGTGAGTACAGGGGCACCCAACGGATCGTTTCGGTAAATTATTTGTTCGGAAGGCCTTTAATCCCCTCTGATTTTCTGAAGAGAATTGTCACCTCGAACTTTCGTGATATGAGAAATTTAACGTCAGGTCAGCTATCATTTAAAGGTCAGCTATCATTTTCGGAAAGGCGATAAGACCTAAGGTTTTCGGGGAATGGACGAAAAAGCCCTAATAAATTCGAGAATACTCAAGTTCCCCTAGAATAACCGAACAGATAAAATTTTTTAGCGCAACCTAAAATTAACCTACAGAGCTTTAAAACTACTCCAGATAGCCTAAAACAGCGTTTAAAAGCATTTGAGAGAAAACGGTCGTTGGGTGCCCCTGTGAGTAACGTAGCAGTGTGCCCTTGTTAACAAAATGAATAGTTGACGAGCGCTGAGCCCTCGTCAACTATCACGCAATAGAAATCTCGAGCTCATAATGTAAGTGTGTAATAGATAGACATAGTGGGTAGCGTAGTCAATCAGAGAACGGCATTCGTGATAGTACGCTAGTAGATTTCTACTAAAACTCGATAGAAACACGGTACATATTTTCTATTTCTTAAATAGTGACAAATACTTTTATTATGATTGTAAATTTAAGCAATAGACCACTCTTTCTATGGTTTTACTGAGTGATTTACACGCGTTTCGAGTGTTCTCCCAACTTCCCAAGTGGCTCATTGCGCCGGTAAACCCATAGAAAGAGTGGTCTATCGCTTTTATGAAATCAGGCTACGGGAGGAAAGTTTATTGTACTTTCGTGATCAAGTTGCTTATTCTCATCAAATTCATGAGATGACGCGACCAACCAATCACAGCGACTGAAAGAATGAAAACACAGACTCCGCGCCGGACACGAAATCCGCAGGCAAAGCGACGAAGACATTTCACACTAAGAAAGTTTTTTTAAGAAAGGAAGGAAAAGGTTATTGGTGAAAGACAAAAGGTATATTAATTAACTCAAAAGTATTCTGACGGGGAAATGCAGGGATTCGTAAGTGGAATCGGTCATCACGAAAGTAAAAGGCTGTACGAAAAGTGTGCAAGTAGTCCAAACTTCATGTGCTTGACGAAGCGATTCAACGCAGTGTTTAACGATAACTTTCCAAAGTTTTGCGAATAGAATAAAGGTTAGTAACAAAAACGCTGCTCCCGAAATTTATTCAGAATTTATTTACTTGTGCTGAAGGCTATGAAGTCCGTGTTTCTCTCTGTATTTTCCTAAATGAAAACTATTGCTTGAAAGCTAAGTTTAAGGAAATCAAATTCATTTATCGTGTAATGCATGCATGCATGCATTGAGTTTAAACTCAAAATTTCTGATAGAAAGAAATCTTTTCCCTGCTTTTTTGACAACCCAAATAGATCAGTCAAGCCCAGCTGACTTCGTCCTTCACAGACTGTGTAAAGTACCGAAATAAGTGTTTAAAACTTACTTAATCTTAAACTCAAGCGTAACCGGAGTCGGCGTAAAAGTTTTGCCGTGGAAGAAAATAAAAAGCTTTATATGACGACCAACTTCTGGTCCTGTTCTTCCTTGCAAATTTCCATGTATATGTTGAATGAAAAGAATTCGTGTTGTTGGTTTCTCAGCCAGTGAAAGGGTGTCATTATTTGCTATCGCTAGAGTTCCGAGTTCTCTAGTTCCCGCCTACAGCTGCCATAGATCGGGAACCGTGGTTTACCGGTACAATGGAACATAGGTTTAGCAACTCTATTGACCAATCAGAGCGTGCGTAGTATCTCAGTTATTTTATAAAGATTAATAAGTTTATGATTTACGTTCTTACCTGAGACACAATTTTAACATGTATACATATTTATATCTCTTATTAATTAACTAGTTATTTATTTCTATTATTATTTAGCTCTTATTAACTGAGCAGGTCTGTATGAGAGAATCTTGACAGAGGTCTGTACACACGACCGAGGTCAAGATTCTCCCATATAGACCTAATAAGCTCGGTTAATAAGATGTTTATCATATGGCGCAAACAAGAACAATTTAATTCAGTCGTTTAATGTAACTGGTTTGTACTAACTGACATTTTGCTTGCGAGCGGCGATAAGCTGAATTTGATTCTGCCAAAGTTTGCTCGTCCCCTTTACTTTTTCTTTCTCGTCAGGCTTTTTGGCACTTCCATAAATATTGTTAGATTAAAATAGTCAATGATTTGCATTTTAGTTTGCAACTTTTTCACTGCAAAACATTACCGGTCTAGATGGGAAAATCTAGACCGCTTTCAATATCGATGTCAGCCAATCAAATTCGTGAATTTAGTAGTTCCCAGTCCTTGTGAGACAAAGCCATATAATAATATTTTTATTTTACTTTCATTGTTATTTGATTGTCCACGACTAAGCTAAATACTCAGACACTTAAATAAAGTTCATTTATTCTATCATTCATTCATTCATTCATTCATTCATTCATTCATTCGTTCATTCATTCATTCATTCATGCATTCATTCATTAGAATTTGTTACAGATATTGTCGATCTGAAGCCTGAATTATTACAGGGATACACAATTGTGTGAATATCATTAAGTCAAATACGGATCTTGTTATGTAAAAAATCATCTTTAAGGAGAAAAGATGATCTTCGATGTTGTTTACTTACCAAACTGTTTTTCTGCTTCCTCAGCAGCTTTCACGAGTTCGGACCAATCAATTATCTGAGAGCATTCGTTATCGGTCGTGGTCTCTTCAGAAAATCTGTGCAGCGGAAAAAAACTTGTGAAAAAGATCAGATTCACCTTCTTATAGACAGTAAATTATGTCGGTGTCACTAATAGCTTGAAGTCTTCAGTCCATCCTACCAGAACAAATTTGAAATAGAAGTTATGATAAATTACTTACAACACAAATAAAATTCACTGGACAGAAATGTTTGGTCCTTAAGGTCGGGACACACTAAGGAACACGTCCGAGCGACTGGTTCTTGTAACAAGTCGCTGGAGAAGTCTCTTCGTGTGAACTAGCCATTTGTGTCAATAGATCTATCCCGGGGGGAGGGTACTCCCAGAAAAATCGGTTGGGGGTGTGCGGCCCGCTTCCCACAACCCTTACCCTATTTATGACCAAAATCTGCGATATTCCCTTCCCTATTTATGACCTGACCAAAACCTCGAAACCCTATTTATGACCTAACCCTTAAATCAAAACCCTGTTTCAGACCTGCGTTATAATACGTTCCCTAGTTCAGACCAATGTTAAATTACCGTAAACAGAATTTGTGAAGAGCTTTTGTTGATTTTCTTTTCGATAATGACGAAAAAGTGGCTTTTTTAAAAAAAGATACCCATATCAAGGCTAGAGTGCAAAAACCATATCCTCTTTATGACCAAACTGGCCAAAATCAGCTAAAATCGATACCCTATATATGACCAAAACAGCTGAAAAACCATACCCTTTGGGGCCGCACATACCTATATAGCCCATGTGAGGGAGTACCCCCCCCCCCCCGGGAGATCTAATCACAGGGACGGAAATTTGGTCCCTGCTATTTGTCCCACGAATTCAAATTGGTTTGAAATGAAGAGACAAGTTCCCGTGAGTTGCCTCTCAAGACCCCTTGTGTGAACTTTAAGTGGGACTAGTCCCTGCAACCGCGGTCCCTTCTTTTAAACTCTCCAAGGGAAGCTGATGGATTTGCCCCCTCTGGGGGTCAATATTTACCATTGTATGGAATGCAAGAATAGTTTTCTTTTAAATATTCTGTATACTTGCTAAATAGGGGCCATGAGTTTGGGCGTGATACACCTTGTTAACATAGATCTGATCAAATCTCGTCCGGAGGGAGAGGGGGGGAGGAGAGATTTATCTCCTAGTCACTGGGCTGGAGAACTCGTGCATTTAAATGAAAAAAATTTCTGCAAATAAACAAAAAATATATTAAAAAGCAGCAGCATGTGCTCACTCTCCAGTCTTAATTAGTCCAGTGCCTTGTACTATAGTACTTAATAATTCACGTTCTTTTAGACACTTTTACCTTTTGGTCACGTCTTCAAGGTAATTTGCAGTCTCTTCTTTGCCATGATCTCTGGCAATAACCTCTGGCAATGTTAAATTGCCTTTGTATGCATTGTGTACCACTCTTCCCGCTGAAGAGGTGAAGATTATTTCAATGAACTGCTGAGCGCCAATTTCTGCTGCTACATATACTAACAGACTCAACATCTGGACTGGTTTGTTGCATCCTAAGAAGACAAGTAAAAGTTTATGATAAACTTATCTTCTGAAGGCTAAACATGTCAATAAATGATAAATGGAAAAAGTCGAGGTTTGTGTTGCTGCTTTCCCAAAGCAGGGCCATCACTTGAGGTACACGATTGTTCCATGGAGACGTTGGCTGTGATTATTGTGCATGTTCAAAGGGGGTGATTGTTTGGTATGCAAAGTTTTTAAGGGATCGCCAAACAGAAGATGTCGTATGCATCCAAATGGGCTGTTTGAGCTGTCGAGCATGTTTGAGCTGTTTTCTACGTTATATACAATGCAACGGTAAACTATGTTATGAGTACAGTGTTTGACTCTATTCAGCTAATGACTCAGATTTTGTTTATATGAATTCCTGTTCAGCTAAAAAAAGGGTAATAAGGGTAATATCCAAGTGGAGTTGTTATAGCTCCTGTTGGGAGTTCAAATGAGGAGTTAAAATTACCCTTTGAGAGGTCATTTCATAAAGAAAGAGAACAAAGGAATCTAAGTGTGCAAACTTCAAGAAACTGAGAGTAAAGATTCTAACTTATCGTAATAAAGCCGTAGCTAGCCGTCCTCGGCTCGATCAGTCTCCCATCTGCCGTGACATAAAGAGTGTAGATTACTGATGCCTGCTCCTTAGCGGCCCCTGTTCTTAAGCTATGTAGATCAAACAAGTGTATAAGATATCCTAGTTCCGCAAACGCATGCCAAGTCTAAAACTTTATTTTACTACG
>Ga0126339_10003582_pt1 | contig 11328 bp, 6 predicted proteins | sample OrbTmetagenome_2_FD_92532 | JGI IMG/M metagenome (GOLD analysis project Ga0126339, IMG submission 92532) | Coral microbial communities from Petempiche,Puerto Morelos, Mexico - Orbicella T R C metagenome | ecosystem: Host-associated > Invertebrates > Cnidaria > Coral | place: Petempiche,Puerto...
TATCTTTATTATTGCTGTTTTGTGGACACAGATTTATATGGCCACCATATATTATGAAATGTTATTGTTGAGTTATGTTTAATATAAATAATAGGGGGATCTCCTTAGAAAAGCTTGTATGAGCTTGCTGGGATCTCCTGTTACTCTAAAATGTTATTTATTTATATATCACACTGTTGTAACAGATGAGTGGCAAATAAAAAAGAAAAAAAAAGATAATTTTATTTTAAATCTCGGCCGACTTTGAGAAAGTGAGAAAGTCTCAGCCTTACCTTTCTAATTCGTTGTTATCCATTGCATATGAACCTGAAGTTCTCTCTAAACAGTATGCTACACACAACTCCCTGAGATGTTGCCATAAAATAAACCGGGGAAAAAATATTTCGGACGATGCCGCGAGATTACGTTTCAATTTACGAGAGATAACGAGTTACCTTACGAACGCTTACATGAAGTAACAGCTGCTGGACGCATGCAGGTTCGTTGAACTTCGCGCTTAGAGCGCCTGTCCCTTTTTGTGATTTCTCGTTGGTTATCTGGTTTGGTTACATGAAGCTTTGACATGTCGTTGTTCGGTGCAACTAGTCAACCTTCCACTGGTGTAGGGTTTAGTTTTGGGACTCCATCAAGTACAGCTACAGGGTTTGGTGCTTTTGGGGCGAGCCAGGTTGGAAGTACAACCAACAAACCTCTATTTGGTACAACGAGTTTTGGGACCGGCTTTGGAGCAACAACCACTACAGCGGCTACTGGAACGATGTTTGGCTTTGGCGCTAAGACAACTGCATCTTCCACTTTTGGTGGGTGGTTAAATTACGTTTACATGTCTGCTTATTAGACCCTTATTAGTCTTACTTGATGCCGTATTATAGTTGATGTACCTATAGGTATTACTGCACATCATCCATCCTCTTATGTACCAGTCAATGTCAAGCCCCATGGTAGAGGGGCCGGGCATCTCCGGGGGATTTGACTGTATTTCCTTTCCCATTGGTGTGGAATAGTTAAAGATTTGATGTAACACAAGGAAGTTTGACAAGATCATGCAAGAGCCTGGAACTAGTCCCTCCATGTTGAAAACATTACCCAGGGCTTCTGGGGATTGCTGCACTATTCAAGGGCACATGTGTTCATTGCCCTTGCATTGTTGAATATTAGTCCTTGTTGGACTAAACAGGTTTAAAAGGCACTTGCACTTGGGAGAAATGCCTCTTTATAAAGCTTGGGATTTAACTAGACGGAAAAGAAAGGTTGTAGCAGCGAGAGTACTTTATATCATCTTGTCATCTTAGCTCCAGGGAAGGGGTATTTGACATCAGTGTTTTCCCCCCGGGGTAAAGAATTTGACGTGAAAATAGGCTAAAATGTCAAATCCCCCTGAGTATGCCTGGCCCCCTTACCCTGGGGCCTAACATTGGAAGGTGCATTATTAATAATATAATGCACCATGGTTTTTTTCACGCCACAAAAGAGATCTTAATCATATATTTACATCATCTTTACCTTGATTTGTAAGTCAGTGTGACCTTCCAAAAATTAATTTTATTGAATGAGACAATATAATAAATACCTTTTAAAATGAAAAGGTCATTTTAGTACTTTATATGCATATGTCTAACTTACATGTTCATGTGAACATCTGCAAATTAAAACAAAGCATAAAAAGTAATTGAGACTTAAACTTGTGGTCTCTGCTATATCAGAGCAGGGTGCAAAGAAAACTAATTTTAAAGATCTGATGCACTAGCCCCAGAAAGGCCTATGGTTTGACCAAATTCCAAAATCGGTTGAAAGAATAGTACCCTAAGGTATCTTTGGGAGTTCCAGCCTTGTGTTTTATTGGTCCGTGGTATGACTGTAATGACAACTTCTTTGAGGAGACGTGATAAGCTTGCAAAACTTAAGGAGCCAAAAACTCAGGCTTCATTTTTGCATGGATTCTCTTGCTTCAAGCAAATTAATAGGGTATGTAGATTTGATGGAGTTATAAGAAACTTGGCCAAAATGACTTACATGTATTCATCTATGTCAAAATAAATTTTCTGAGCATTCAATAACAAATATCAAAAAAAGCTTCACACATTTTTGTAGTCCGTCATCTGCTGATTTGACAATGTGCAGTTTCTTTGGTCATACATGTACGTGTGAACACAAAGCGAGGTAACTCAGTTCAGCAAACACTGTCATTTTTGCATTTGAAGGATTGCATGTGCTAATGAGGAGGACATGGGGTTTACAGTATTGGACAATTTTTTGTTGTGGTATTTCAGTAATTTTAATCTTGAATGGTGGTATTGTGGTATTCTCCAAACCTGTGAGATGTGGTTTTTTAGCATTTTGGACAGTATTAATAATATCCTCCGAGTCCTCCAACGTTTTCCAAACCTTTTCTAGTTTCCAGTCAGAAAAGGATATTATTATAAGTTATTCTTTGTTAATTAGTAGCCAACATGCCAATAGATGTTACTTATTTTGTTTATTTTGTATAAATCTAGGGGGTTGGGTGTGGATGTATTAACCAAGTGGGAGACTTATGTCCTATTGTTAAGCACCTGTACTTGTACGAATCCTAAAATAAATAAATAAATAAACCTGACTTAACATTCATTAACAAATTCCTAATTTTTATTTCCATGTTATTGATGCTCTAAACTTGACATACATATACAGAGTTATGTAGTGGTTTCGGTATGACATCAAGTTTTGAATTTTCATCGAAGTGTTGTAATATTGGGTGATTTTTTTTTTTGCAATATTGCAGTATTTACTGGAGGTCTACATGTACAATAACCTTAAGGACCAGTCATATTGATAGCAAAAACTTGCTTGCATGGAATCATTGACTGTTTATTTTCCTACATCAACCCCAGTAACCACTTGATTTCTCGACTCAAGGATCACATGTATCAGAGTGCCTGAAGTGTCTGATATTTTATTAAGCTTTGTTTGTTTGAAAGGTTTTGGTACAGCAATTTCCAGCACGGCTCCGTCACTTGGAGGAACTCTCACTACTGGCTTTGGAACAGCTCAGGGGCTTGGTACTTCCACCTTTGGTCAGCAACCCACTACAGGTACAATTTTTACTAACACAATGAATTCCAAGATCAATGATAAAATTTATTATACTGGTAATTGGTTTACCAGTACTGTTTTAAAGAAGAGAAGTTAAATTGTGAAAGTCTCTCATGGTGTTATATAATAATATTGTAATGGTTTTCTACTATTTCATATAATTATATTTTCTGATAAATTGTGAGGGAGGTGCAACGCAAGGTTTTCCACTTGGAACATTGTATCTCTAAATTATTTGTCATTTGATTTCTGAAGACTAATTAGCACATTAGCAAAAGCATAAGAAACATACGCAGACACAGTGGAGTGCAGCTAAGTAGTGCTTTTTGTTGAGAAATTTCCATAACAAAAGTTGCTAACTATCAATATCTTACTGCATCTGCATATAATGTCTGCTTATGCTCATGCTTATGTGCTTGTGAAACCAGTCTTAAGCCTATACAAAGCAAGTAATAGTATTAATAAAATAAAGCAGTTCACAGCCTCATTTTGAGGACTTTCTGTTTTGTTATCAGGTTTGTTTTCACAGCAGAGAACCCAGTCAGCAGCACCTGCAGGCCAACAGGTTGCACCCCTGACACTGTTAACAGCTGCTTTATCTCAGCCTCAGATATATGGTGATGAGAGAGATGGCATTATTGCGAAGTTGAATCAACTGCAGGCATACTGGGGAACTGGCAAAGGGTTCTACAACCAACAAGGAGCAGTTGACTTTACACCTCAAAATCCATTTTGTCGTTTTAAAGTAAGTTTAACACAACATATGACCAAGGAAACTTAATCCTATAATGACAAAAATTACTAAAAAGAAAATTAATTTGCGTGTCATACACATAATGGCTAACATGTTACAAAGTAGGGCTTTATCGACTATGTAACCTGAAATTTTTTTAATGAAATTACATAAACTGAACAAACTGTCAGGAAGGCATGAATGATTTCAGTGTTTGTTTTTTAAAATTACTATGGAAAGCCAACAGAAACAAGTAAATAAAGTGCTTTGTTAATATTCTTTAAATGTAGCTTAGTTTTTATCTGTTAAGCTGTTGAAGTATGGATGCACTTGGCCTTTTAGAGAGCACTTGAGCTAGAGTTGTTCTCTGACGTGCCTCGACTAACTCTTACAGTTCTCTCATGCTCTTGAAACTCCTGTGTGCATCCAAAACTTGATAGATGCACAGTATGCTAAGCATGAATCACTCTTAATTAAGTTTTATTTTCATGTCATATTTGTCTCAATCCATGTTAAGCAAATTGATTAAAATCAATAATTATTATCTAGGGATGGGCAAAAACAAGTCATAATAAAAGTAAGAGTAATAACAAAAACAGAACTCCAAGAAGTTAAACATGTATAGTGGAACCCACCTTAAGACCACCCTGTTAATATCCTGGTCACCTCAACATAACTGTCAATTTTTTCTAGTCTGAACAAAAGCCCAGTCAGTCATTTTCTTGTATAAAGAACCCCTTTAATACGCCCACCCCGTTAATATGGCCAAATTTTGTGGCCCATTTGTGACTGGGTTAACAGGTTTCTTCTCTACGTACATGTACATGGCAGTCTCAATTTCAAACTATGAGTAGTTAGGGCTTGAGTATAATATAACTGAGTGTTGTAAAGAATGTGTTGTGCCTGAAGGTTGTAGGCTACAGTCGTCTTCCTGTTGCAAGCAATGAGGATGGCCATTTATCTCTTGAGATAAAGAAGAAAGAAAGTGAGGTGCGTGCTGTGCAGCAGGGACTTGTGGATGCACTACACAAGTGTCTAGGAAGTAAACCGACCTTGATGGTGTGCATAGAAGGGATAAAACCTCTGCCAGATGACAGGTAGGTATTTTTTTAGCATTTCTTCAGAACCTGCGACCTCTCAATTCAAGTTTGTTGCTTTAACCACTTGGTCATCCTACCTCATATTAATATCTCCCTAAATATCTTGGTACTTAATTATAGGTAGTAATTATTTTGAATTCATGTTTTATTTTGTGTTTCTCAGGTCAGAAGTGGTTATGTATGTTGTTGAAAGACATCCAAATGGTTCCTCTAGAACTGTTCCAGCCACTGATGTTTTCACGCATCTTAACCAGACCAACATCAAGGTAAAGATGGTTGTATGAAAAGGTTCTTTAATTCTACTTACCAAAGATACTCTTGGCAGTCATCTCAGTCACTTTTAATTAGTTTTCACTTCACAGCACTGTCCAATGTCGGTAATCCTGTTTGTTAGGATTGCAAACAGGTTTCATTGAAAGCTCAGTGGTGAAATGATCACCACTGATATGAAGCAATAGAAGTTCAATACCTATACAACAAACACAAGAAAAACGCACCCAGCTGTAGTATCTGCAACACAATACCTGCTTTATTCAACTGTCATTTAATCCATTTTGTTTACAATAATAATATTTCTGTAAATGCTATTTTCAACAGGCTCAGCTTCAGACAATTGGCATTGTGAATATTTTGATGAAAACAAGTCTGTCGCCATCTCAGTTACAACAGTACCTGGATAACCCTCCGGCTGGTTAGTGTACACCTTACCTGTGACTTGTTTTGAGAATTGATGAACTAAAGATAAAGTTGCAGCAGTATTTTTTTTTTTGTCATTGAACTTCAGTATTAATTATTACAAAGCACCAAAAGTGCCTAAATTCTGAATTACACGTAATCCCCTGGTATTTGAAAATTCCTATTAACATAAACAACAGGCAATGGCAAGACCGCTTGTCACTGTAATAAGAACGCTTACTATTTTTCCAATGCCTGTCTGCTCCGTAGAGGGGAATTAGGCTGCTTACAATCCCCGGCTCCCTATCTTACTCTGTGGGGTAAGTTGTACCAGGTTGGGCTAACTGTGGCGTCCTTTCTTCATCTCAGCAACACTAATGCGTCATGTGTGGCATGGCCTCCTCGTTCTCCACCTTCCTGTTGTTTTAACTCTTGTAGCAAGAGCTTTTACAAGCCAGCCAGCTCTTGTTATATATATCGGAGTTTTTTTTCTGTTGATGTTTTGTTTTTTTCTTGTAGGAATAGATTCTCTTCTTTGGGAGCAGGCAAAAAAGGACAACCCCGATCCACAGAGGTAATTGACGAGAATCTTTCGCAAACCTTCTTGTTTGAAAGGTTACTTCGTATTCTGTAAACAAATTGGACCTTGATGTAGCTTCTGATGGAGGTTAATGCAGGATCTTTTCAAATACCAATGCTGTCGAACTCTTTTTTAATGATATTACCCCCTCAGTGGCGTGCAACCATGGACAAATGGATAAATTTGCACTTTTGGTACTTTTGCACACACACCAGATGCGAATACAACTTCACCTGCCTAACCTCTCTCCCCCCCCCCTCAGATACAATCTTGAAGACTAGTACCTGCAATTTCTCCTGAGTTTCAACATTGCTCTGGGTGGGGAGGGGGAACAGCAGTGCGTTTTTAAAAGGATAGCAGTGCTTTTTTTTCAAACTTCAGTTGAAAATCACAGATAAGTCCAATCCCAGAGTTCATAAATATCCTATTCTTCCGGCATTTGATGCCTTCTCAACTGCAACCTACCTATTATAAAAATATTGCGGTATGAAGGACCAGCAGTAAGTAATGCTTAACACATTGGTTAATAACACCTGTATGACGTACTGAAACCTTGTTTGACTTAATCATTACCTTTAGATTAATTCCAACAACAATCACGGGATTCAGTGAACTGAAAAAACGACAAAAGCTTCAAGAGCAGGAGACATTACAACATCAGAAGAGGCTAGCCGTAAGTTACTGCTAATGATTAACCCACCACACCTCCAGTGCAGCAAAACTAACCGGCCTTAACGCTGCAAAAGCGCTTGCCGAACGCTGTTGTTTACGCGATCATTAAGGTCGGCAGACACGAGGCCACTAGTCCCTGCGACTAATCCCTGCAACAAGTCGCGGAGACAAGTCCCATCGTGTGAACTGGCCATTTTTGCTTCAAAATCTAGTCGCAGGGACTAAAATTTGGTCCCTGCGACTAGTCCCACGAATTCAAACTGGTATAAATTTTTGGGGCAAGTCCCTGCGACTTTTGTTCCTCAAAACGCTTTGAGTGAACTGTTCGTAGCACAAATCCCTGCGACCAGTCCCTTGTAAGCTCTTCAGGGGACTAGTTGCAGGGGCTAGTCCCCTCGTGTGTGCTGACCTTTAAAGTTTCAAAGCTAAGGTGCCTGGCAATCATATCCATGAATATGCTTCAAAGCATTCTGTTTTCAGTGTACAGCACGTTCCTTAAATTACGTTATTCCGTTTAAGTTTAATTTATGGAACCTTTCCAGAAAACTGAACATAAACTTGTTTTGAGATACTTATACATTCTATTTCAAGACTGTATGGTCGCCATCCCAAGGTAGTGGACACCCCAGCCTAACTGGCACCAGTACATGCACGACAAGTCGATATTATTGTCGACTGTTATGTTAGCCTCTTTACACCAGGTTCTCTTTTTTTCCTTTTTTCTTTCAGCTTATAAGTGAAGAGATTGCCGATCTTCGACATAATCACGCTACAACAATGGCAAAACTGGCGCAGTTCAAAAGGAAACACTTGGAATTAAGCCATAGAATACTCGAGGTGATGCTTGCTGTCAAATTACTCTGATAAATGCTACACTGAAATTCAAATGAAAAAGTGTGAAGAAATTAAAATGGTGTTTTTCTGCTTATATCAAGTGGGAAAGCTTATTAAAAATTACGTCGGCCTGTCTCTTTAAATTTGGAGGCTAGTGCTCAATAGGTCTTCAAATGATGCAATAGATTATCATCCAAAAGAGAAAACTAGTTCTTTTAAGTGTCTTTTATCAGTAGTTACCCAGAGACTGCCGACTGAAATGCTTTCTAGCCTGCGCCAGGCTCTCGGTTTGTGCGGGCGAAGGGGAACCTCGCTTTGTTAAACCTGTTCTTCGCACCAGTCCCGTTCTTTGTGCAGCTCCCTAACTATAAACCAAACATCTGGAACAGGCGCTAAATCGATGCTTAGCAGTTGACAACATGTTAACGCAAGGTGCTTTTCTCCAGAAAAGTGGATGCATTATCACGGAAATTGACGAAAAGACATCAGTTGTATTTAAGCCTTCAGATTATTGCCGTTTGTGCCTTTCTATAATAAAATGGTCCTGCGTGGATTAGATAGGTCTAGTTCTATCTGACATGAAATGACAATCGAAGCAATATGTTGATGTTGAGTAATCTTTAATATGAATTGTTTGTTTCAGGTCATGATTAAACAAGAATGTGTTAGAAAGAGTGGTTACTCTGTGCAAGCAGACGAGGAGCAGCTCAGGTTAGCTACTACTTCCAGCTTTCCTTGCTTCATCCAACGTTTAAAGTTCCTGGGTTTTGTATTCTTGAGTTTAAAGAAAACGTACCGTACCTGCGTTTTCTTGCTAAAAATTATGTTCAAATGTGATGAGCCTGGTCACATATAATTAGGAGCTGAGGGAAAATTTGTTTAAAGGTGTTGTTGGATTATATTTTTCCTGTTTTAAGGTCGTTGTGTTCACTTCACGTTTTTCTGTGTTTTGTTTTCCTTTATCATTGATTGACAGAGTGCAACTTGAATGCCTGCAGGCAGAGTTAAACGCGCCTTCACAGTTCAAGGCAAGTATTTAAAATAACTACAGGTGGAAAACGCACCTCTAAAAATAACTTGTTTAATGAAACTTTGGTCAAAGACAAACTGAAAAACTTTCAGTTTATCAGACTAACGTGTACAACGATAAATCTAACCAGAGTTGTTTTAGGTACTGTTAAGTTGTAGATCAACCAGACTAAGTTATACGCCAAGGAAGGCTCGGGGGCTAGGGAAACTGAAGCAAAAGAAGCCGCATCCAAATTGATGCATAAATGAATGATTTCTTTTGCTTTAGTCCCCTAAACCTCGAGACAGTGTTAAAAGTTTGACATGTTTTGATGCACTGAAATTGACGCATTTCACTTCCAATACAACTATGTCCCAGGCATAATCATTGAAAAAAGTCTCAGTCCTGCCTGACGGGTCAGCAACAATCAAGCTCAATCAGGAATAATCTGATAAGCACAAGCTAAGCATAAGGAATTTCGTTTACTCTTGTGCTGGGGACAAGGGCCATCAATAATCTCCTAAAAGAGGGGTAGATCGGATGAATCAGTTCATGTTATACAAGCCTCGTCATACTAAGTTTAAAACTGAACATTTCAAATGACAATCATAACAACTAGTTCCACCATTTCCTCTTTCAATGTTGGAAAATGGCAAACTACATTCATGTGTCCGTTCAAAGTGGTTTTTCAACATTGCGCAGTAGTGGAGAGGGACGAAATGTGTGAAAACTGAAGTGTTTCAACAGTTTTGAGAAGGCTTTTAGGTTATTTTGATGTCAGTTCTGTATTAAAACAGACAAGCACTCGAAACGTCTTGATTATCGTTTTACGGGTTAAAATTAAATCTTTTCCTGCGATGCACGTATAGCTAACACTGCTTTGTTTTTTTATAGGCTCGTCTAAATGAGATGATGTCACAGATTCGCTTGCGGCAGAGCCAAGCTGGCGAGAGACTGGGGCGAGTAGATGGCAGATATGTAGTGGAAGGTGTTATGCAGGAGCAACTAAAACAAGTAAGAAATGTTTGCAGCAAATGATTCTTATCAAGTCTAGAGCAATATTGAAAAGTGTTTAAATCCTGTCTTCCCACGTCAAACTGAAAGTCAATTGATATTGAAAGGAGTTATTTTTAGTGGCGCAAAACTGAATGTACAGTAGTAAAATAAATGAGTTGAATGGGTCAAAGTAGATACAAGACAAAGGCATAACAAACCCAGCTTCCGGGTATGTGGCCCCGTGCAATACCTACCTGTTATTGTTCTGACATGGCTGACGTCACGACGGCTTGTATGACGTAGGGTTAACCACTTCGAGTGGCTCCTCATTCCTCTCAAAGTTATTCGTGACTAGCTTTAGAAACAAAGCCCAGAGCCTAGATAATGGTACTATGGTGGTCAGGTATATAAACAGTTATTGGTTGTTACAGCATCTCGAGCGTCAACAAGTGGGTCTGATGCATCTCATAACAATTATCAAGGACGACCTACAGGACCTGGGCACTATAGAACGAGGACTCACGGAGCTGCCTTCATCACGGACTTAGATAGAGATAGACTGGAAACTAGATACGAAAATTGTATTCTTTCTATTTATGTGTTTGTCTTGCGTGCTCGCTGGAATACTTGGGTTGCAAGTTACGTTGTTTCACGTCGCCACTGACTACTTTCGCGAAATAAATACCTGCGAAATGCCTTCGGAAAATTTACAACGCAAAATTGTTGAAAATCAGAGGTCTTTTTTCGGACATCAGCCAACAACCTGATATTTAACAAAGACTTAACAGCAAATAATCTCTCAAGTTCTTAGTGGTGACATTAAAGTTGGCTTGTCAAGCCCTTTGTTTAATGCATGCAACGTGGCTCGTGAGCCCGCTTTAAGGCTGATTTTGACCAGCGCATAACCGTAAGAAACATGCGTGGACGGAGCAAGGAGCTGTTAAGTAACGTAAGCTTTCTGTTCTTAACAAAAGAAACTAACTATCCGGATGTTGCTACTTCTGCGTATGTTTCTAAAACCAGCAGTGACGGGAGGCGTCATGTGGTTATGATGGGAGGTGGGTTTAGTTAACGGACGTTTGAGCGAAGAAGTTAAACTTCCTTTCAAAGATCCATTGGAATTCATCGAAGAAATAGTTTCTACATAACAGTTTGGGACAGTTTTTCGAAAACGAGGACACAGTAAACAGTAAACAGACAAAGTAAACAGACTTAACTGAATTGTGCGTTGTTGTTTTATAGTGGCCTTAGCTAACGTTTTAAACGTACTCATCAAATGTGTTGTTACTTTTGTTCAAATACTGGTGCTTTCAATTTTGGACACTGTAATTTTAGCTGTCAATATGCTACGTATTCAAAATTGAATTTATTTTTCTGTGAAATAAAAAAAATAGTCCTTGCACAATGTCTCTGTCATTTACGTGCAAAGATTACGGAAAGTAATGTAGTAACAGATATTTAGCGCCCTTCTTTGATTAAATAATTAAAAAAGTCATTGGCAAATATATTGCTATCAACTAACAATATATTTAATAACGTCTTTTAGCCTCCCTGATTTTCCACTAATTAATTTATGCACGAATTGCACGTACAAAACAGGACACTGTTGGATTCTAAAACATTCATTCATTCATTCATTCATTCATTCATTCATTCA
>Ga0126339_10003583_pt1 | contig 11327 bp, 9 predicted proteins | sample OrbTmetagenome_2_FD_92532 | JGI IMG/M metagenome (GOLD analysis project Ga0126339, IMG submission 92532) | Coral microbial communities from Petempiche,Puerto Morelos, Mexico - Orbicella T R C metagenome | ecosystem: Host-associated > Invertebrates > Cnidaria > Coral | place: Petempiche,Puerto...
AAGGCGGTGACCAAGGGCTATGCCATCGGCTCCGCCGGCCTGGGCGCGTTGGTTCTGTTCGCCGCTTATACCTTGGACCTGGACTACTTCTCTCAGAACCCGGACCTGTATCCCGCGTTCGAGGGCATCGTGGTGAATTTCTCGCTGTCCAGCCCATACGTGGTCGTCGGCCTGTTCGTGGGCGGCATGCTGCCGTTCCTGCTCGGGGCCCTGGGCATGACCACCGTCGGCCGCGCGGCCGGTGCCGTGGTCAACGAGGTGCGACGCCAGTTCAAGGAAATCCCGGGCATCATGGAGCGCACGGGCAAGCCGGATTACGGCCGTTGCGTGGACATGCTGACCAAGGCGGCTATCTGGGAGATGATCATCCCCTCGATGCTGCCGGTGCTGTCGCCGATCGTGCTCTACTTCGTGATCAGCTGGATCGCCGGCCCGTCGGCGGCCTTCTCGGCCGTGGGCGCGATGCTGTTGGGCGTGATCGTCACCGGCCTGTTCGTGGCCATCTCCATGACCGCCGGTGGTGGCGCCTGGGACAACGCCAAGAAGTACATCGAGGATGGCAACCTGGGCGGCAAGGGCTCCGAGGCGCACAAGGCGGCGGTCACCGGTGACACCGTGGGCGATCCGTATAAGGACACCGCTGGCCCGGCGGTGAACCCGATGATCAAGATCACCAACATCGTTGCCCTGCTGCTGCTGGCGGTGATGGCCCACGGCGGCTGACGCCGACATCCAGACCAACCCACCTGTTCGGGCGGGCAGGGTTTCCCCTCGGGGCGGCTCTGCCCGAACCGGGCGACCCGAAAGATCAAACGCGAACGGCGCACCGGGGAGACCCCGGTGCGCCGTCTTTTGAGTCGCATTAATCGCAGACCGACGTCAGCGCATGCGACCTGGTGTTTACATCGCCGCCGGCTCGAACACCCTGAGGGTGACGAACTGGCCGTCCTGGATTTCCCACAGTTCGAAGGTGCCGGCCACGTCGCCGTGGCTGTCGAAGTTCTGCGAGCCGGCAGCACCCTCGTAATCGATATCGGTCCCGGCGGCCAGCAACTCCATGGCCTTGGCGAACTCACCTGGGCCGACCTTTTCGCCGGGCGGATTGGCCACCTCGCGCAGCGCGTCGCGCACCGCCGCCGGATCGCCGGAGCCGGCCTTCAGCGCGGCCAGCGTCAGCAGATAGACGGCGTCGTAAGCGGTGTCATGGTAGGGCTTTTCAGACATGGCGCCATACTCGGCCACCCAAGCATCGTGGAAGTGCTTGCTGCCCTCTGTCTCCAGCGCCTTGGCGGTGGTACCGAAAGTGCCATTGAGGAACTCGGCGCCCAGATCCTCGACCAGGTCGGCGGCCTTCAGGCCGTCGGTGAAGATGAACTTGCTGAACACGCCGCCTTCCAGCGACTGCCGCAAAATGGTCTGGCCGCTTTCCGGATAGGCGATCAGCACCAGGTGCTCGGCGTCGCCGTCGGCTGCGTTCTTCAGTTCGCCGCGATAGGACGCCAGGTTCTTCTCGAAGCCCACCGACTGGGTCACGGTGCCGCCCATGGCCTCGAAGGCGGCCTGGAAGGAATCGGCCAGCCCCTTACCATAGTCGTTGTTGACGTACATGATGGCGGCGGTATCGATGCCGCGCTCCTTGGTCACCTGCGCCAGTGCCACGCCCTGGCCGGCATCGGAGGGCACGGTGCGGAACAGGAAGTCGTTGTCCTCCAGGGTCGTGATCACCGGGGAGGTGGAGGCACCGGAGATCTGCGGCACGCCGACGACGGCGGACACCGACTGGGCGATGGGAATGGTCACGCCCGAGGACAGGGCCCCCACCATGCCGCTCACCTTGTCCACGGATACCAGCTTCTGGGCCGCATCGACGCCGGACTGGGGCGCGGTCTGGGTGTCGCCGACGACGACCGTGATGCTGCCGCCGGCCGCGTTGATCTCTTTTTCCGCCAGGCGCACGCCGTTGAGGGTGGTTTCACCGTAGGCTTGCAGGTCGCCGGTCATCGGCACGATGGCGCCGATCTTCACGTCCTGGGCATAAGCGGCCGAGGCCAGGGCCACGGCCGTGGCGGTGGCCAGGCCGGCGACCCGGGCGGGCGTTTTCAGGCTGCGCGTCGTCATGATGCTGTTTCCCCTGATGTGATTGTCGTTGGCACATGTCGCGGAGACTCCGCGAAGGCTTGCCTTCTTGATGGCGCGCGCCGTGCCGGTCGGCGGGCACGCGGGCGGGCCTGCTCCATATGGTGAGCGGCCCGAGCATAGGAAAGGCGGCCCCCCGTTGACAATGCGGTGCGAGCCTTGCGTGACGGGTTCCGCGCTTTGGGTCGCGCGCTTTCTGGCCGGGGGCTTTCCCCGTTGAAACCGGGCGGATAGAGTGGGCGCGAACGAGGGTTCCGCCGGCGTCGCCGGGCGGGATGTTTGGTAAGTCACGACGTTTGGAGATCCCTTTATGGCTGGCAGCGTCAACAAGGTCATCCTGATCGGCAACCTGGGGCGCGACCCCGAATGCCGGACCTTCCAGAACGGCGGCAAGGTCGCCAATCTGCGCGTGGCCACCACGGACACCTGGAAGGATCGCCAGACGGGGGAACGGCGCGAGCGCACGGAATGGCACAGCGTGGCCGTCTTCGGCCCGCTTGCCGATATCGCCGAGCGGTACCTGCGCAAGGGGGCCAAGGTTTATCTCTGTGGTGCGCTCCAGACCCGGAAGTGGCAGGACCAAAGCGGCAACGACCGCTACACCACCGAGGTCGTGTTGCAGGGTCCCGGGGCCGAGATGACCATGCTGGACAGCCGTGGGGCTGGCGGTGGCGGGCAGGGCGGCGGATTCGGGAACGGTGGCGCCGATGGAGGATATGACGCCGGTGGTGGTCGCGGCGGGCAGGGCGGCGGCGGTTGGGATTCGGGGTACGGTGGCCCGGGCGGCGGCGCGGGGCAGGGCGATCTGGAGGACGATATCCCGTTTTGAGCGATCGCCGGGTCGGAAAAGCGACTGGTTGTGCCCTGTTCAACTATTGCGGTTAGAGATGGGGGGCATAGGAACAATTTAAAGCGGGTTGTTGGCAGGACGCTAGCGGAATACGTTTGGCCGCATGGGATGCGCACCACGGGGCCGTCATCGACGCCGTGGCGTGGATGTCCTTCGCAGTCTGTCCGACCCCATCCATGGCCGTGGTCACCGGCATCAGGTGCCGTGCGATGGTGTGAACAGTGGAGACCGTGTCATGAAACCCGCGCCGATCCCGGATAACGAGCCCGAACGCCTGAAATCGCTCAAGGCCATGAACGTTTTGTCTTCGCCGGCCGATGCGGCTTTGGACAGCGTGACCCGTCTTGCGCAACGCATCTCCGGCGTCTCGATCGCGTTGATTTCGCTGGTCGACATGAATCGCCAATGGTTCCTGTCGCGGGTGGGTCTGCAAGCGTCGGAAACCCCCCGGGATATCTCGTTCTGCGGGCATGCCATCTGCCACCGGGATCTGTTCGTCATACCGGATGCGCTGGAGGATCTCCGGTTCGCCGATAACCCCCTGGTCACAGGCCCGCCCTTTATCCGCTTTTATGCGGGCATGCCGCTCCGCAACACAGACGGGTACTTTGTCGGTACCCTGTGCATCATCGACCCGCAGCCACAAAAAATGAACTGGAATACTCTGTCCACGCTTAAGGACTTGGCCCGGCTAGCAGAAGTTGTGGTCGAGCATCGCCGGCTCGGAGAAACACAACGAAAGGTAATGGAGGAGTTGGACGAAGCCCATCGGGAAGCACTTCTTTGCCCTCTCACCCAAACATGGAACCAGCGCGGTCTGGACACCTTGTACTATAGAACCGCTGTCGTCGCTGCGCGGGAGGACCGTCCCTTGGGGTTCGTCGTTCTGGGCATTGATCATGCCGAGCGGATCCGTGCAGCGCACGGGGCCGAGGTTGTCGACAAAGTGACCTGTATGCTGGCGAGCATCTTGCGCAGCAACTCCAGGTCCTACGACATCTTGGCACGACTCGAGGACAACGCGTTCGCGGTCCTGATGCCCGGCGTGAAGCCCGAAGACCTGGAACGGACGGGCGATAAACTGCTGAGCGGCGTGCGGGCGGAGGGGGCGATCCCGGTTCCCGCCGACGGGCCGACGCCACATCGGTTCACGTGCAGTGCCGGCTTGGTGACGATCGAACCCCAGGCAGCCCGCTTGGGACGGGACGAGGCTCTGAGGCGAGCCACCGACGCCCTGCTTTGGGCACAAAAGGAAGGCGGCGACCGGGGTCGCTTGAGCCAAGCCGTTGGACCCGAGGTCGCGGCGTGATGGGATTGCGCAAAAACCGTCGTGGCGACCTTGGTTCTGTCCTGGAGAGAGTACACACCCGCCTTTCCAGCCGTTCTCATTTTGGCGTGGCGTCTGGCCGGGCTGCGACCGGTGTCCGAAAAAGACGGGTTCATCAGGGAAAAGCGGGGGTCGCCTGAGCCGTTAGCCAGCCTCCCCCATGAGTCTATCACGTGCACATTTTTCTTCTCTCGACCCCGACGCGGTCAGGGCTCGGGTCGAGGTCAGGAAACGACGCCTTAAAGCCTTGGTGGTTTTCTTGGCTCCGGTCGCGATGGAAAACCACCAAGACACGAAGACACCCAGGGTGAACCGCCACAGATTTGCCGGAGGCTCCAGAAGTTGAGAGGAGGGAGCCATGAGCAAGACAGGTGTCTCGCAGACGTCCGCCTGACCGAGAAGCAGGTTCCCAGCCACGTTGCCATCACGTCTCTTGGGCCGTCTCCACCGGACTGTGGGATGCCCGGACCCATGCCCTTGCCGCCCAAAGAAAAGACCCCGATCAACAGCCCGCCAAGGTCCACCGCCCTCCAGTCATGCGCCCCGTGGCCGAACCCCTGGGCCATATGGAAAAAACCGAGGGATGGTGAGGGCCTGAACCAACCGCTCTGATACGGCCTCCCTCACGTCAATCCTGAACGAAGAATCCTGTCTCTTGGACTCCAAGCCCGGGGGCCTCCAAGCTCGGGGGCCTCCAAGCCCGGGGCTCCGGCGAAAGACCGCCCCTCTCCAGGGGCGGTCCGATCGCGGAGTCGGATGGTGGCACCCGCTCAGGGTGAGTCCTTCATGGGCACGACGGCCCGTTCGGCCAGCGCGTCGAGTTGCTCGACGGTCATCGAGTCGTCATAGATGCCGGCGCCGACCCTGACGTCGGGTTGGAACGACACCTGCGTCCGCGTGGTGTACGAGATCTTGCGCGACGCCTTGGCCTCACCGGGCCGAGGCCACCAGTACTCCACCCAGCCGCCGTCCGTGTCCTCACCCGCCGTGCACAGGTCCTGGAACAATAGGGTGCCCTTTTCATCCTCCATCTGGAGGATCGGCCGACCCACAAGATCGGGGCGCAAGGGGTGGGCAATCATGCGGTCGTCGCGACAACTGAACACGAAGACGTAGCTGTCCTTCCACACCCAGCGGGCGCTGTTGTTGAAGTCGGAGAAGCCAGCCTGTCCCTTGTCATGCAGAAACTTGGCTGCTTCCAGGACCTTGGCGATCACCTCGTCGACGGTCGCCGAAGGTTCCTCGGCCGCCGCCGGAGCAGCCAGCGTGAGCGCGGCCGCCATGGCCAACGCCCTCAGTCCGTTTCGCATCTCGATCGTCTCCCGGTTTTTCAGGGGTTCTGTCTTCGGGCTGGAAGGCGCCGGTCCATCGGGCGCCAACCTTCCTTAAATCCACGGCTTGCCGGCGGGCAGCAGCTCCCGGCCGTAGATCTCGTTGAGAATGATGCGGGCCATCATGTACCAGGCCGAGGCGGCGCAGATCATCAGCTCATAACCGGCAACCACCGTTAGTCCTGGAAAGCCGAAATGCGCCAGGTCGAGCAGGATGAAGCCGATCAGCAGTGTGGTGAACGTGAAGGCCATGGCGCCGTGAATGCGCAGGGAGCCGAGCCACAAGATGGCTGTGAACAGAGTCCAAGCAATCAGGAACCAGCCGACGTCGGTGGTGCTGGCCTGGAATACCTCGAAATGGTTGCCCAGCAAGAGCAAGGCGAGGGCGATCCAGAACGTGCCGTAGCCGGTAAAGGCGCAATACCCGAAGTTGTTGCCGCTCTTCATCTCCTGAAGGCCGGCGATCATCTGCGCCAGTCCGCCAAAGATCAGCCCCAGCCACACAACCGGGCCGATGCTGGGCATCCAGCCCACGTTATGAAATTGCAAGACCAGGGTGGTCAGACCAAATCCGCCCAGGCCAACCACCGCCGGGTTGCCAAGTTTCTCTTCCGCCATCGCGTCCGTCCTCTCCTTCGGGGACATTGTTCTTCCGGTGCCCGTGGGCGCCGTCGCGTCCGGAAGCACGAAGCTCCGGCGGTCGCTTCGGGCGTCGCACGGTGTTTGGTTTTTCGCTCAGATGTTTAGCCCGTTCACCCGTGATGAGGTCGTTTGGCGGCCTGCACGGTACTTACGGGGACGTGCTATGCGACCCCGCACCGTCTCACAGGAAGGACGTCGGGTCACGCCGGATTTGCACCTGGGTTGCGAACGATCATCGGATATCGCGCAAGAAAATGCACATCCAGCGTTCCAAACTGGAAAACCCGAAACCCGGTTCCGGCATCAGGATTTCCGGCTCTTCGACGGTGGATCTTGCCCTGAATAAGAGGACACCGGGTTATGCGGCGGGAAGTTCGACCTGCTCAAGGATGACCGTGCCGAGGGAAGACGCCAGCGATGGTCGCACCCTTCGATGTAAGACAGCAGGTCTTGTCTGGCCCCCTCGCGAGGGCAGTGGCGGCAACTATGGAATAGTTCCAACTACAAGACGCCAAAGCAAACGATGCCTGGCGGACACGATGGGCCATCACGTTTCTGTTGGTTCGTCGCCCCCAAGCAAGTGGGCCAACCCTGGAGCACGTGCGCCTGACGATCGCCTACATGGTGTCCCTGCTGTCGCAGGCATCATCATCTTCGCCGCGGCCTGGACCTGTCGCGCAGCAACCAATCCGGACGGAACCACACGCGCCGCCGCCCGATGCGCCGTCAAGGTCACCCAGGGGGAGCATGCGGCGGCGACCATCGGGTGGGTTGGGTCACGCCGTCAACCCGGGCATCCGAGAATCCAGGCGTCCACAACTCGAACGCCGACGCGCGCGCCTTCCGCCGGGGCGTCGGCGCCGGCGACACGCGCGGTCAGAGTCACGTCCGGCGCGGCGTCCGGCGCCACGGTCACCAGGGTCGCCGCCCCCTGATACAGGGCGGCGCGCACCCGACTGGGGACGGTACCGGGTGTGTCGGCCGGCTCCAGGGCCAGTCCGTCCGGTCGTAAGCAGGCCCGCGCCGGTTCCGGTCGCGCCTGGCCGTCCCAGCGCGCCGTGATCTCCACGCCCCACAGCTCCGCCCGGCACTGGCCCTCCGCCGCCTCCATCGGGCCGATCGGCGAGACGGGCACCAGGGTACCCTTGCCGACGAAGGCGGCCACCATGGTATCCGCCGGTCGCTCGAACAATCGCTGGGGCGTGTCCACCTGATGCACCCGGCCCTCGTGCATCACCGCGACGCGATCGGCCAGGGCCATGGCCTCGGCCTGGTCGTGGGTGACCGAGACCATGGTGGTGCCGGTCTCCCGGTGCAGGCGCCGGAATTCGGTCTGCATGGACTCGCGCAGATGAACATCCAGGTTGGCCAACGGCTCGTCCAGCAGCACCACGGGCGGCTCCATGGCCAGACAGCGGGCCAGGGCGACCCGTTGGCGTTGGCCACCCGACAGGTCCGCCGGGCGGCGCCCCGCCAGTGTCTCCAGGCCGACGCCGGCCAGCGCCGCCTCCACCCGCCGCCGCCGCTCCGCCTTGCCGAGGCGCTGGACGCGCAGCGCATAGCCCACGTTGTCGGCCACGGTCATGTGCGGCCAAAGGGCGTAGGACTGGAACACCATGCCCAGACCGCGTCGTTCCGGTGGGACGTGGACGTCCGGACCGTCGATCACCGTACGGTTCAACCGCACCGTCCCGGCATCGGCGCGCTCGAACCCGGCCAGCAAGCGCAGCAGGGTGGTCTTGCCGCAGCCCGAGGGGCCCAGCAGGGCCACGAACTCGCCGGTGGAAATGTCCAGGCTGACGGTATCCACGGCCCGGACGGCGCCGAAGATTTTGGTCACGCCCTCCAGGGTCAGGCTTGCCATGGCAGGACTCCCTTGGGCAGTCGTCGCGCCGCCAGCGTGGTCAGCAGCGCGACGGCCAGGGTCGCCACCACCGTCAACATGGCCACGGCGGCGGCGCCGTTGGCGTTGCCCTCGTCATACAGATTGAACACCACCACCCCCAGGGTCTCGTTGCCGGCGGACCACAATAGGGCTGAGACAGTCAGCTCGTTGAATGCGCCCATGAACACCAGGATGCCGCCGGCGGCCGCCGCCGGCGCCACGTGCGGCAACACCACGGTCCGCAAGCGCCGCAAGGTTCCGGCTCCGGCCACCCGGGCGGCGTCCTCCAACGTCCGGTCCATCTGCGCCAGCCCGGCCAGGGTCGGCCTGAGACCGAAGGCCAGGAAGCGCCCCAGGTAGGCGATCAGAATGATCCAGAGGCTATTGTAGAGGCTCACGCCGAGCAGGGGCAGTGGCGGCAGGAAGGTCAGGATAGCGGCGATCGATACCACGATCCCGGGCAGCGCGAAGGGGGCGTCGGCCACCACGTTCAGCACGCGCGCGGCCGGATTGCGGCGGTTGAGGATCAGGTAGGCGAAGGGCACCGAGATGGCCATGGTTCCCAACGCGGCGGCCAGCGCCAGCCCGGTGGAGTTCACGAACGCCCGCCGGGTGGCGTCGTGGCCGAAGGCGAAGCCGTAGTTCTCCAGGGTTACGGTGTCCGGCGACAGCGGCACACCAATGGCCGCGACCATCGAACTCGCCAGCAGGGCCACCAGGGGCAGGACGCCCATGACCAGCAGCACCAGCCAGGCGATGCCTTCGATCCACCAGCGTGCCCGTCCCAGGCTGTACAGGGCGCCTTCGGCGCCGGTGCCCTCGATCTCCACGCGCCGGCCTCGGGTCATCAGTCCCTGCACCAGCAGCCCGGCCCCGGCCAGCAGCGCCAGCAGCATGGACAGGGTGGCGACCTCGCCCAGGATGGTTGGGCCGAAGGCGTTGAGTCGCTGATAGATCAGGGTCGTCAGCATCAGGTAGCGCCCCGGAATGCCCAGCAGCGCGGGGATCCCGAAATTGCCGATGGCGGCCACGAAGGCCAGGGCGGCTCCGGCGATGATCGAGGGCCGGACCAGGGGCAGGATGACCGTCCAGACGATCCGCGCCGGGCCGGCCCCGGCGGCGCGGGCGGCCTCGATCAGGTCACGGGGCACCGCGCGCAGGCCGGCGCGCACGGCCAGGAACACCATGGTGGCGTGCTCGATGCCCAGCAGGGCGATGATGCCCTCGCGCGAATGCAAAGGGTTGCCCGTTCCGGGAGGCAAGGCATAACCCAACGGCCCCAGCAGCAGGCTGTTGGGGCTCAACAACTCCAGCCAGGACACCGCCGTGATCTGGGCCGGCACCAGGGTGGGCAGCAGCAGCAGGAAGACGATCAGGGCCGGCCAGCGCACATCCGTCAAGCCCACCAGCAGGGCCATGGCGGTGCCCAGGATCACGGATACCAGGGTCGCGGCCAGGCCGGCCTCGACGGTGTGCCACAACGCGCGCTGGGCCGAGCGGCTGTCGAGCACCTGGCCGATCAGGTGCAGGCCGCTGTCGCCGGTGGGCACAATGGCCTCGGCGAACAGGCGTGCCAGCGGCAGCACGCAGAACAGCAGCACGTAAACCGTGATGGCGGCGAGCAAGAGCCGCTCGCCGCCATCGCCGAAGGCGCGGGCCACCCAGCCGGCCGGCCTGCCAGGACGGATGCGCGATGAAAGGGGCATGGTGGCTTACGCGCCGCCGAACAATTCGGCGAACGTGCGCTTCAGGGTCTCGATACGACCGTGCAGGTCATCGGGATCGGCGGTCATGACCGTCATATCGCTCAGGTCGGGGTAGTCGGCGGGCGGCGCCACGCCCTCCATCAGCGGGATATAGGACTGCCGCACGGCCTGCTCCTGAGCGGCCCGGGACAACTGAAAATCCACGAAGACCTTGGCGGCCTCGGGGTTGTCGGCGGTGCTCAGGATGGCGACCGGCTGGTTGATGGCCGACACGCCCTCGACCGGGAAGACGAAGTCCACCGGCGAGCCATCCCGTTTGGCGTTGAAGGCCATGTAGTCGATGACGATGCCATAGGCTTTCTCGCCGCCGGCCACGGCTTTCAGGACCGAGCCATTGCCGGTGCCGGCCACGGCGCCGTTATCAGCCAGCTTTTCGTAGTAGTCCCAGCCCAGGTCGTCCTGCGCCGTCACCGTGCCCACGTGGATCACGGCGGCGCCGGAGTACAACGGGCTCGGCATGATGACCTGACCCTTGGCGGCCTCGGCCAGCAGGTCGGTCCAGGACGATGGCGCGGGCACCGCGGCGGCGGTGTTCCAGATGATGCCCGTGGTGATCAGCTTGGTGCCGAACCAGGTCATGTCCCGGTCGTACTGGGCCGGGTCGAAGCCATCGACCGGGGCCTCGGGATAGGCCATCAACAGGCCCTCGGTCTTGAAGGCGTTCATGGTGACGCTGTCGGCGATCATCAGCACGTCGGGCTTGGGGTCGCCGGCGGCGATCTCGGCACGCAGTTTGTTCAGCACCTTGGTGGTGCCGTCACGGTAGACCTCGACCGTGATGTCCGGATGGGTCTCGTTGAACAGCGCCAGCACCTCGACCATCTGGTCGTTCGGCTGGGACGTGTACAGCACGAGGGTCCCGGCCTGGGCGGCGGCGGGGGCGACGCTCAGGCCGGCCAGGGCGGCGGTGGACACCAGGGACTTGAAGAGGCGCATGGATCGGGTCTCCAGGACTGAGAAACGGGGGTGATACCGCCCGACACAAGAAGTGACTTCTTTTGTCGGGCGGCCGACGCGACTGCGTCGGCGCCGCGAAGCGGCGTGTGTTCTTGGGCCTGACGAGTCAGGACCGAGGACGGTCGGTATGAGGGATCGCGCGACGGTGCGTGGACTCCTGCACCGCACCATGGCGCCGAACGAGCGGAACTGTTGTTGCACTTCTGAGAAATTCCCATGCGCAATGACTCCATGGGCTGGACAAACCGGCGTTTCCGGGACGGGGATCGCCTTCGTCAGATCAAAGGCCCTAGGGCCTGTTGACAATCATCGACCTGCGATGATGGCTGCGACGAGGCACCAGTTTGCGGTGTAGCGGCTATCGGTCTTGTCGTACCGTGTTGCGATGCCCCGGAACGCCTTGATCTTGGCGAAATAATTCTCGACCAAGTGG
>Ga0126339_10003584_pt1 | contig 11326 bp, 3 predicted proteins | sample OrbTmetagenome_2_FD_92532 | JGI IMG/M metagenome (GOLD analysis project Ga0126339, IMG submission 92532) | Coral microbial communities from Petempiche,Puerto Morelos, Mexico - Orbicella T R C metagenome | ecosystem: Host-associated > Invertebrates > Cnidaria > Coral | place: Petempiche,Puerto...
CCATCAACTGCAAAAAATATTAACTACCCTCCCTATTAACTACATGAACAGCCAGGGAGCACTGTGCACTAAGCTGCACCTAAATCTCAGTACTAAGTGTTGCTAAATGGTTGTACAGTGGAGGCCCGTTAATCTGGTCACCGACAGGCCACAGAAATCTGGCTGTATTAACAGGATGGCCGTTTTCTAAATAAGAAAATGACTGAGCTTTTGTTCGGGCCAGAATAAGGTGGCAGTATTAATGGCGTGGCCGTAAGGCAGGGTTCCACTGTATATTACTACACTGCAGAGGAAATCTTGGGCTTAAATATGATGCTTGGTAAGCTTCTTGTCAATCATTAAGAAACAGAAAATGCGCACAGCCGTGTCTACACAGCATGGTGCAAGTGTCTGGGTTCAATCGTTCTTGAAAGTTGATCAGCACTGAACAGTTATCAGGCCTCAGGGTTTTTCAAGACATAACAACAGAAAAATTCCAACCCTTAAAAAATGTGCTAATGTTGAAAGATTAAATATCTCATATAAACCAGAAAAGACCTAGCATTATAGGCAGACTTTCTCCAAGCTCATCCTACACTTCTACCATTGACAAGTCTCTTGTGCAGCTCTTTTGGGTTGTCAGGAAATGCTTTTCACAAGCAGAGAAGTGTTGAAGGGGAGAAGCATTTTGTGATCCCAATGAAAGCTGCAAGGGAGACTATCCATTTAGGGGGAAGAAAGATTGGAGGATGATCACAAAGAGAATCTGGGCAGAACGATAGAAAAGCCTCTGGTTTTCTTAACTCATGAAGAGAACACTGAACAGGTGACTGAGTGAACCTACAAACGTAACCATACAAAGCCAAGGAATTAATCAAAATCGTGAAACTTTTATGTTCTTCCAGTGTTTGCACCAGTTTATGTAAAGGAAACATTGTTTTCAATCTCTTAAATTATAAAATAACGGTAAGATTTCTAACAAGACAATACAACCATGTTCGATTTCAGAAGTAGAAAACATTACGATACTTCTTTCTGAGCAGAAGTCTAGATGAACTTGAAACATCTGTGAAAACATGCATGTAAGGTCTTAAAAAAGTCCATCACACTTTTATAACTAAACAAGGAGAAAATGTACTCTATTTCCTAATTCTATAGTTATTTCATAAAGTGCTTGCAATAAGCAAGCGTTTTTAGACAAAGGAAAAGCAAACAACAAATAGGCAAAATAGAAGGAAAATCTGAGGTGTAGTGCAAGAAACCAAGTCACAGGTATTGAGTCAATTGCTAAATTATCTGTTTATTCACAACATCCATAGGCGACAAAAAGACAACTTAGTAACTGCTCAAGCTTAAAGTTATTGCACTTGTGGTAATCTTAATTATCCTTAGCAATAAAATATAAGCAGGGGGTTCCTTGGCATCTAACCCATTCACTGTCAGTTACAAGCTATACTGTTGCCAATTTACAGACGTAAACTGGATTTACAACTAATACAAAACTGTGATAGTAAAAAAGTAGGTTTTAACACTTTCAATGTCACAAGCAAGCAACACCTAACTTCTTCTTAGAGATAACTTGAAACCAAAGAAACTACTACAGTTAACAAAATACATCATTCTGTACATTACCTGCTACTTAATCCTCAGAAAAAAACAGTGTAAAATAATTCACAACATTTTAAGGAGAATTTAGATGTTGAATGTGAGGCTGAAAGTGTTGATATTATTAACAATCACTGCATATGTACACGTACAAGAACACTCACAAAAAGCATCACCACTAACAAACATTTACTGCACTATATGTGCATTAATCAAGATCTGAATTTGATAAATGGACACATGAACCACTACACCAGAAAACAGGCCCATTTCAAACAGTAATTCAAAATGGTTACGGTACTATTCCTGTTTTCATTATTAACTGTGTGAACATGAGGTACAAAAAACGATGGCCTCAATGGGCATCAAACATGTCATGACTGGTTAACAAATTTTAACCTGTACGGTGCATTAGGCCAACATTTGGTCCCATCACTGTCAACAGCAATGACTCTGGTTTACAAATATGGCCTGAAAGGATTTAGATTTACTCAAACTCTCAGCCATGATGGCATATGGTTTCATGGAACTTGAGTACTAACTGACTCACTTCAAGAATTAATACCTTCAACCTTCAGAGCCATTTCCACTTAAGTGTCAAAAGTAATATGTATTTCCTTTGGTTTTGCAAATTACACTTAAAAAAACTCGTGCCACTTTGTCTTCCAATCAGAAGAAAAACCAAACCCAATCATGACCGGTTCAGTTGTATTTTCTCATGTTTTGTGAAAGTTGAATGTATTTGCTTTTAGTCTTCATTGGTTCACTGGATTATCTTGGTAATTAGTGTTAATCACTTCATGTTCTGATAACCACTTAGGTAATGTTTTTGTACCAGGTGTTCAAACTCAATCCCAACATCATTGAGCGACATGTCATCAAATTGATGGCATCAATGAAAAATTACTACAGAATTACGACAATATGCACAAACAAAGTATTTGACATAACTTACAGGACACAGGACTTAAAATAACCTTACACATAACAATAAGTTTAGAGCACACAGCCAAACTTCTTGCATGACAGGAGAAAGTCAGGTCCTTCAAAGTTCACATGGCATACTTTCGAGTCCATTCTGTAGCTAATCTCTCATAATTACCCTTGTCTGTTTTATAAATCCGGGCTATTTCTGGCACTAAGGGGTCGTCAGGATTTGGATCAGTGAGCAAGGAACATATTGACAGAAGAACTGAAACACAAATATAACCAAAAAATTAAACCATGCAAATCTTCATTATCTGCAGGTATTTTGCATGGCTCCACAGATCACAAAATGGAGGTTGGGTGCCTGAGACATCTAGGATCTTCCATTATTACCAGCCAGCTCTGATATGAAGACTGCTCGCATAATTGGAAAAAACCTGGTAACCCAACCATGAGCCCCCATGTGAAAAGAAAAAACAGGCACCAGTCACACTGAGCCAGAGGGAGGAAAGGGGTGGGAACAGCCCCTAGGAGGACCCCCTCCCCTCAACTGCAAGTACACTTATGCGAGAACTCTTTGAATGATGGGCACTTTTCCACAATCTCGTGGTTCACACAGACCTCAGACCATTTTATCCAAGGACTATTTCATGACTTTTCAAGGACAGTTCAAGGGTTGTCTAATACTTACCACTTGTTCAAGTCATGAAGGCTTTGATTCAAGCAGTTCAGGCTGTATGACTCGTACAGGTTGTAAAATAAGGCTTACCATTTGTACAATTGGTTCAAGTGGTGAATGTGGTACGTTTCAGTGAGATAAAAGAAAGTACTACTTGGTACATTACATCTTATGATAGACACAGAATATTTCAGCTCAACTTTGAGGAAGTGGCCTTGTCAACTCATGCAACTGGCAAAACTGCATTTCATTATAGACATTTCAGCCTATCTTTATTATTTCACTGACAAGTACCACATCCACTACTTGAAGCAGTCGTGCCAATTGTAAGCCTTACTTTATTACTCGTACAAGTCTTGGCACTTGAATCTTAACCTTCAGGACTTGACCAAGTAGTGGGTATTGGACATGCATTGGACAATTCAGCAATAACTGAGAACTTGTGGTGAAAAATGCTTCGACTTTTCATGGAGAAAACCAGACATTTTCATTTTCAAGGACTTTTTTAAAGACCACCTCACACTTGTACTTATCCACTTCAAGTATGGTTCCAAAATAAATGGTTCACATATTTGTCATTTCATAAGACCATTACCACAAAAAACACAAAGTGAAACATTGTAGCACATGTACATTATAACATTAAGCAATCTGCAATTTTCAAGATATTCAGAAAACACTCTTACCTTTAGAAATTGTAAGTGCTGGACTCCACTGAGATCGTAGGATATCAAGACAAATACTGCCATTTGCATTTATGTTGGGGTGATATATTTTTGTAGTAAAGGATACCTAAAAAGAATTATATAGATTAAGGATGGTGCCTACTAAATAAAAAGGTCTTTTCCCCATCTTACGACCATACATATATGTAGGAAAGTATCTTGGCGAGGGCTATTGGAATCCCGCCCCTCCCCCCCAAAAAAGGGGGGTACCCACACATTTTTCAGAGACAGCCTTGAATCTCAAACAAAAATCATAATAACAGCATTCCTTTTTAAAGAATAAAACACTTTTTCTTCACAGATTTTCTTAGAATTCTCTTTTTGGTACAGTGCAACTCAGAAATAAGCAATATGCATAATTTGCTTCAGCCATAAACGCACAAGTACATGCATACACATATACATTACATGCGCTTATGCTTCATTAGCATGTATGAGCTAACATTTTGTTTCTTCTTTTGTTGACAAGTCATTGTTGTTTTCAATGGCTTGATGATGACAGCTTGCCAGAGAGACCAACACAGAGAGTTTAGTTTTGAACTGTCACTTAAATAAATAGATAGTAATCTGCTGTCGGATCAACAATCTAAAAATAAACATTCCCATCTTCAAAAGTTTGAACAAACAATTTGTGCCAAGAGAGAATATTTTATGACGGATCGATCCGCAGACTATATTCACCGTTCAATGTGGGCCACAACACAGAAAGTTTCCTTGCAAAAAAATTATAAACTTAAGGTACACTGCATGCCACTGAAAAGTTGCTGAACAATCCTTTCTTCAAAGAGAGAGTATTTAACCACTTGAATGAATGATTTGTGCCAAACAGAGCTGGGGATGTTGTCCTCACTCAACTGTTCTTCAACTGATTGAGGCATGTTCAGATAGTTTGGAGAGCACTCAAGAAGCTAGAGTTGTTCTAAGCTGCACCTTGAACAACTCTTGTTCTTCTCTAATGCCCTCCAAACTTCCTGTATGTATCCGTACCTAGACATGTACACGCTTAGCATAAAACAATTCATTCAGGGTCCGAAATTGCGCCTTCCTGGTCGCCAATGCAACTAAAAATTTTGCGCTGGTGACCAGAATTTCACAACTGGTCGCCAGCGGGCGATTAACTATTTCATGCCACGATAATTATACAAACAATAACTTTGATTTTCAGCCAAATCGATTAAAATAAAATTCAAAGCCACCCGCCAATTGGTCACTTTTTACCTTTCTGCTGCTTTTGAAGTACAAAACCGATTTTCCTGTTATTATAAATCTACTACAACTTTTCACAGCCAAGATCAGTGCAAAGCCTTGCCGTCATGTTTTGTCAGTGGTTTCCCGTAACATTCGTATTGCGGGCGCAAGAGGCCGTGCGTTCTTTGGTTATGAATATTTATCCAGGCGATGTGGTGTCCAAAGATGTTCTGAAATCTTTCCGTAATTTGTTACAAAGTGGAGACGGAACATCCGCGGAGAAATTAGTTGAAGATTTAGATATTCTCTGGGTGTCTGTCAAAGTGGTCAAAAGATGATTTCAGCACTGGTTTGATTCCTGATGACATCCACTGCAAAGATTTTGCTGGCAAGAACGGAAAAATGTGCCGAGATGGACGGGGAAGGAAACCATCCAATCAAAAAGTCTTCAGCTAAACGCAAGACGAATTTTCATGGGTGGCCTTGACAGAACGTGAAAGGAAAGATCATTTTGAACATAGAACAAAGAACCAAACGCCAGTTTTTCAGTTGGGTACATTTCCTCTCCAAAAGGTAGAGACAAGAAAAGGTATAAAGTTGACTTGAAACATTTGGCAGTCACACGAAACTGCGTATATGGCCAGCATTCGATTCCTTCATCGTGGTTTTTCAGTGGTAGGTGTATAAATAATCAGCATGTTTGTATTTAATCTTATTCGTTAGTGAAAAAATCAACATTGAGGCCCCAAATGCATTCTCTTCGTTCCGATTCTTAAAAGAAAAATTGGCGACCAGAATTTTCCATCTGGCTACCAAAAATTTTGGTTTGTGTTTCGCTGCGAAGGAAAAATTTTATTCACACTTTTTGGTGACCAAATTTTTCCCTATGGCAACTGAAAAAAAATTTCAGTCGCCAGTTGGTGCCTGCCTAAAAAAGTTAATTTCAGACCCTGTCTTTACTGGTGCATATGTCCTAATGTGAGGTACCTTTGCTATTGTGTTGTTCAATTCACCTTTATAAGTGGTACTTTTGTCATTATTTGTGGCACTTGTGCCATTATAATCATTTCCCATACCATATGTGGTGTGTTTGTCACTATGCGTGGTTCAATTCACCTTTATAAATAAGTGGTACTTTTGCCATTATATAAGGTACTTTTGTAATTATATACAGTCCTTTTATCATCAAATGAGGTAGTTATCCCTGGCCATTACATACACTGCTTTATTATGGTAAAGTTCATGTTCTGAGGAGATCTGGACACAAGATTATCACTGAATGTACATAGCAATTTGGCCACCATTGTGTCTGTTGCAATGATCTACATGTACCTACATAATCATGAAAATTATATTATGAGATTATAGACCAGTGTCAACATTCTTAAAGCAAATTGATTTTAAAAATCTGTTAGCAAAAGCAAAACATTACTCCAGACCTTGCTGGCAAGTTGTCAGCTTATGATTTGAAAACACCAAAATGTATTATCATGGTCACATAGACCCCTGCAACAGACACACAATCATGGCTAAATTGCATCACACATTCAATGGTAAACACATGCCCTGATCTCTGCAGGCTCATCATAACAAAGAAAACAAGGCATATAACAACAAACAAACAACAGATAATGAAAAGATAAAAGACTGTATGTAATGACAAAAGTACCACATATAATGGCACAAAGACAAATATAACAAAAAGCACTAGCTACAATAACAAAATACCACACGTATTATCAAAAGCACCAGATACAAATATGACCAACCCACCACATCAGGGGTTTCATTAAGGGCTGGCAGCCATGCAAATTGACCAACTGTGATGATGATTTTGCCTGCCTGGCTTGACCATCAAGAGGAAGGATTTTTAATAAAAAAGTTCGCTTTAAAACGTTTTGCCTGCCTGTGAAACCCAGTTGCTCTCCTGCTGGAAACATTAATGAACCCCCTTCACATATAATGCCAAAAGTACAACACCCTGTGATAAAGGGACCACATAAAAACTGATGATAACCTGAACCACACATAAGGACAAAGGGACCACATATGACCAAAGCACCAAAAATAATGATAAATGCATCTCATTTAAAGGATGATCACCTCACATACGACAAACATACCACATATTTAGGTATGTTATATAATGTACACAGTACTTCATAACAAATGGGCCACACATTCAGAGGATGTTACGGGAGGACAAAGGACAAAGGAACCGCATATGACCAAAGCACAACAAATAATGATAAATGCATCTCATTTAAAGAATGATCACCTCATATATGACAAACGTACCACATATTTAGGTATGTTATATAATGTACAAAGTACCTCGTAACAAATGGGCCACACATTTAGAGGATATTACGAGACAGCGCAAAGATATGAATTTTACTTTCAAGTGGTAAAACTACGTTTCACGAAACAAGTGCAGCCAGTTTACAAAATATTGTTTTTGACACAATAATACAAATTTCAAATAAATTTCATGTAATTTTCCTTTTATTACATAGAATAACTTCTCACTTGCCATTTTCACTGTCTGTTCTTACAAACAACTGAGGAAAAGGGTGAAATGGCATCATCTATAACAAAAATTTTGCCTCTTGGGCTCCAAATGTAGTTTCATATGGATTTTACAAGTGGTGTTTTTTCCAAGTAAAGCACTCATGGTTATATAATAAAATGAGATAACCACTTCATATAATGAAGAAGATTACCACAAGACTGCATTAGTATACCAGGGGCAAATACTTATAAATAACCAGGAGCCTATATTAGCCGAGTCCAACTGTGCATATAACTTAAAAGTTAATTTACAAATTGGCAATGAAGATGGTTTATTCAGGATAACCAAAACATGTCTGTTTCTCTTTGGAGTAATCTACTGTGTCTTGAAATTTTTAACAGTGTTAGAAAATCTTTGGACACCTTCAGAAATTGTCATATCCTCCAAATAAGTTGCAAAAATCCTGGGATATATCAGTTGGCAAGTTAAGTACGGGTACTGATTACTGGGTTGTTGCTATTCAAATTTAGAGAATGTGAGGTTTAGAATCATTTGTTTTGGAAAAATACAAGCAAGACCCACATGCATATGTAGTGATTGATTGAGCAATACTAAATATTGTCGACGTTTGTGACCTTTTAGAGCGATCAATGGAAAGAAATCAAAACTTCCAATTCTTAAATTTAAGTCCAAACATCATAACACAAATTTTCTAGGGGAATCAAGTTGAACCTAGAAATGCATCGTAATTGTACTGCCGAAGATGTAAGCTAAATGCGTACAATACAATTTAGTCTCAAGTTTATGTACGAGGTCATGGAGGCGTCGTAACTCTGTAAGTCGTTATTATATCAATTTGCTGTAGGAAAAGATGCAGAAACAATAATCCAATACCTCAAGGTCAAGCAAAACCATTTGCTCGCATGGTGAGCTAAGCAAGAGATCTAGATATGAGCGAACGAAAAACCGGAAGAATGCTGGAAATGAACGCACGTAAAACAGATTAGACTACTGTTTGCATGTCACAAAACTCTACCGTTCCTAGCAGTATGTTTCTTTAGTACTAGAGTATGACTCTAATACTAAAGACAGGCGGTATTATAAACTCGTAAACTAAAAGGTTTGCATAAAATACTCTAGTTGCCTACCTTTGGTGGTTTAAATGGATAATCTGTAGGAAAATGTATCGTAAGGAAAAATACTCCACCTTGGTACGGACTTTCAGGCTGTTGGCGAAGAAACGAGAATCGAGAAAACTTAGCACTACATCTAAGCAACAGCATCACAATATTGCTCATCGAGAATATTTCAAAAGTACTTCAGTTTCAAAAGAAGTAAGAATTCCTCACCGGACCCATGATAGTCGCTTGCCAGTGAAACACTTCATAGTTCACGCGATGCCAGAGTGTAAAAAAAAGACATTGTAATTAGAGTAAGTTCATACATAAATAGCAGAAAGTCTGCTGAAAGAAAAAGAAGAACTCACCAGCCAAAATACTCCAGTAACAGTAGATTAAAAGGTAAGAACGATGTAAGTTTACTTATTAAAAGTTCTTTCTGAAAAAAGTCAATGAAATTCACTTACAATCATCCCCGACCGGTCCTGCGGAACACTGTGCCGGAGGATCACGTCCAAGATCTTGAAGTTCCTGAAATATCAGAGCAAAATGCAAACATTGAAAAGTAACCAAAGAGTGGATGTTCATCGTCTAAACAAAGCATGAATACTCTTGACAACCACCACGAAAAGCCACCTCGGTCGGCCATACAGTTCACGTCGAGGGTAACCATCTTTGAAAACGTAAGGTTTTCAGCTATCAAACCTCAATAAATTGCGATTGAAGAAACCTTGATGCTTACTTTATTGATCCGTTTTAACGCCATCTTCTTTGAAAGCTATTATGCTGTCGAAAATTGAACGAAAAGCCAAATTCTATGGTGCGATTTAGATCCCAAACTTCCTGTTAATGGAGACCAGGACGAAACGTGTGAGCTAGTTTTGCCTTGTGCCATTGGCCAAAAGTTGATCACATGACCTGCACAAGCCGGGCTAGTTTTCAGTCTTTTTTATGGGTGTTGTTTCTCGTGGTATGACGTATGGCGTCATTGCAAAGTCACGCTCCTATTTTATGACTCGTTGATAATTAATTCAAAGTATTTATGCATTAAGTTAAAGTACTGAAGCGAAACTGCAGGACTAAAGAAGAGCTTGTAGCATTCTTCTCTTTCAGGCGCTCAGTTTTGTTGGTTAAAATCAAATGGAGATGTAAAATTGGCAATACGGGCGACAAACGGACGCCGAAAAAGCGCAACAAATTAAGAGCTACACAGGGGTCGACAAAGAGATGAGTGGACTGCCTAGTTGCAGCTGCGCCAGCAGGAAAGCTTAAGATTTTTAGCACTGCTGCGTAATTTTTTTGTAAACTTTTGTGACATATACCGAGCCATCCTACATACCGATTTTAGAAGCCTAAATATTTACCATACCGGGTCGCGCACCCCTAGTGTTAAATCAGGGCAGGGGTGTAGACTGGCTGCGAGACCGGCCTTGAACCCATTGAAACTTTTAGAAAGAAACAAGTAGTGGTACTGAAATTAGATCTCCGAAACCAGAACAGCTGGGTTGACTGTGCTCATATGGAGAGCCCTGCCCGAAGCCACCCGGAAGTGAAGCCCAAGAACGTATAGGATAGAAGCTCTCTTTGACAGTGTTCAGCCAAATCAACACCATGGAGCTATACCAAACATGTGTTAGTGGTTCTTGGCGGCACTGACAAAGATTATCGTAGAAGATTATAAATGAGCAAAAAGCGGGACTGATGTTCACCTCGAGAAAGGACGAGGGACGTCGCTAACGTTAATTCTAGTCTGTATTCGGACGCGTACTAACGTCTCATGCTCCGAGGCATTTTACAATAATTGAAGAAATTCTCGCGCGCTCATTGGCTAAGTTTCATTGTCAATAACCGGACAGACACATAAATTTATAACTTACGCGATGCGTCAACGAGCGAGAGCGGACAATTTGGCAAATTGTTACTATAGAAAACAAATTGACTTCAGTTTTTCATGCGTCTGTCCTGTTATTGACAATGAATTTCGTCATAACATTGTCAAAGTAGTCAGCGAATCCACTAGGCTACTCTGGATCCACAGCTCGTTTGATAATGCTATGACGAAATTCATGATCAGTATCAGGACAGACGCATAAAAAGCTGACATCAATTTGTTAATTTGACCATCTCACTTTTTCACCTTACAGTAATTGTCGCTTCTTCTATTGACCAAGTTCATCGACAAATACGATAAGTTTCCTACTGAATAAATCCAGTAGGACATAAATGAGACGCTAGACCTGCAGAACGACATATTTTTTTCCACCAGTACGGGAAATAAGACCTACAAGCTTAGGACTTGAAGGTAAGACAATAAACGAAGAAAACAAACATTTTTGAGCCACTACCCCGGGATATTTGAACAACTAGTTTTTCCCAGCCGTAGGGCACTCGCCAGTTTGTCTAAACAAAAGACAAAAAACATTTTCTGGGGATCGGCCCGATAAATTCGCTGAATTTTTGGTATAATCGAAAAAAAAAAAACGCAAACAAATCTACCATAGAAATTGTCATAAAACGTCCGAACCACATCTCATGACGTCATTTATTTGATCAATAAGGGTGTCACAAGAGTGTGGACCATGAAAATCCGGTC
>Ga0126339_10003585_pt1 | contig 11322 bp, 8 predicted proteins | sample OrbTmetagenome_2_FD_92532 | JGI IMG/M metagenome (GOLD analysis project Ga0126339, IMG submission 92532) | Coral microbial communities from Petempiche,Puerto Morelos, Mexico - Orbicella T R C metagenome | ecosystem: Host-associated > Invertebrates > Cnidaria > Coral | place: Petempiche,Puerto...
TTTGCTGAAGAAGGCAACAGTAGTGGCCGAAACGTCCGATAACCATATTTTTAGCCAGTGACAACCATTTAATTCCTTTTTACCAATTTTTAACATGCCTGGCTACACACCGAACATTTTTAAGGTCAGGTTTATGTTTGGTTATAAACACATCATGATTGCCGGTCGCGAATTTCTCCGAGAGGAACTGCAGATGGTAAATAAGAAATAGAAAACATGGCCCATGTTTCTATCGAATTTTAGTATAAATCTACTAGCGTTCTATCACGAATGCCGTTCACTGATTCGCTACGCTACTCACTATCTATTCTGTTGTAGATAGTGAGTAGCGTAGCAGCGTGCGCTAGGAGCCCCTTCTTTGTGCTTTCGAAGAGTCTTTGAAGAGGATTTAGATTAAATTTTTGAACGACTAGTAGATTTATACGAAAACGATTAGATTATTCGCTGTCGATTTCTACCGCGTGATAGTTGAGAGGGCGCAGCCCTCGTCAACTATCACGCGATAGAAATCGAGAGCGAATAATCTAATTGTTCAATAGAAACACGGATAGGCAGTTTCAGAGAACGAGAAATGCTGTGGAAACACGAGCAAATAGATAATTGTTGCCATAGCTTTTACCAAACTTTCCCCATTGCTTCTATAACTCATAGAAACACGGAGAAACTGTTTTCCATTTAGTTCAGAAAACAACTCGACTGAAAACAAGAAATTAACTTGTTTACTTTGGTCATCAAAGTGTAGATTATCGTTGCTCGCTCCACAGTACGTCAACATCTGGTATATGCAAGTGCAAGTTGTTATCAAGTTGTTATCGACTAATAGAGATATGGCTAGATAAATCGAAATATACCCTTTAAGTTCAAGATGGTGAAGCCAAAAAGGGTTCTTTTAATCGGCGATCAGGCTACACTTTTTCGCCTGCGCTGTTACACTCGCTATAAGGCGATGTTTCGAAAAATTACAGAGCGACTGGTGAAAAGACTTGAAGTAAATATGGCTGAAGAAACATTGGTTTGATCCCAGGTTTGAGTCCTTTGAAACGCCCGGCCATCAAACAGAACGAAATATGGTATACGGAGAGTGAATTTTTTTTATTTCCCGGTCTTGAACAAGTCATGCAAAATTGCAATACCCGTTTAATTATATAGAAGAAAAAAATTCCGTTCGCATCTTGTTGAGTTCCCCATATCACTGTCCCATCTACCAAAGGAAATCATAATGCAAGATTTCATTCTTTATTCTACAAAAACCCTTAACAACGAGAACGAGAAGCTGGCCTATAGTTTGAAATCGCAAGTTTAGCGAACGTTTATCGTGAGTAGCCTCACGCAAAACACTCACGAAGCAAGACCCCGATTAAACTGTTTGTCCCAAGGATCAATAAAATAGACAATGTGGATAGGAATCTATTAAAACAAAGTTTTGGCAGTCAAAACAAGCAAATAGGTATTTTTGAAATGCTCATGTTCCAAAGGCAGTTATGTAACGGTGAGTACCGGCTTTATTAGATTCATTTTAAAGACGTCCTCGTTATCAGTTTCATTCACTCCATTTATCCTGAATAAATTTTGTTTGAGAAAACAAAAGTTGTCGCAAAAGCGCATATAAAAAGTTAGCAAATTGAATAAAAGACAGCATTGTTTTTTTGCGTGTTTTAATCCACCAATGCACAAAAACAACTATGTTTCCCATAAGCAAGCATAAACTGGCGAATTCAAACTACTTCAAACCACTTCGCTCATGAAAACAAGCTTTCTCTGAGTTTAATGGTAACGGTTGTAAATGCGTCTCGCTGTATCTTCATTTGCTTCCAGATATATTTGCTTTGTGGCATTAACAGATGGACATTAAAAGCTGTATTTCTTTTTACCAGAGGAATATTCTCCGCTAATTGGCACGTGCGTTTCATTTTTTTTTTTTTTTTTTTTTTTTTTTATTTTAAAAAAAAAAATTATAAATTTTTTTAAACGTAAAAAAATAATAAAAAATCATTTATATATTTTTTTTGTTTTTTGTGCGTTGGTTTTTTTTTTTTTTTTTTTTTTTTTTTTTTGCATCTGAAAACAGATAATCCAGAAGTGTTTACACCAGGTAACAAGCTAGTCAAATCTCTTTACTACTTATCTTGGCTTGGGTAAATCTGGATTAACACATCAAACTAAACCATATATGTCAACAATTGTTTTATCGCTAAAACCAAAATGTAGCTTGATATAGATAAATAGCGATTCATGCGTAACACTGATATTTAGGTTTAGTTTTAATTCAAGAACAACTAGATCAGCTTTTAGGGATCATTAGTTTCAGTTTAATAATTTGATAACATCACAGAAAAGCCATAAATGACTGAAATGAGAGTCTACCGACTTACAAGATGAGCGATTACTCTATCCCAAACATCCATCTCTGACATGCTTCATATTGTAAGCAAAATAAAAGCTTTGTAAGCCCGCTGCAGACTTAATTACTCTTTAGCGTTCAGCCGGTTTTGTTTAGATGCGACGGCGAGAAGTTTAGGGTTCTTAACTCGATATATTTTTCTATAAATCGTTTTTTTTTTCGACTTATTCTCCTATTTTCACAGTTGTGATTTAACTGAGATATTACACAACGATTAAAATCACTCTTACATGTCGCAAGGAAATTAATAAAGTTGGATAAACCGGCGAATAATGTATTTTATTACCAAGATCAAGAATCACTGTTTGTTGGAACATATAAAATAACACGGGTATATAAAGCCGGTGTGCGTTCCCTAAGCCGCCTGATGGCCGTAACATTTTAAAAAATCGTATGGGAATAAAGCAAGTGTATTTAAAAGCAGTGCAGTTAAAAACGTAATGCTAGTTTCACCAAGCCGATATCACCGCCCCATCTCCCCCACCTCCCCAACCAAGCGTTTGTTTGTTTCTGACAATAGGTGCCGATCCCAATAGTGAATTTTTCGTCTGACAAGTCAAATCGCTTGATTTCCTCTCAAAGCCTTAGCTGTCTTTAGCTGGCTTTAGTACATCTCGAGTAACGAATCTTCGAGAGAGCCAAGTTGATAATCAAGTATCAAAATACTGTATTCAAAGTGTACGAGCCACTCAACTTGGAAAATGGATTGTCTGTAAACAGTAGCAATTTTTATACCACTGTCTGACTTCATGACCAACTAGTAAACCCCTTTTATTTATTATTATTATTATTACTTTATTTATTTATTTTGTTTTTCCTCAGTTTTCCCTGCTAATATCAGCGATTTTCCTCCCCTTGTGTTTAACTCGGTGACGGATTCTTCGTCATCTTGTTTAGCCCATGCATTGTTAGCTCAGGGATTTTTTCACCCCTTTTAGTTGCTTGGTGATGACTTCGGTTTGCCCCGACCATTGTTTGCTACGTCCATATAAGGTTAGAAGATATAAGGTCAACTCTAGATGTGGGTTTGAAATTTGTTCTCTCTTTCTTCATTAACGTTTGAGAGAACATAGAAATAAAATACTGTGTTCAGCATAAAAGGACAGCACTTGCGTCTCGTCGGTTAACCAAAGTTGAGCCCTGTAAGAGAGACCGGTAATTGGTTGGATGACCTAACATAAATACCCCCGTGTTGCAACGATTTTTTTTGTTTTGTTTCTTTTTTCTTTTTTTCTTTTTGTTCTCTTTCAATTAGGGGATTTTAAGTGACTGCAGAACTCCCAGTTTGTTCAACTTAAGTCTACAAAGAAAAGCGAAAAAAGTGGTATGATTGCGTGCTTACAGTAAAATTCCCTTTACGGCAGCCGGCATGACATGGATGAATGAGCGACAACATACAATTTAAAAATAGCTTCCGCCTTAAAATAATTTAAATGTAAATGTTCATAACTTGTTTGTTTAAATATCGGAAACCTTCTGAACGCATTTTGAAAACGTTGTTAACGAGATCATTAAAATAATTATTAAAATAACGATCTTCTGTTATGTGAAAATATAAAAGAAAATAATATAAATAAGAACGCAGGAATTTAATAACGACTTAGCTTTTAAGAGACGTAACAAAATTATTAACAGCGATCCAATTATTGGACACTGTCTTCTAATTATCAATAAACTCAGGGGCATCTCTTTCTCCTGTGTGAAATCTTTGTCACATTTTGCCTTGCAGAATAAGGATCTTCTGTTCAGTGAAAACATCGAGAAAATGAATTGAAATAAGGACGCGGGAATTTAATAACGTCCTGTGCGTTAAGAGATACTACTTAAAATATGCACGAGACCCGGGGGAGATGAGAAAATGTTAGCGCACCAGGCAGTCATTTGTTTGGTAGACAATGAAACCATGTTAACATTCAAGAATGTTTTTAGCGCGCACTGTCATCCATAATGCAAAAGACAGTTACGCGACAGTTACACGAGGACTGTAGCGAATAATTAAGAGCGCAAGCCTGCAGTCTTCGTCAGTATTTGATGAAAGTATTGGATATCTCGCGCATATCCGTCGTCACAGTTTCCCATTTCTAAAGAAAGGTAGGACATCAAACAGTGCTTCTGTATTTTAAGTTCCGTACAGAAGTTGACACCTTTTTTTTTTTTTTGGATTGGGTCCTTAAGGATCAAATCATAAGAATTGTTTTTTTTTTTTTTTACACGAGTCGGTCCTGTTTCTTTGTTGTAGTAAAGAAAGCTATGGAGGCGAAGCTTTGTTTGTGCTTGATGTTGATTATTTTGGGGACCTTTACCGTATAAGGAGCACTCCCAAGAAACAAGAAGAGCAACCCCTTGGAAGTTTTTGCCAGGCGAGCTCGTAAGGGTCCCTTTGATCCATTGATGACGACTGTTTGTTGTTAGAACGTCTTTTAAGAGTAGTGGACATGGCAACTAAAATGTAATGCAATTCTTGGTTTGTGTGGGATCGACTCCTTGATGACTAACAAACGAACGACCTTTCCTTGTTTACAGCGTGCTCGCGATACTGTACCGCTCTTTTGCCTTGCTAGCCACCCTATTTTTATGAGATGGATACTGTGGGGATCCACATTTCCCGTCATGCTGCTGCAGAGTAATCAACTGAGGTATGAATTCAAGGAATATAATAAAATAACACTTTCTCCACCCAAACCTCGTGTCTTTGTTCTTTCGCTCACATAATTAAATACGTTGTCAGCCGTTGTCTCCTCGGAATTGTCCCGCTGCTCTCCATATGGATGACATGATAGAAATGAGTTTAGTATTGACGTTGATAGGATTAAATATCATTAGTAAAATTTTCGCTTCTTTTTTCACTCGTTTTCTTCTGTTAGAATGGTGTGCATCGGCTACACAAAAAGTTTGCTAAAGCTTTGTCTACCCCTACCCGCGAGTACGTGTTCTTTCGCTTTCATATAAACAAAATGTACAGTAATAAACTGGAAAAAGTGGCACGAGACAACCTTCAACTACGTTGCCATTTTTGTTTTAACATTAAAAAAGGTATTGAATGTATAGACACAAGAATTTCGGTGATCTACACCGCTCACTGATTTGCGTATTGTCACTAGAATGCAATAATCCGCAAAGCCAAGCATCCTCTTGAAAAAAAGAGAGATTTGGCTTTTATAACGATCGGTTACTATACTTGTATTTGCGTGTGCATTACATGGCGTAGAAAATGTATTCAACAGGTCACGAGAAAGGGAAAATAGCGCCGGATTTTAAATAGCCCCGTGCTCATGTTGTCACACAAATTGTTTGTTATGCGTATCAGTCCAATAAAACGTGACCTCGTTCCCAGGGCCTTTTCCCTGTGAAAAGGCCCTGGGAACGAAGTCGGACAAAACGTTGAACCTCAATAAAGTAGAGTTGCATCACACTGGTGTATAACCCTGGATGATTACAAGTTCTCTTTTCTTTTTCCAGGAAATGATGGCGACAATGATGTCTCATCGATGAAATTACGGCGTAACAAACCGTTTACATAGTTGGTAAAATAAGGGCTGACGAAGTAACTGAATAAATGCGGGTAATGCTGATAGATGCGTAAATGCAGTGGATAGAAAAAAACACTTGATGTAACAAGGGGATAAATAAAGGTTGAATCATTCAAAAACATCTCATTTGCCTCCATCATTTATTCAAACAGCAAGTAGGAAATAAAAGTAGGGGGTAATTTTGGGATGCAACATCATTGACTTCTCTGCGCAAAAAAAAAAAAAAAAAAAAAATCAATCAAATTTGATACTCGCAGGGCAACCATTATGTGAAAGTTGATTTAGTTAATCTAGACTTTCCAAAATGTTCGGCTTTGTACAAGTGCTAGTTCGAGTCACAAGGAAAATCAAAGGACATTAGAATCAAAAGGACTTTACCTTTAATATCGACCGAAAGCAGAAGCCATAATCGCGGACGGAGACCGTAACAAAATAGCATTTTGATGGACGAGATAAACCCCCTAGTATGAATTTTGCCATTTTTAGAACAAATTGCACCATCGCGTTGGCACACGCGCGTACTGCAGCGAGGACGCCGTGCAAACAGAAATGAAAATCCTTTCGTTTCCATTCCAAATTTAACTCGAGCCCTTGTTGAGACAGGAAGCCGTAAGCTCAAAGCCGGCTAAGTTTTCCTTCGATGGCGTGACAAACCCTTTAATCCTGTAAAAAGCGTGTAGCGATGGCGCAAGTGTTGAACATGATTATACTGAAGTTTTCTGAGCAGTTTCCATTTCAAGTCTTCCAAATTTGACTCGAGCCCTAGTTAATTACATCCTTGACAGTAACTCAAAAAGCGAGATTCATGTAAGAATGAATGCAGATACAGTTTTTTGAACATGTCAAAACCAGTCGGACACATCGTATCGATAGTCTATAGTACAATTTCCTGAAAACTCCCCGTTAGTTTGGGTCACGAAATTAGGCCTTGGCGGATTGTGCTAGCATAATTTTTGGCATAATTGGAGCAAAAAAGCGTAGTTTTTAAACGAGCACTGCTACGGCTTAATTAGCAAATTTTAGCACTTTTTGGAGCATAAATTCATAAAATTTAGTAAATATGGTGTATTTTCTACATAAATAAATTAAATTTAGGTAGCATGTTCTTGCAATCCGTGATTTAGCTACGCTAATAGTAGTATTGACTTTGTTCTGACATGCTTAGTTACTAGGCCTCTTTTGGCGAATTCTGGCAAATTTAGCGATCAGCAGGACAGCGCTCTTGCAGACTCTTTCCAGGCCAGAGTAATGTTGCAGTACAATAAGCGCCGATGTTGACTTGTGTATACTATTCTTATCCATGTTTATTCAAGCAATTATTGGTGCTGAAAGACCTCAAAACTGTCAAGACAAGTTGATTTACTTCGTGGCTTGATACTTTCAACGTTATAGTTCGCTATAGTTTGAGTTAGTTTAAATCAAGAGAGTACTATATTCTTTTGGTTCAGTCAGTATATACAAGTGTGATCGTTAAGTCGTTGAAGGCATTTTACAAACGGTTCAGAGATGCGAGCAGCTAATTTGGACAGCTGAGGGCCGAGACAGAGTTTTTCACCCAGGGCAAAACTTGTGAGTTTTCATGAGCTAGGCAGAAGCACATCAGTGGCACAACGAGTTGATTTGTTAAATAATTTGTGTATCCATTCTTCCATCTAATTCATTTGCCGGGACTCCTCATAACGAGCAAATAATCATGTTTTTACATTTTTCTAATCATTTTTCTTGTTGCCCGGGTTCTGACTGGAAATTCAACTGAGTCAGGATAGCGAGTCTACCAAAAACCTGACTCGAAATCCAACTCAAAATCCAGACTCGAAGAGAAAATATCTTCTGTTAAAGTAGGTCATTGTCTTCACCGACTCCCTATACCGTTAAGTTAATCAGCACGTTTCTCCCAGTCATTTTGAACTTTTGAATGGATAGATGCATTCATTAGAGAGCAAAAAATAAAGACTGAGACTATGGCAATGTCCATGGTTAAGTTCTCTTCCCTGGTATTTAGGGTGTTTATGATGACTATACAAAAAACAAAAAGGAAAAACTTTGGACCAGCTTGTTCATCATCGAAATTGAGACAACGGTAAGCATCCAGGTTCATTGTGCGACAGAATTATTTCCCTATTCCGTCATCAGGTCAGAGAAGCTATACTTTTAACCGCCAACCATCGAAGGTCCCACAGCCCACCCCGCCCGTATTGAGGGACACTGTATTAGCGCGGTCGACCGGACTGGTTCGGTTTCCGTGATCTCGCCTCGCCACTCCTTCCTTCGTGTTCATATGCGAGGCCGGGCTCTCGGTAACCGGCGGGATGAAAATTTTCCGATTACAACACCCCAGCACGAGTGGCCGGGACAAAACTTACTTGACAAAATAGCTTCGCTTTCGCAACATAGCGGCTAAAATGGCGTAATTTTTGTCTTGTATGTATTTTCACTTCAGAAGTATGCGAATTACCTTCATTAGTAAAGTTACAAGAGTCTACAAAGCTACGATAGTCGCGAACAAGACAAGTTTATGTTCCACCATTTTGGTTGTGTTTCTTGAATTTCACTGGCCGGTCTACCGCGCTGAAATTTCCCGCCATATGAACAGACAACAAAATTCGTGCCGGTTATTGAGCCACGCCCGGTTACCGGACTCATATGAAGAGGCCCCGACACCCTCAAACAGCACGAAACACAGCATTTCAAGGCTCAACATTTCAGTCTTCCGCATCACTGATCAACACGTGTAGCTCATTGTCATAATCAATGAATCATTAAGCAAGATATTTTTACTATGACAGCCAATTATAATGTCATTTCAAGCAAGACAAAACAATTTTTGAAGCGCTGTGCGACGTTTTCTAGACTCTAGACTGCAAAACACATTTAGGGCCTAAATATCGCCCCGGTTAGCCTGAATATCACCGGATTAGTCTAAATAGCACTCAGGTTAATCTGAATATCGCTCAGGTTAGTCCTTTTGCGGTTAGCTATCGATAATAGCATGGAAATGGGAATAGGACATTAGTTAAAAACCTCACAGTCTGCAGTCTGCAAATGTCGTGTAGTATTTACAAAATTAGACTCGGTCGCTATGTGGATGGCAGCTCTGATATTATATGGTGAAAAAAAAAAGACTTAAAAATAGAAGGGAAGAAGGCGCAGATGGATGACAAACATCAGAATTTTTAATGGGATGACTACAAAATTATGTTAATGATCTTTGAAATAATTTTTGTGCCACGCTTCTCTGAGTTGTTTACATTAAGACAACTTGATTCTTTTCCTTGTTTCCAACTGATTTACGTCACCTTTCTTTTTTGTCCTTCATAACTGATACAATCATTTCAAAACTCCAGGCTTGTATAAGTCGGTAACTGATAACTTTGTGAATTTGGAAATGTTTGGCAAAACGTACTTCTTAATCTTTTGCTTCCTGGTGCCGTCGAAGACTGTCTCTGCCAACGGCAAATCTCAAAATGCCAGCTTAAAATCAGTTCTGGATGACAAAACACCACAGTTAGCTGACCAAACGTTTAACATCAACAACTGGGGCCTCGGGAAGATTGAACTAAAGCTGCTGAATGATATCAAAGCCAAAATTGACTTTTTGTCTGATAAAGGTAAATTGCGTTATAATTCCAAATAAAGTCCTTAAGCGGCTCGATTCGCAATAGCTAGCTAAAGATAAATCTCGTCCCCGGCTTAGATAAGATCAGCGTTCAAATTCGTTAATTTTAGCTCCATTTTGATTTGATCAGTTTCAGTCACCAGACCTGCTTGTCCGGAAGGTTGGGTTCTTCGTGAAAAGTCATGTTTCCTCATCATCAACGTCCCAACACTAACCTGGAGCGACGCTCGGAGAACTTGCCAGAATCTGGGAGGAGACCTCGCCATAATCAGGACAGCTGAGGAAAATAGCTTCATCTTTGGCCTGGTGAAGAAGCAGAAGACAATCACAGAGTGGGGCGTGTGGCTTGGCTTTACCAAAAAGTCGGACAAGAAGTACTACTGGATTGACGACACCCCACTGGAGGGTCATTATTCTCCGTGGGGAAGTGGGGAACCGAACAATGCTCTTAACAACGAGTACTGTAGCAACATGTTTGGCAAGGGAAGTAGACCGGGAAAGTGGAATGATTTATGGTGCTCCCTGAAAGAAGCCCAACTTAAGTACGCCCCAAGCATTCTTTGCCAGAAAAAAATCCAGCTGAACTAACGATGGTGCTATTTTCTTTATTTTTACCGTAGAAATATACTAAGATCAAACTTGGCTAGGATAAAAGGCATCAGTCCGCTTATAGTACACTTGGTATCGTAGAGTAAGTCATTCGCTTGATTCCCGATCATTTTGTCCCTTTTTATTTCAGCTGCTGTGTAAAAGAGGCAAAATAAGAATAAAAATACTATACACTGATGACTGCAACGAATTGTCAAACTTGTGAGTTACATTAATAAATTCCTGACCCGAAATTCTTGAACAAATTTGCAACGGATTTGGAAGATCGCGCAACTGTGTCGCTTTTTACAGAGATTCAAACTTAGATGTTGATTAATCGGATCGATATTCTGGGTTTCGTAAGTGAAAAAAAAAGAGCATACCAAGATAAATATCACTGACTTTTGATGCACAACAGCCAGGTAAGTATGGGAAAGGATAGCTCTTACGGCAAATATTGGTCTGTTTAGCTGTGATTCGAAGATCCCACAGAAAGTGGAGTAACGTTAATGTATCGACAAGTACCTAGAGAGAAACTGCGGCAATGCGGCAATGCGGCAAGCGTAAGCGTTTTATTCAGTCATGAACTTCGCTACTCCAGGTGGGTGTTCGAGCGAGTAAGTTTCCTACTCAAACAATGAAAAATTGTCTTTGAAAAACTCTTGTTCACTTCAGTTGGGTGATATTACATTCATGACTACCGTTTTATTTAGCGAGAGTATTTTACTGATGTATTCAACGAATAAGGAACGCGTTCAGACATTTGAGGGTGAAATGAATATTAGGCCTTTAGTTGAGCCACGTCAGTCGGTTCCAGACTTTTAAGATAAGCACATCATCATCTCGTTTCCATGGCAACCCAGGCCCCTCAAATATCACAAAACTGGGTTTGTTTCCGTTGGTGCCTTCCGAGATTTCCACCAAGATGCTATTTGCTGCCATTAATTCGCAAATGCTCTTCCCTTTTTTTACCTCCTTCGATTGAATCTTGATTGCATGAACAGACAACTTTCCTGGGGTACAAATCCCCGAAAGTCATTCCGTTGAATTGTCTACAGTTGACACGCGACTTCTTTTCAGCAAAAAAAAAAAAAAAAAAAAAAAAAAAAAAAAAAAAAAAAAAAAAAAAAAAAAAAAAAATATACCCGAAAAAAGAAAAAATTCCCATATCAAAAAATTTATAAAAA
>Ga0126339_10003586_pt1 | contig 11317 bp, 5 predicted proteins | sample OrbTmetagenome_2_FD_92532 | JGI IMG/M metagenome (GOLD analysis project Ga0126339, IMG submission 92532) | Coral microbial communities from Petempiche,Puerto Morelos, Mexico - Orbicella T R C metagenome | ecosystem: Host-associated > Invertebrates > Cnidaria > Coral | place: Petempiche,Puerto...
AGTGTTAAGTTACCATTTGTTACTAAAGATAGCAAACATCTCGTGGGAAAGAGTGATGACGATTCGTCCGCTCTAATTGAATTTACTCCCTTGTGAAAAACAAGAGTGTCAAATTACACTTTGTATCTACCTAGCCTGTAACGACGACTTTTCATGAATTAACCGTTATTTCTAAGAAAAAAAAATTGTCCCTAAACAAGACACACATTTTTTATTTGCAATAATTATAAATCTATGCTTCCTCGACAGAGGTAGGAGAATGCAAGATATCTTTCCTCGCTGTGAGTACTACGCCTCTTTGGGAGCTTGTCAAGATCAGAGATACGAAAAGTGGATGAGATCACGATGTGCTAAGACTTGTCAATTTTGTGGTAAGGTGGCAATGATGATCTCCAAGACAACGATTGATTTCACAATAGCGAGTCCGAGATCCAAAGTCCTAAATAGTCATTACATTAATTATTACTGAGCCGGGTCAGATCATATTAGTCATGAGGCGCAATTGTTTCAATGTCGTTGTTTCGGTCTTTAAGTTTTTGTTGTTGTTAATTGTTGCTCCATCCGACGTTTGACAGAGATATTTCTTCGTAATGTAGCATGAAAAAATTAATCATTTTATTTTTACAGTTCAGATTTCTTGCTTCGCTAGCTATTTCAAGCAGAAAAGTAGTTTCAGCCTGCAAGGGTTATATATATACAATAGTGTGGGATGTTTCTTTCAAATACAATTGCCTCCTTTCGTTCAACAACATTTTATGCAATCTTGTGTTGAAAATGGTGTATTCCATGAAAATAACGCCTACGCCAACACATCTTAAAGATAGTCCCATCACCTCTTTATTGAGTATAGCTATCTTTAAAATCACTTTGTGGAAAGCTATCATCCGTAGCTATAGAATCCAATTTACATGCTAGCGTAGTTTTCTTCTTGATCTTTCCACGTTCGTAGAATGTAAATACTGGCGTTATGGTTGTTGTGAAGATGGACAGACATTTGCGGATGGACCTGCCATGAAAGGATGTGCAAGTATATATGTGATGTGAAGAGTGAACTAATCAACATGACACGAGCGTGGGACAAAGAAAAATCGATAGGAATCGAACCCATGACCTCCCGAACACCGGGCGGACGCTCTATCCATTAAAAGCGCTCTATTTTTACGGATATGCGATTTCTGTAAATATCTGGTCGGAATACAATACCCAGCTATACAGTATGACGTTATCACCCGGGGGAAGGGGGGGGGGGCACTCCCATATAAAAAGGACGAGGGTGCTCGTCGTACCTTTTAGGGGTGAAAAAGGCGGTTTTGGTACCTCTTAGGGGTTCTTTTGTATTTCGTTTGTATATGGGAGTCCCGCGGGGTTATCAGCCCTGAAACATTTTTCGCATTACCTGAAGACGATGCCCTGTGAACTAGTCGCTAGGCGATTGACAGAACGAAACTGTTCGGCAAAGCAACCAAACTAAACAGGAAATCGTACATTTTTTTTGTAATCTATTTATTTGTAATCTAGTTAAGATTCCAACGTCAGATGAGAACCGCTGACCTGAAGACAGGATGTCCTACCAATTAAAGGGACATTTCTCAATGTATCGAAAAATTTTCAATTCAGTACGCAGAAAAAGGCGAAAATTACCTTCTCAAACTCGTTACTAATTTATGAACTTTAAACAAGGGCAATCATGATCTTGAGGGTGTTTGAATATCTGATCATAGTTAGCAAAGATTTTTACGATTGTATTTCTCTGTTTTCTCCTTAGTTTTAGTTTCGATTAAGAAGATATATCAAACACTCAAGACCATGTGTAACCGCAATTCCAAACAACTCAAAGTTCGTCAAAAATACTCCACCACACGTGGTATTTTGAACTCTCTTCTCGGTGTTTGGAATTGTGGTCAAACACGGTCTTTCGTGTTGGATATATTACAGAACACCTGGTATAATTAGATCTAAGTATCTAAATGATGCATATCTACGTGTTCTTAGCTAAATTAGCAATATAGCCACAGCCTCTGGAAAGAAGTAACCTGAAGATCACAAAAAAAACTTCCTTTTTTGTTTCTAGTGAAACTGTGCGCGGACACACGGGCTTGTGACAAACACAAGATGCTCTGTAATGATGTAGACATAGAGAGCAATGAACAAATGAAAAACCTTTTTGGAAGAAAGCTGTCCTAACATATGCGGATACTGTAGTAAGTTTATATTATACAGCCCGGCTTACTCAAATGAAAGGTAGTTTTGTTGTTGTTGTGGTTGTTGTTTATAAAGAGGACTAAATCATCTCATTGTCATCTTGTCATCTTGTCATCTTGCCAACTTGTCAACTTGCCATCTTGTCATCTCGCCATCTTGTCATCTTGTCATCTTGTCATCTTGTCATCTTATCATCTTGTCATCTTGTCATCTTGCCATCTTGTCAACTTGCCATCTTGCCATCTTGCCATCTTGTCATCTTGTCATCTTGTCATCTTGTCATCTTGTCATCTTGTCATCTTGTCATCTTGTCATCTTGTCATCTTGTTATCTTGTCATCTTGTCATCAAGTGTGTCACGTGACCCCGAAAGATACTATTCTAAAACAAAGAGCCAAATAATAGATATAGTCAGACTTGAATGACGATAAAGAAGTTCACATTCTATTTCAAGGATTCTACGCCTGACCGATAGATACTCACTCCTCCATTTGAGGTGAAAATTTTCACATATCGTTGTCCGCAAAAGCTATCAATTACGAGAAGCGAACATACAGTGTAAGCTCTTTTAGGAAGATTTTTTATTTAGTTTTAACTTAGTGTATATATATTTTAATTACTTTGACAATTGCAAATGTGAGAATGTTGAATGAAAACAGAAAATGTGTACGTCAAATGCCATCTGATATTCACCAGGAGCTACCAGGTTTGGCTGCATCGCCAATCGCGTGCGACAAAATTTCTTGATGGATTTGAAAAACATGAGCTTGATATGACGACGTTTAAGTTTTTTTGTGTGCAACCTTAAAAGATACCTTGATGGGTAAAAAAAAAAAACAAATTAGAGTTCCATCTTGAGTCACCTATGAAACCAAACTCCGCAGTTGTAGAACAACAATTACATGTAAAAAGAAACCCACCATACTCACGCCTTTTTCGGATGGGACTTCACCAGGCTTTTTGGTAGAACTGCTTTGTCTCTCATTCTTTGGTAAATAGAGTCACCGAGTCCCAGGATGTCACGTGAGTGGACCAACCCGGTTTACGGTTGTTGCTGGAACGGACAAGAAGCTACTGGGCCTAACAAGCAAGGATGCCCACGTGAGGTTTTTTTTTCACATCAACTCTTCGTTACAAGCCAAGTAAATTGTTCTATGTCTATCCGTTTTTCCTCTGCAAATATGGTGGCGAACGTTATAAGGATTTACGAACTTGTCTGTGTTCCTGCTCCTTCTTCTCCTCTTCCTTAGTCCTTCTCCATTTCCTTCCTATTTCTCCTATTTTTTTTTTTTTTATAAATTTGTCGCCTTGCCTTCTTCTCTTTCTCTTTCTCTTTCTCAATACTACTCCTCTGTTTTCTTCCAGCTCGTTCTCCTGCTCTTACTTGTTACTTTTCCTGTTGTTATGCTCCTTTTCCTTCATATTCTTCTGTTGTAACTCCCTTTGTCAAACAAAAAAAGTACAACTACGGGTTAAAATGGCAATTTATCGTATTCGTTTGCTTGTTTCTGTTTTTTGTTTTTGTTTTTGTTTTTGTTTTTGTTTTTTTACTTTTGATATGTAGCTTGTGCCGATGCATACCCCAGGGCTTGTAGACTTTGGAAGTCACAATGCGGCAAAACAAAGTTCTATAACATGCGAACCTTCTTGGAAACTATGTGCCCCCTGACCTGTGGACAATGCAGGATAAGTTCCTTTGCTGGTACGCATTAAAATTTAATTCAGAATATTACACGAAAATATCACGCACTTGGTAGAAATCTCAACATTAAAGCTAAATGGACCACGCATTAATTTTAGAAATGCATGCATGCATTGAATTTAGAATTGCAACCCAACAACTATTATAGAAAGGTCATGTGTTTAAAAAAGGTATATCACGCAATGAAATTAGATATTTCAAGATAAGATGTGTTACGCATACATCGAGATGTGTCACACATTAAAATTAGTTTGTCACGCATTAAAAAAAAAAAACGTTTAATTGGATGCCTCAAATTTAAAAATCAGATTTGTCACATCATCTTATTAGATGTATCATGCCTTGAAACTAGGCCTCAGCCTGAAATAGGCCGCTAAAGTTACTATGCATGATATTGCTGCTAAAGCATGATTTTGCGAGCGAAAGCCGATCCTTATACGAAAAATTTCGTCTGAGCAGCTAATCATTTTGTGAATAAGAGTTAGATGTCATCAGTCACTAACGGTGCACGTGTTGCTTTTCCAGGATAAGGCGTCAAAACAGGTCAAGTCGTCTTCAGCTGCCAGTTTTCAAATGCTCTACAGTAATTAATTAACGTCTCCTGGAAGTGATTTTACAGTAAAGAATGCAAAAAGGATGTACTCATATTTCATATAATATTTTGAAACTGGATGTCAGGGAGTTCTCAAATTCAATAAAATATAAGAGATAATGCACTGCGTGGTCGTCGTTATCAACATGACTGCTCATCAACCAATCGAAAACCAGTGTACACACATTGAGCAATTCTAAACTTCTGTTGCACGATACGCAACAAGACCATCTCTTTGTCAACTTGCTTCCTTTGGGAAACACTTTGATGAAAACCAAGAGATCATCAAGGTAAGAGAGTGAATCCCTCATATTGGTCCTCTAACTAAGGTTATCCCTCTTAAGTTACTTTTAGACGTTGTACCCAGTTCTTCCGCGGATATTACTCGCGCGTTGCGTGGATGTTTTCGTGGAGAATCTGTTTATGTCGTTTCGTTTCGTTTAAAAACAAAGAAAAACCTCCAACGCTGTGGGGATGTCTTCTTTGATATTTTGGTTACAAGCAAGGGAGCTTCGGCTCTCGGTATGTTTTAATACATTTCGAAACTTTAATAGGAGTTTAAATATGAGGCAGATGTCCCCTGCACAAACAATAACAACTAAATGAACGGCAGAGAAATGTTTAGACAAACGAGTGCAAATCAAACAAACGCCCAAACACAAGTTAGGCAACCGAACAAACAGATGGTCGAAAGTGCAGGCAGACGCTCGCTGTCCAAGTAGCAAAAAGCAGTTTAAGCAGCAACGGCAACAACGCCAAAGACAGCGTCGATTAAAAAACGACTTAATATTCAACCCACAGATCTCGCGAGAATTTAGATTCATTCAGTTTGTCTTTACTGTCAGAAATATCCCAAACATAATATGTAAGATGGTATCAAAATTCGAAAAAGAAATTTTAAAAATTGGCCGTCGTATAGTTCGCGTTCTCTCGAATATGCAGAATGTGGCTATTTCACGTTGTTGTTTTGTGACCTTTTGTAAACAACGTTAAAGAAATGAACAAAGAATTATAACGCACGCTTACACAGCCATCGTTGCCGTTGCCGTTAAATTTTGCTTAATCAAACTCCCTAAAACCGAATAAACGGCCAAATAATGAATAGCCAAACGAGCACAAAACAAACGAAAGCCCGGCTGAACAAAAAGACGGCTGTGAGCGCGGAAAACATCTCTGATATGAAAAGAAATTAAAACATATGGGAGATTCACTCTCTTACCTTGATAATCTCTTGTGAAAACCCATTAACTGTGGATTGGAGGTGCACTTAATTAAAGGTGGGAATTGAAAATGTTAGGATGAAGTCAACAACTAGATCAAAGCTCGTAATCCTAACAAACTAATAAGTCCAATAAGCTTGAAGTAGTGTAAGGTGAGGGACCCTTCATGCTACCTGTACCTGAGGTAGGAGTAAAAACAGTCTGAGCGACAGTTATTAAGTACGATGCCAGATCATCATAAAAAAAATTTAAAATAGGTCAGAAACTGAAGATGTTATAGAAAATCCACTTTCTATTTTATTTAGGTAACTCAATTCAAATGCATAGATTATCAACAAAGGAAACGACAAACAGTACGCCATTTTCCACAGAACACCAAGTTCCTTATTAAAATTTAACTGTGTGAGAAAATATCTAAATTATGCAAACCTAAACTTACTCTCTATAAAGCCTATATAATAAACATAATATCAATGAGATAATCAAAAATCGAGAAAATAAAATAATGTATCATATTATATGATAAAAATATTTTACACAGAAAAAGCAATGTTTTTTTTTTGAGATGTTTTGTTATCGATGGCATAAGTTTATGGTCATTGGCAATCTGTCTGGATGTTATCCGTTCTTTGTTGTTTTGGTTACCTCAAAAAAAATATCACTTCATAACTTTAATGCCAAAATTGTACCCATCAGAAATACTCTGATTTATTACTAGTGTTCGTGAGAAGCTGTCACCCAGCTTGTGTAAACCTAATTCCATTCAATGCTGAAGCTAAGGGTGCCCATTTATCAGACTTTTTTGACTTCACAATAAAAGGGCAATTTAATTCAAACCTAATCGCTAATCAAAATCCAGGGTTGATAGCGAATTTAGAACTATTTATGTTACAGAAAAAAGAAACTCTGGAAATTGCCCTAGTTCAATTCTGGTTCCATTGCTACTCTCAGTACTTTTCTGAAAACTAAATGTAACTCCTGAACACAGCACAGATTTTCTACCATCTACACCAAAACAAGAATTGGCACCCGAGATGGAAGCTTCAATCCGGTACAAGCTGCCCTTCATTATCACAACAGGACTGTCGAAGAAAATATTGAAGCCATAGTAAGAGACTAGTTCTGATGACTGGATACACACAGAAGAAAATTTGCCTGATTTAATCCAAGGAAAACGGCAATTATTTGCCAAATTTGTTATTGTAATAGCAACAGAATAATTACAATTTTTGCCTCCGCAGAGTGTTACTCCAACTAAGGAGATGTCTTTGTCGACCGTAAAAACAAGACAGTCTCTTTTATCAGCTGCATAGGGATAACCTGAGCCAGTGTGAACCACGGAACCAAATCTGCGACAACGCTGAAAGGATTCCTTATTTCTAATTCTCTTCTTCTCGGAAAATCCTACTGGATTGTCTGGGACCGAATTAAAATATTTTACTACGCTAAAAGCCTCGTCTGGGGTCAGTATCTTGCAGTCAAGAACAACAGAAGCAAATTCATGTTGGGTCATCACGGGAAAACGTATTCCTTTCACAATCCGTTCGCCGAGAATTCTTCTTTTTTCACTTCCATCTGTCGATAAGCCTTGTTCTTCACATCTCTTTGTCGCCCATAAATTCACCGCTTTGAATAACTCTATCTCTGGAATATTCAAAGTGTCACGCTCCACTACTGCTTCAAATAAAGACCTCTCAATTGTCGCGAACTCATCTGATTTCACAACCTCGTCTGTCTGTTCATCGATCACTTTCCAGCATTGATCCACCAGTTTTTTCTCTTCATGTTTCTGTGCTTGTGGCAGGATGCTGAAGACATTTGATGGATCTAAGGTATCTTCTAGATACTCGGTGCATTTATTAGCCAGTGAAGGCACCATGTATTTCTTCGCCAAATACAACACTCCCATCACATTACTTCCGCTTAAATTTACTTCGTCGCTGTAGATGTAACGAAACAGCTCCAACATACTGTCGTACTCACAGTCAGGCAGTTCAACAGAGTCTATAGTCTCCGCCAGCTCACCGTAAAACATGGCTTCAAACACAGGACTGCTAATCGACAGCAGAAACTTGTGAGCAGGAATCACTTGTTTACTATCACTTTCGCCATTGGCCCCCCAAGCAACAAACTTCACATCGCTGAAGAGTTCATTGTTGAACATAAACTTGCTTCTTTCTCTGATCGTCGGTCTTACTGTTTGCCAGCTTTTCTTTGCGAGGATAGACATGGCTCTCTGGGTAAAAATGGTGCGATTTTCAGCTCTCGATCTTTCTCAAAGTACGCGTTGTTTCTGGAAGTCAATCAGCACAGCGGTAGTTGAAGAAATTTTGCATTTCATTTACCAACCTGTTACGCGTCACGCTAATAGCTAGGGGCAAGAGGGAATGAGGTAAGCACGGACAAAAACAGGCGGCAACCATTTTGGAAAGTAGGATGAACCCTGGTTTTTAAAAAACTTATTTTCCCTTCTTCATGCTGCTTCTCAACTGACCGAATGCCTGAAACAATCTTCCAAGCCTGGGGAGGTGAAGCCTCGAGGAGAAAGGGAAGTTACCGAGTTGAGATTAGCCTGCAAAAAGGCTCCCGGTGAGCCCGAACGAAGCGACTCCCTGCCTCGATCGCTTTGCACTCCGAATTCTTGTGTTTCGCGCTGGCCGAAATTTTTTTCCGTCCTCGCTGGGAGCCTGTTCGCAGGCTAAGTTGAGATCGATTTTCCCGCGCGGCTTCTCGGCCGCCGAAGAAGCACACGCTTGGAAAATCCAACCAGCTTCAAGCTACGAAGGCTACATGTACAGTCCTGCTAACTTTAATCTTGCTCGGAATAAAATAAGAAAGAAAATTATCAACCTCACTCCGATCAATAATGAACAAGCGCTAAAACCGAAACGCGTCATTTCCCCATAAAATGGATGAAAATAGATGTAGCCTCAATTTTTAATTTAATATGACCGCTTATGCAGTATCCTGTATGTACTGTACTGTTTATTTATTTATTTATAATTATAATCTTCTAAACTCTTTTAGCTGTTTACAGTAGTAGAAATAAACTGTTGTTGTTGTTGTTGTTGTCTTTCCTGTCCACACTCGCTGGCTGCGCCCGATCTCGTTTTGAGAACCCAGCATTTAGCAGTGTGCTCTCTGATGAATAATTTACCAGTAGTAATCAGAGATTGAATGAGTGCGTTATACTTTATGGATGATTCTATTGTTTAATTTCTTTTTTCAGTATGCTGACTGTATGACTCTGTTATTTTATAATAGTTGTACTTTTACAATACAGTCGAACCACTTGTGCTCCTTAAGGAAACCCCTCTCTTACAGACTGGCAGAACACCCGTATATTCTTTATAAAAAAAAAAAATACCCTTTCTGTACGTACACGGTCACTACAACTCAGTCACTCTGCATGCCGTTAAACATTTTTCAGTCTCACACGGATATAAACAATTGTTTTGTGTCCTCTTATAAGCTACCATGACGTTCTCAACTAACTATTAAGTGATCTAGTAATAGATCTAGGTATCTAGTGATTTAGAGTGATCTGGTGAGATGAGAGGAAAAGGCAAGAGAAATTAAAGTAGCTCTTTGTTGCTCAAAGAAGGTGACGTGAGGGGGAGGTGGGGCAAAGAGCTGGCAGCATTCAACACAGAAGTTATTATATTACATGTTTCAACAAAAAGGTGTGATGAGGCTTACGTCTTTTGACTAAATCATCCAGTGTAAGTACTGTTAGTTATAAATATTTGATGCCATGTTTCTGGAGGTAGACAAGGAAGTATACAGTCCTTTTGAATGTTAGTGAAGTTAGGTGATTCTGAAGTTTTTACTCAAAATTACCAACAATTCTGATTGCTCGTCGGTTTTCACTAGTTTTTGTGTACACCTCAAAAAGGATACTTGGTTAATTTTAATGTCAGGAAAAAATGTGCTTCTGAAACAAATGACATGAAAAACAGAAAAAAACTCGTGCAGCCATAAAGTAAAAGGATATTGTACAAATATTATTACGTGACATTAATCAATATCACCACAGTTACATATATTATACACGTAAGCTTAGATAACAAACCATTTTCACGTTAGCAAGTTAAAACAAATCTGAAATCTCCCCTGGCAATATATAAAAGAAACATTGATCATTCATGTTTCAGCCTGACTGAATCTAGGAAATAAGAGGCGCTTTGCTCTGTTCGACATTCACAATAACCAGCTACACTGCTTTTTTTTTATAAGAACCTTTTTTTATAAGAACGTTGAGGTTGAGATTAACCAAAATTTTAATAACGTACTAAGAACATTCCTCAGGCTGAGAGTCGATTAAGAACATTTTTCTTTTGCTAATCTGTATATTAAATGACAGGCATAAAATAAAGGTAGCAAAAAATGTAAATTAACCTAAATACTTAAGGGCATGTTTTGTATAACATTAACAATGGTTTTGTTATTGCATGAAAAACATCTCAATTTGTAATAATCAGCAGTTCTTATAACTGTTCCAAAATAACTTCCGCACCATCAAAGTCATCAGGTGATATAAAGTCCTAAGTGTCATCAAGGTAGTTGACCTTAAATTCTCTCAGCTTTGATTTATTGAAATAGTGAATGCCAAGTAAATTTAAGAACATCTTAAGAACGTTTTCAGCCTCAAATCATAAAAAAATATAACTTTATTCAACCTCAGCACCAACATTAGACGTTCTTATAAAAACAAAAAGCAAACAAAAACGAGTGTACTCACTGATTAACGGACAGTTCAAATAAATTCCACGCAGAAATTTGACCTGAACTGGTTATTAAGCGTTTCTGTGCTTGGTAAATTAAAAGAAGAACACTTGCATTTATTTTACGGTAAAAAGAAACTCAGAAAATTGTCCTCGTTCAACGTTTGTTCCATTGGTACTATAACTACTTGATCTAAATTTAAATCTAACGCCTGAACAAAGCACATTATCTTGACCATTTTGACCAAAACAAGAATTGGACCCAGAGATAGAAGCCTCGACACGGTACTCGACACCCTTTTTCAAAGAAACGGGTTGGTCAAAGAAAATATTGAAGCCGTAGTAAGAAACTGATTTATACTTCATCGACGCAGAGGAAAACTTCCCTGGTTTGGATTGAAGACATTTTTCATAGTCCAGCCTTGTTATCTTTATAGTCACAGAATAGGTATTGTGTTTGCTTCCGAATAGTGTTACTCCAAGTAAGGAGATGTCTCTGTCGACCTTAAAAATGAGACAGTCTTGTTTATGAGGTGAATAAGGATAACCTGAGCCAGTGTGAGCCACGGAACCAAATCTGTGACAACGCTCAAACAATTCCTTGAAACCAGTTCTTTTGGTCTCTGGAAATCCTACTGGAGTGTCTGGGACTGAATTGAAATATTTGAACAGTTTGAGAGCCTCGTCGGGAGTCAGTATCTTGGAGTCAAGAACTACAGAAGCAAATTCGTGTTCGGCCATCACTGGAAAACGTATTCCTTTCACAATCCGTTCTCCAAGAATTCTTCTTTTTTCACTTCCATTTGTTGATGAGCCTTGTTTTTCACATCTCTTTGTCGCCCACAAATTAACGGCTTTGAACAACTCTATCTCTTCAA
>Ga0126339_10003587_pt1:0-10000 | contig 11316 bp, 6 predicted proteins | sample OrbTmetagenome_2_FD_92532 | JGI IMG/M metagenome (GOLD analysis project Ga0126339, IMG submission 92532) | Coral microbial communities from Petempiche,Puerto Morelos, Mexico - Orbicella T R C metagenome | ecosystem: Host-associated > Invertebrates > Cnidaria > Coral | place...
TTGATTGATTGATTGATTGATTGATTGATTGATTGATTGATTGATTGTTCTTTAACGGGCTTCTAACGAAGGACGGTCATGTGTGTGTCTGGTGTGGGGAGAAGCGTGAGTTATTTTCAGAAGTCGTTGTTAAATACAATAAATATAAAATTAGAAACCAACAAATTGGTTATAAGCGATTCTTAAATCCTTTACGCATATTTCGTAAACTTTGTCATACAAGTTGTATAAATGTCCTATCTAGTTAAAAAGTTAAAATTTATGATACGAATAAATAACGTCCTGAGTAGCGCAACATTAAAATTTGAATACTTTATAGACTGTGAGCAATCCTATATTTTTTTAACTGTAACACGGCCGTGCTCGATCGTGGATTCGCCATTTTGAATGCAACGATAAAACTACATGCCCAGAGTCTTTACGGGACCCGGATGCGAGGTCCTAGAATAGATTTATTCTCTTCGTATGTCGCTCCGAACACTGTACAAGATGTTGGCTACACGATGGAATTGAACAAAACGGGAAGAACATGTAAAGCTGAACACTGAAATTGAAATATATCTCTTAGGCTCTTAACGACGGAGAGGAATCTATTTAAACTAGTACGAAAAAAGCTTTGAGCTGTCAACCGTATTTACATAATTTCAAAAAATATTCTTGTGTCCTTGAAACCAACATTGTAAAACTCGCCAGGCCGCCATGAAACCTCGGGGAGACTCTCATATAAAAAAGACGGGATCCTCGTCGTACCTTTAAGGGGTTACAAAAGCGAATTTGGTATTCCGCCTCCAAAGATCCCACAGAAGGTGCTTTCGCGGTACATTTTAGGGTATTGAGCTGAAAAAAGTCAGTGTCAGTAATGTGTTGTTTTAGATTTGGAACCCCTTAGTGGTAAAAAAAAAAATTCACGCCAAGCCCACAAAATAGGATCTTGGTACCTATTAAGGGTTCTCATCAAAATTTCCGGTGAGCGCCCCTGTCCTCTTTGTGTGAAAGTCTCCCACGGGCATGAGACATTTGTAACCGAATTGAAAATGAACGTTGTGTTTAGGTTTGCAATTTTAGTTTTAAGATGTCTGCTAAATTCGTTTACTTTACACTAATTCAATACCCTCGACGTCGTCAGAGACATCGTTTCTGTTCTCGGATTCGTCTGGTGAACCACGTGACTTTGTCACTTTGTAGCTTCCTCTGTTTATCTTCTGGCGCACTTGTTGCCACAAACTGCGTGAAGGCTGAACGTGAAATATGATGTTAACATCGCGCTGGCATGCCAATACATTAGTGTTACCCACTTAGTCCAATTCTGGCCCTCTCACTGTCGCGCAACGCTTCGCTCTCGGTGACGCAGCGTTGCGTGACAGAGAAAGTAGCCACTTTTCGAGCGTCATCATTTGTCAAAGAAAGTCGACGAAAAGTTATTAAAGCCACGAATAGGCCCCGACGGTAAAACAAGTTACATGCGAAGGGAAACGGCATACCAAAGAGAGACAGTTTTTTCCAAGAAACAGTTCAAACGCTCTAGGACAAAAGTGGGAGAGATATTTAGTAAGATGTCCTTCGTAGATTTTCAATTTTTGAAATTATTATTTTCATTTTCTATCCATTTACGGTGAAGAAAAATTGCGTTACTTATCATTATCATTCTTCACATTTAAGGTCTCATCAAGAGAAAAGGGCTTGATTTAAACTGATTAGGCGAATTTTGATCAAATACTTACACTAGTCTGAACTGATAACTTCTGGTGTGACTTGAATCCATCGATCGCTCTTTGAACGGTGTCAACCTTAACTCGCCTCTCTGCCATTTTTTCCTAAAAATATGTCAGAAAAAAAAATACTCAGGCTACAGTGTATTGCTAACGTTTGGAGGAAACTGGACAAGGGATTGGTTCAACGTTTCGGCGGCAAAAGTCCAACGAACCAATCAGAACTCGAAGCAAAAATATGCAAAAGGTGTTAAGCGCGGGAAAATATGCAAGTGGTATGGAGCGCCGAAAAACATGTAACCCGTGCAGGTGGAAAGCGCGGGAATCATGTAAGCGGTGCAAAGCGCGCGAAAACAAGTATAACAGGACGCTTAAACGTGGGGCGGTTAAACGAGCGGGTCCGAGCAAAAAGGTGTGATGCAGTAGACTGGGGTTCACTAATATGAGCAGATTCCGTTCACTTCCAGTCTGGACCTTTTTCCACCCTGAGTGTAGGGTTAAGCGAGATAAAACATGAAAATGGTGGAAAGCGCGGGAAGACATGATACCCTTGTAAAGCGCGGGGAAACACACAACCGACGTAAAGTGCGGGAAAGATAAGTTTAACTTGCATCTGACAGTTAATTTTGGACTTACGTCGAAGTCTGCGTCATTCTTCACAGAGTCATCATAATCCCTTGGCTCTACTTTCTGTTGAACATAAAACGGTTAATTTTCGATCATTTTAGCGGCACTGCTTTTGATAGCAACTGAATTACACTATTCATTCCACCCACCATCTTATTCAAGCACCCATAACAAACTCCTACGTCAGAATTACGTTTCAGCTGCTTGGCCCTTCTTTAAATTTTTCATGCCTCGTTTGATATGAGACATATTTCAAGCGATAAATGTTGCAGCACGCTGAAGAATGTGTTAAATTTTTCACTCTGAAAGTTAAATAGGAAGTATTACACAGAAACGTCCACAAAAAGTACTTCTTAGTAGCTTTCAGTTAAAAGCCTAACGAATATCCCTTCTAAGGGCAGTACCAATGCTCCTATCTCCCCACCTCCACCCCCTGCTATGTAAGGCGTGATACCTTTGGGTCCTTGACCCAGTTAGCCATGGAGCCAGTAACCGTTAAAATTGAAGTTGAACGGGGAGGCGGGCAAAGTGGTTCAAGGTAAAAGAGTTTTGATGCACAAGGTGATCTCGGACAGATACTTCAATCCAACACTACGATTAGTATTGGTCAAACTGCAGTTTGTAGTCAAATTTCGTTTAGGTAAATTGTTTTGTGGGTTTTTTTAACTGAGTATTCGTCAGGTTGAAAGAGTTGAGAGCATCAAATTGTGTCTTTTTGTCAGATACAAAATCGACAGACTCAAACATAAACCAATGATCGACATATCCGATCTACAACGACGATTTCACTGAGCTAAAACTGTCACTTCAATATTGTTTCACCAAACTCGTTCCCAGGTTCTCCCTTCTCTCTCTCCCCCCAAGTCCAAAGGGGACAGGGTTGTTGCTTTGCGAATGTGAGAAGCTGTCAACAAAACATTCAATTTGATTACTAGTCTTTTAAAATCTAAGATTTCACAGTGGTTCATCTTTAGTTATAACTATTACAGGTTTTAATTAAAGGTGACGCACCTTTGGAGTCAAACGAATTGGTTTGTCATCCACGTCTAATGGCAAAGCTCCTTCGAGAGGCGCGGCTCCCTCCACCACACAACAAACATTTTCCTGGTTAATCACAGGATTGATTTCCTTGGATAATTCAAAAGATTCTATTTCTGAATCAGAGGAAGAAGGCGATGATGATGAAGGAGCATCCTTTTCCCGAATCTCTGCAACAGAAGGATCGTATTTATCGGGCGCGTTCTCGTATATGAGATTTGTGGCCCCATCTACAGAGCCCTTATCGTCATGAACAAGCTCTCCGTCTCTCCTGGGACCCTTTGGGCTGTTCTCTTTAAAACGAAAACCAGTTCTATCGCTTTTCTGAAATTCTTCAAAAGAAGGGACATTTTCATCGGGTGGTTTCTCGTATATATGATTTGCGACCCCATTTACTGAGATCTTACGATCATAGTCGAGCTCGTCCCTTCTCTGTGATCCCTGCGGGGATCCTTCTCGCTGGCGTCCATTATCTTGTGTCTCGTGTGGTATAAAAGAGTTCCTAGATGTTGCTTCGTCTGCGCTCTCGTCTTCGGGTCCGTTGTCCATGGGTAGATTTTCATTATCTTTACAAGAAACACAATGAAAATTGTACTTAGCATCCCAGTTCATCGTTTTCTTAGATTGCTACTTGCTAATTTTCTGGGAGCTTTTTAACCTTAAATGAGTTACTTTAAAAAAAAAACTGAGGAAAAAAACAATCAGAATGCGTATAGGACTGAGGATTTTGCAGGATCTCTGCACAATGGTGTACTTAAATGTAATAAGAGTAACTTCTCCTTTTGTAGCTGTAAGTCCGACCGCCTAGATTGGAATGAACCCGAAGTATTCCCGACTATTATCAACCATGCAACCAGAAGACTACTAGCACACACGAACATTTCGATACGTCATATAACTTGTTAACCTTCCCCCCTAAAAAAACTGCGTTTTGTTTCTTCCTCTTTTGAGTGTACCGATATAAGTCAAATTTTCTGTTCCATCAAGACAAACCGATTCAAACGTCAAAAACAATACTAACCGTATGGTGGCAGATTGTGTTGCTTCTCCGGCTGCTCATGTGTAAGGGCTTTTGTTACCGGTAACTGCTTAGTAATGTTCTGTTCATCCGGCGGGATGTTAATTATGGCATCTTTGTTATCGTGACGGGACGGCAGTGTGTCGCTGTTTGTACTGTTAATGCTGTCCATCATTTCATAATCGTTTTGAGCCCTGTTTGATCGCTTCTTGTTCCCTGGAGCCGGCAAATCAAACCAGGATACGTTAGAAAATACTGAAGAGCTGTACTCGACCTAGCCTGCATAGCGCGTGCCTGGACTGCGCGCGTGTTCTTTCTCAACACCTCGCTCTCTTTTAAGGCTTGGGCCAACTATAGCCTGCGTAGCAGGCGTATAAAGGGGAGGGTGGGGAGGAGGAAGAGAATTCGGTGGAAAAAAACGGAGGAGTGGGAGGGGGGAGGGGAAAAAGGAATTCCCACCCGAATTCCCACCCCCTCCCCTTTATACGCCTGCTACGCAGGCTAGGCCAACTAAGGCTATGCTTGATTTAGCCAAGGGCAATTCAGCCGCTTATTTTTCATGTCGCGTTGCCCTCATTCTTACAGCTTTAGCATTCAATGTGAAGTGATTCTGTAAAATACTTTGATCCTTCGGAACACACCCCCACCACCACTTCTCCCCCCCCCCCTCACTCCACCCCCCTTCTCTATCTCTCTCCTCCACTCATGGAAGCTTCAGCTGAAAGGGCTCAGTATAGCCACGCCATGCGCATACATAGAAGAGTATTGTAGCCGCATGCATTCATTTTTAACAAGGTTTCTCCCTCTCTGCCCCTGTTCAGTGTTTCACCCTGCTTCTACGCAAAGGTCCACAAACAACGCTATTAGGAATCCTACATGTGCTACTACTGGTGGAAAGCTAAACTCAAATACCTTTGCCTGGCAGATTAGTAGCGTGTTTAGCGTTCTGGATAGGAGAGGGTTTGGTTTTGGGAGTCGTTGAAGCAACACCCGAACTACCTTTCTCTCGACTTCGCTTTATGGCGTCCTGAATCTGACGAGGCAAAAACAGTTGGAATTCAATCCTATTTTCTATCCATGAGACACTTTTTGCTTGATTTCCAAAGGGCAATTTTACAGGCATTCATACGAAAGGTTGTTTCTTCCTCCTTAAATCATATTGAAGCGTAAGGTAACCACTACGTTGGCGAAAAAAAAACATCAACCTTTATCTAATGTTTATAATTGCAAAGTTTACTTGACTTTTATAGAAAAACTCCTGGTAATACCTAGCAGAAGGTGACGGAGAGTATCGCTCTTGGTTTTTGCATAGGACTGTGACTCTCATTGGCGGTACACCACGTGATACACAAGTACCACGTGAACCGTTTAAGAAGTGGAACTGGCAGGACTCAGTTTGTCCTGCATTCGAAACATTTGTGTCCCCTTACCTGCTTGTTCAACAAGCAATGAAAGATGAATATCATCAGCCCTTGTAAAGAATTAGTAATGGCAAATAGGTACTTGAAGGCGACTGTCGATGAACTGAAGTTCAGAAGTCCAAACAGCCACGTGATTCCAAGCAAAGGAAGAATGACCGCGGAGGCCTTGACTCCAGCTTTTACTTTCTCGATTTGCGTCTTGTTCTGTACGTGTCTTGTTCCCATCATTTGGCGAATCACCAGAATGAATACTACGACATTTATCTGCGTGAAAGAAGAGTTTGTTGGTTTAAACGGTGATGTGAAAAAGTAAAGACCTACCGAGCGAGTGCACGTGGGGCCTTATTGTCAGCGTGTTTGCAGCCTATGCTTTTCCAATCTCGTCCCAGAGCCGCGCGTTTTCGGTCGACGAAATAAAAAACCACAACCAAAAATTTTGGTTCAGGTTTGATTGTGCGCGTGAGTGAAGTTCAATAACGGTTTTTGAACATGCGTAAAGAGAGTAACCGCTGTGAATTATGCTGGCTCAACTTCCGATTTCTTCACAAGTCTCGATTCCTTGAAGCTAATGAAAAGGATCGCATCCTCTGGGAACAAGATTGATGCTTTCCACAAACACAACTTAATGAAACGTTGTTCGCACTCCCTCTATCGGGACAGAATACTGAGTACTTTGAGTAATATAGTAAACCGATGCCAAGAAAAAGCTTCTTGGATCTTGTACATGAGTAAGAGGCCTAGGTTTGTGACTAGACCAGCACATGCAGTGTCGTTAAAAGATAAACCACGTGAACGGTGCAGTAAACCAGGTCAAAGAAGTTTAGAGGTCGTTAAGTCCTTTATTTAAATGCAAGGAAAGTAGACTTAGAAAAGACTCCTTTTTTTATTAAGCCCGTCGAGCAAGAAGCAAAAACTAAATAATTAGTAACAAGCGCCTCATTGTTTTCTCTGTCTTTTATCTCTTGCTTCTAACTTGATGGGTAAAGGAAAAAGACTGCACAAGCTCGAAAATGTGTTGAGAGTAAGGCAAATACCACTGACCAAGATAATGAGTATTGCTGGCGCAATGAATGCCCAGACGAGTCCACTCGGGACATCAAGCCAACAACCTTCTGGCGAACCATACCCATCCGCTTGAGTAGCACCTAATGAAATGGCCACTATGATGACAGGGAAACCTAAAAAGCAACAACAGAAAGGACTTCTAGTTTCTACAGCGCGAATATTCTTTTCCCGACAACGGGCAAGTAAAACGCTTAGCTTTTTAAACTAAAATAGCCTGCAATGCTAACGCATTTTGATCAAACGTGCGCCAAGCGCCATCTTGGATTCAAACTCGGATGAGGCTTGGGGAGAGACGAAAAGGCGTCCCGAATCTGCTTGATCGCGAGCTAATACCGCTACACACAGAAAACGCCTGCACTGGAGGCTATTTAAAATTAATAAGGGTAAATTGACCGTCGTTCACGGTTAGTTCTTCGTCGGAGTAAAAAAGTTAAACAAAAAGAGGGTTGTGGGTCGCTTGGCAATTAACTGACTTGAAAGACAAAGTTTTAGATGAAAAAGAGGGGAGGCTACAATCCGAGCTTAAAAAAAAAAAACAAATAAATTACAAAGTCAAGGAAACGGAAAAAAAAAAAAACACCAATCATAGAAGAAAATTTCGATCTTCCTTACTTTCTTGCGCCAGTTTGGTCATTTATTTTTAAATTAAACACAGGGTTTCCTAAAGGGAAACAACGAACGGTAAACTGGCTTACCCCAACCAAAAAGGTAGAAGTATTTGACTTTGTCTTCGGCTCCGCCTCCAAACACTTTCACAAGTAAGAAGTAGAGCAACACGCCTTCACACAGCATCCAACAAAACAGGGCCAACAAGAAGTAATGCAGTAAAGCTGCTAGCACCGTGCAGCCCACCTGACAAGTACATGAAAAGAAAATATAAAGTAGTCGGTTATACCCTCAGTCTGCACTTTATCCCCGGTGTGTAGTCTGCAGTCTGCGTTTTACACTGACCAACACTCTAGGGTACCTGGTGGTACTCAGTTCCAGTCTCCTTAGCGTTAAGTGTCCCGGAGTATCAACACTCCTTCCCTCCCTCCACCCCCCCCCCCCCCCCCCCCCCCCCCCCCCCCCCCCCCTCCCCCGCCCCCCGAGCGGTAAACCTATCCTACTGCAAGTGTAATATTTTTTCAGGTTGTCTTAACAGTTCTCTAGCAGCAATTTGCACACCTGCCTGGAGGGAGTGACCCTTTGAGAGGTAAGTGTCTTGCTCTTTTCCGAGTTGACTTTTGCCTCGGAGTCAAAACGAGTCCTCGTGTGAAAGCACTCACATGAAAATATGTTTCACCTGCACTTTTTTTTTCGTGCAAAACAAACTCATTTTCAAAAGAAAAGTTTTGCACGAGGAGCTCGTTCTGAAAAAACAGGCAAACGGCAACTCGAAGGTGGTCTATTCTAGTGCACTAGCCAAGAGGCCCCTCGCCTCCATTAGTAGGCGCGCATACGAACACCTGAAGGTAATTTGTACACTAAGATAACGTTGTGTGAGCTGTTATTTCTTCTTCTGCTATTACGCTGGTCCCTTACGCCATGCATTCCGCATTCTGTTTGGGACACTTTCTGCAAAGTACGTTCCTCAGCCTTGCCAACAACAGAGGAGGGAGGGAGGAGGAGAGGGTAAGAGCGTGAAAGGGGCTACACGGATAGGGGTAGGGAAAGACACTTTCTTTCCTCCCCATTCCCCACTAAGGTATGAGGTAGCTTATAAGTAATTTCCAATGCGTGCATGAAAATCCAATGGAGGCCCAGTTGGAAAAATTAATGGTGCACGTGATATTAAGAACAGATTCTCCAGGATATCGCATACGAAAATTGTAAGTTTTTGAAATTAAAATTTACGGGATACGGGATAATTAGACCAAAAATTAACGGGATATGGGGTACTCATAACCCCCTCCGCCCCCACCCACCCCCCCTTCTAATGAAGTCTCATCATACCGTGTTGTCTCTCGCCGATCCCTCGGATATAACAAGTATGCAAGACACAGCCACTGCCGCACAGAGGTTCAGTAGAACTTTAGATCTTGGGCTCTTTACCGCTCTCCAGAAGAAAAGAGTGACAGCTATAGTAATGATCACAGCGAGGAGAGAAATGGAACAGCCCACTATTGAAATGATTTCCAAAGCTTTCTTGTCAGCTTCACCTATCTGGGAATTAAGAAAAAGAGATAGCTTCTCCAGCGTGGAAAGTACGTAGAAGGACAGTCTATTTCAATGGTTTCGTTTCTTAGTGGGAACAAAAATTTAGATAACAGTATTACGAGGGCTTAACGTGTTCACTTTCTATTTCCAAACGCAAACCAACTCTTCTGGGAGCGATGTCAGGGGAAAAGAAGAACTCAGGAACAAAATCTTTTATGTCTCTCGCTCCCCTAGTTTCCTCTGAAACCCTCTTCGATCTCTGCTTTATTAATTTTTCCTCAGCTCTGAAATATAGTGGTTCGAGCAGCCTGCGAGAAGCCCGCTCCCCTTCGTCACCAGACCGCTCTTGACTCGCTCCGTTCGCCCTAGACCACACCCGGCTAGCTCGCCCTAAAACCCAACCGGGAGCCTGTTCGCAGTTTTGGGATCACACGCGCGAACAGTGAAGCTACGAAAACGAGCCATTGAGTGAAGCGACCAATCTCCATATGCGCCGTTCGCGCGTGTAGTCTAAAACGTGCGCGTGCGTGTGTAATAATATTGCTCGAGAGGAAATGTGTACGAAATTCACTTACAGATAAGCCGTGCGGATCCATAAGTGAGGCAAAGGTGGTCAGGTGATTACATTCGCAAGTTGTCTTGTTTATGTCAGATTCGCTGGGCACCAGGCTGCAGCCGAGGGTCTCCCATATCAATGATTCTCCGGGTCGCCAGTAAACGCACAGTCCCTCAGGTGTTACTCCGACCGGAACATTCACCTTGAAAAGAACATTTCTTGTTCATTCCGGCCCAAACTCGATGGAGATATCAATTCTTCTTGCTAATTAACATATATTTCGCTTAAGTTAAGTTTTGAGAATTTGGACGTACATCAAGGCAGTAGACCCTGGATGAGTTTCGTCATTCCCATCAACACTCTATCCAAAAATGTTTGGAATTCTAGGAGAAGAAAACAAATGCTCATCACTATTCGGGTTCTGTGA
>Ga0126339_10003588_pt1 | contig 11316 bp, 9 predicted proteins | sample OrbTmetagenome_2_FD_92532 | JGI IMG/M metagenome (GOLD analysis project Ga0126339, IMG submission 92532) | Coral microbial communities from Petempiche,Puerto Morelos, Mexico - Orbicella T R C metagenome | ecosystem: Host-associated > Invertebrates > Cnidaria > Coral | place: Petempiche,Puerto...
CCCCCCCCCCCCCCCTTATTTTGGGTAAAAAGAAAACAATAACTCGCAGAAGGAGGAAAAGCCGGCAGGGCAAGCAAACACCCCCTCCCCCCTCCCCCCCTCAAGGTCTGGATCCGCCACTGCTAGTAATGGACAAGAAAGCAATACAGCTACCTTGGCTCATCAATAACACGCTCAATTGTCTCAAACAACTGTTGGGCATCAGCGCTTTTCCAATCCACAGCTAACCCAAGGCCAACATGTTCTACTTTCTTTGCATTAGTATGCTGGTCTATAAACAAAGGAAACGCCACCACAGGGACACCATGATACGCCGACTCGTAAAGACTGTTGTGTCCCACATGGGAGACAAAAGCTTTGATGTTCTTGTGAGCCAAAAGATCATTTTGAGGCAACCAGTCCACTGCTCTGATGTTTTTGCCAAGGAATGATGGAATGTAACCTGCAGGAGAAGAGAGAGACTGGTGTCAACTGTGTTGCTCACCCCAGTCAGTCCAGTGGACTCGAGGTCGGGTTCGATTGAACACTATTAAATGAATCTGTCGAATTGAACCTTTTGGGCGACGTTACATAAACTGTTATCAGTTTGAATGCTACAGACTACTTGTGCATAGTAAAAGTTTGTTTAATCAGACTCCTTAGTTTTATACTAATCGTATCTTTTTGGTACGCTTCTGTGACATACCAAGCGAGTGAGACGTAGTCGAGCCAAAATATCCATGGCGAGACCAAACAAGCCTAATATGTCACCGAAGCATATCAAAAATGTTCGATTAGGTATTTACCATACCCAAAATTGGAGAAATCTAGAAACTCCGGTTCCATTTAAGAAACAAAATGTTTCAGGGCTATCGGAAAACATCCCAGTTAGTTGACGAGCGCTCGTTAGGTCAGTTTTGGCCGGATAGTTTTGTCACTGAACAAAAACGCTCAAAATTAAATTGCGAGCTTATTATTTTCGTAAATTCTCTTTTCAATTTGACTCGCGGAAAAATCACGTTACTTGAAAGTGACCATGACGTAATAGCCCTATTAGGTCAATGACTTGATTGCAGAATAACACTGAGGACAGTAGACACGAATTCTGATTGGTTAGTTGCGAATTTGGTTACGGCAGGCACAAGCATAAGCATAACGAGCGGCGACGCCCACAACACAAGCCATTCTCGTCCTCAGTGCTACTTGTCTTAAACGGAGGCTCTGGGGACGAGAATGAACACAAGCATAAGCACGTACGCATGCGCTGACAAGAGAAATTGCCTTATTTTCGGTTCCATACCTCCTCGATACAGTAAACCAAGATGGCGGACGCAAAGCGTTCTCACTTGACATAAGAGTAAGGAAAAGCATAAGAAGACCTATTTTTCTGCTTGTCCTTGTGCTTATCCACAAGATAGCCACTAATTTTTATTAATTATTCATAACGTGCTTTACTTCACTATTACCTTTAATTCTCCACACAACTCGCTGTTTCAGTTTCCCAAACGCTGTAGCTAACATGTCTACCACTGGCTTTTCAAGATTTGAAGCCACGTTTGACCCAAAAGAAACGATAATGAAACCATGACCTCCTGAACTGCTGACAAATTCTTCTAAATCAGGAGGGAGAGGTTTAGGATCTTTGACATGTGGTGGTCCAACCATAACATTGCCTGTTGAATATAATCCCAACAGAAACATTGACAACACTAACGTAACGATTCGTAATTTGTCATTTTCAATATCCCTGAACAGTGTGTTCCCTATTTCCACCCTCCTTACAGCATACCCCCGTCTGCACCCACCTTTAAGAGTACCACCCGTCTCCACCCTCTTTACAGTGTACTCCCCGTCTTCATCCTCCTTACAGTGTGCCCGCGTCTCCACCTTCCTTACAGTCTGCCTGCCGTCTCACCTTCCCTTACAGTGTGCCCCTCGTCTCCACCCTCCTTAAAGTCTACCTTTCCTTACAGTGTCGCCCTTGTCTCCACCCTCCTTATATTGTGTCCCCCGTCTCCACCCTCCCACAGTGTTACCCCCGTCTCCACCCTCCTTGCTTCCGTTCTTCCTACCTGGTAACAGAGGTTGTGCGTATTCCAAGGCAAAATCTGCTGTACTGATAAGAAGTTCAGCGTTACCAACAGCTTCCTGGATGCTTCTTTCTGGGTTAATGTTGTACTTGACTTTCAGAGCATTCATTGGTCTGTAATTCACAAGATACATGAACAGCTTTCCTCCGAGGTACGCTCCCAAGTTCATTACACGTTCCATAAAATTCATTTTATCGGAAAATCCCGTAAAAAGTTGTGGCACATAAGAGACAGGCATTGGTACCATGTGGCTAAACACAAACGGTACGGTTAGTGGAAGAGGCAGAATTTCCACTCTTGGAATGTCAAAGCGTTCACCGAGCATTGTTGCAGGGCAATCTGCAAGACAGTCATAAACTATGACATCGACACCTTTCAGTTCCTCCTGTAACTCCGTGCTCTGTAAAAAACGTTCACACATGGTAATCCGTACCTCACCCATTTTCAGCACGTAATTTAACTTGCTTCCTTCAATTTCAAGTCGCGCCAAGCCATATTCGAAGAACTCTGACTTGTATGGTACTTGGTAAATCTTGTGCTCCACTTTCTCACTCGGTTTAATTTTAATGGACGAGGGAACAACCAAAACAACCTAAAAGGCAGAAACACAACACACTAATCAGCAAAACCGGCTCAGTATAGGAGCCATTATGCATGGGACAGATGTCCCACAGATTTCCTTGTGAGAAAGTGGCCTTCATGGGAAGCCGGTTTTAAAACGGGTAAAATCACTTCTATGTACACTGCCGCTTTAGCATCGGGACGAAATATCCTGACTTTGCCCGCTATCTACATAGTCGCTTCAGAGGAGTTTGGCGCTCTACTGCGATTATTATTACAAGAGAAAAAAATGAATAGGAAAAACTATTTTCATGTCATGCGGCAGTCAATTGCGCTGGATGAGGAGGTTCTTCGATTTCTTTGATTTGCCGACTCATTACCACCATTTTATTCGTTTGTTTTCACGATGAAGTCACGTGAGACGTCGATCGTGACGTAATACTTTTCCCAAGACCGTTGCGCGGTCAACAAAACAAGAAAGAACCCTTTGGGACTAAAAAGGACTAAGGCCCCAGTTATATGGTCTCGGTTACCCAAGACAACCCTTCCCATAAGTTACCCAAGCCGAGGAAAAAACTTTACTCATTTCTTTGCAAAATTCAACCAACCGTTTACAAGAGGATCGCGAACCCGTCTCGGGGGGAGCTGGAGACAACTCGGGTGGGAGAGTTGTCTCGCCTCGGCAGGTAGGGTAGCCCCGGCAGGCGGGTCAACTTCTCTTTATATAAACACTTTGACTCGCCCAACCGAGACAATTCTCGGCGTGGCGATTTTATATTGTCACGAAATGGCTAGGTTTAGGATTTAAAGCAGAAATTCGTATCAAAGATAGTGAAGATTAACTCCGCAAAACACACTTTGATCGAATGACCGAGGAAAACTCAAGGAAAGAGGGTTAGCTACACATTTGATTATTCAATGAGGGTTATGAATAATCATGCGGGGTCAACTTTGACTCGGACGTTTTCACATATAAACTTAGGGAGTAGGTTGGTTGTCTCGGCTACCCGAGACCATGTAAATGGGGCCCAAGAATTTAATGCCGTGCTAAAATGCACGTCGGTAGGTCACGACAGTAAAATATCAAAGAAATCTCACTTAACTTCTGTAACTCGGTATCACAACACCCATGAAAAGAAAGTTAAAAAACTTAAGCTTAACTCGTTTGTACAAATCGCTTGCTTGTGAAGTTGTTGGGTCATCATGTACAGAGGTCGGTAGATCACGTAAACGTCGACACATGGACAGTGAAGGGTGGCATAAAATTTACACAAGCTTTTCGCCCAAGTTCGACAATTTACGGGGGAAAATTTAAGACAAGGTCAGAATTGTGGACAGCAAGGTGCGTAGAGTCTGACTTCGCTAACCCGTGACCCGTATGCTAAGAATTCACTTTGGATGCATACAGTACCTCATGCCCCTTGGAGGCAAGCTCTGCCATTATTTGTCTCATAGTACTGTACTGTGACCCTCCGACTGACCAGAAGCCAGCAATCCGTGCTGAGGAAGCCGTGTTGACTGCCAGTGAAAGAAGGAGCAACGACAACAACGCCATCTTGGCTGTAAACAGGCAACTCAGGAAGGTACTAAATTACCATATTATATTTAAATGAATTATTTACTTTCGTCACTCTAAAGATTGCGTGACTAGAACTCTAGCACACATTTCGATACAACGTCGTTCCCAGGCCTATCTCTGTTTTTCTCGTAAAATGCTGGAAAGTTGCTCACTGGAATGTCAAAACGTTTCTAAAACATTGCCAAAAATCCAATAACTTGCTACCTAAATTTCAAACGCTGTTGCTTAAATTTCATGATATTCAGTTTGTATAAACGTTAATAAAAAGATTTATTTTTCTTTCTTCGCAGTAAGAGCTAACATCGGTCAAGGAAAATAGCTTGAAACTTAGCGAAATTTAAGGACACTCTCACTTCTAACCATAGTTAACAGAGGGAAATGGTTAGGAAACCTGGCAAAGTTCTTCGCTTTATGTTTTTGTTCGCTCTTTGGAGTTGACCCTGCACAAAACCTGCCAAAATACAAAAGGTGGTTATGTGTGCTCATACAACTAACCAATAGAAGCAAAACGGTTATGTAATTCATGCATAGTCAATGAGCATAAAACAAAGGATGGGCAGGGTCAACTAAGGGGCGTTCCATCATAAATCTTAGCCTGTTTGTTTGCTTCTTTGATGTTTATCGGCCTTCCTAATCATTTTCCTCTATAAACTATGGTCTAATGGAACAAAACAATAGGCCTGTGAAGCGTTGTCAAGTAACAGGTTTTGTGTTCTATATACTTCAAAAAGTTGATAAACATTCAAGGAATTCGCATAAATTGAAGTTTTCTATGAAATCGTTGACTTTTTCAAGCTTGATATGTCCTCTGAACCTATAGTTTGCTCAAAACTTGCTCGAGGTTGCTAGAACCGCAAAAAGTTGCTTCAAACGCCAAAAGTTGCTCAAAAGGTTGCCGAGCACAATCGGAACATGCCAAGTTGTTCCTGTACGAACAACAAGAATGGTGTTTTTCTCACTGCTTAGGCTTTTATTAGCGTTCAACTCAGCTTTACCGGCACGCTTGCTGGTTTCTGTGCCACTGAAGGCTCACGGTATATTAATACAAGGCCTACAATGAGAGATCATCCAATATTTATTAAAAACAATAATACAAGTTACTGATATCAAACACAGTAATGAGGAAGAGATAAGAAGGGTGAAACAAATCAATAACTGATGAGGTAATAGGCCGGACTCGAGCGGATCGACCTAAATCGAACCTACCGTATTTTATTATTTTTTCTTCGAGTGCACCCTCAAAGATATTTTGACATCCAAAATTAATGGCGTTTCGTCCTGACCTTAATGGCGTTTCGTCCTAAGCGATAAGACCTTTTCATATGGAGTCCTCCCCAGGGCATAGTGGCTCCTGTAAAGTGGTAATGGGAATTAGTGTGTTGTGTTTCTGCCTTTTAGGCTTTTTTGGTTGTTCCCTCGACCGCTAAAATTAAACCGAGTGAGAAAGTAGAGCACAAGATTTACCAAGTACCCTAAGCCAGAGTTCTTTGAACATGGCGCGGCACGGCGTGAAACTGAAGGAAGCAAGTTACAGTTAATGACGAAAATGGGTGAGGTACAGATTACCATGTGTGAACGTTTTTTACAGAGCACGGAGTTACAGGAGAAACTGAGAGGTGTCGATATCATTGTTTATGACTGTCTTGCAGCTTGCCCTGCAACAATGTTTGGTGAACGCTTTGACATTCCAAGAGTGGAAATTCTGCCTCTTCCATTAACTGCAGATTTTGTGTTTATCCACATGGTACCAATGCCTGTACCTTATGTTCCAATGCTCTTAACAGGATTTTCCGATAAAATGAATTTTATGGAACGTGTGATGAATTTGGGAGCGTACTTCGGAGTAAAGCTGTTCATGTATCTTGTGTATTACAGACCAATGAATGCAGTGAAAGTCAGTTATAACATTAACTCAGAAAGAACCTTCCAGGGAGCTCTTGGTAATGCTGAACTTGTTATCAGTACAGCAGATTTTGCCTTGGAATGCGCACAACCTCTGTTGCCAGGTAAGAGAAAGGGAAGTTATGAGGGTGGAGATGTGGGGAACACACTGTTAGGGGGGTAGAGACAGGGGACACACTGTTGGGAGGTTGGAGATGGGAGGGCCAAACTGTTAAGAGGGTGGAGACAGAGGGCATTGTTCAAAATGAGTAATTATGAATCATTATAGTTTTAATGTTTCTGTTGGGGGTATATTCAACAGGCAATGTTATGGTTGGATCGCCGAATGTCAAAGATCCTAAGCCTCTCCCTCCTGATTTAGAAGAATTTGTCAGTAATTCAGGGGGCCATGGTTTTATCATCGTTTCTTTTGGATCAAACGTGGCTTCAAATCTCCAAAAGCCGGTGGTAGACATGTTAACTACAGCGTTTGGGAAACTGAAACAGCGAGTTGTGTGGAGAATTAAAGGTAATTAAAATAGTGAGTAAAGCATAGGAGCTACTTGCAATAATCAATAATTAAAGATGTCAGTTTGCATCTCATGGCCTTCATTAGAGTGAGCAACATCGTTGACACCATTCTCTCTCTTCTCCTGCAGGTTACATTCCATCATTCCTTAGTAAAAACATCAGAGCAGTTGACTGGTTACCTCAGAGTGATCTTTTGGCTCACAAGGACATCAAAGCTTTTGTCTCCCATGTGGGACACAGCAGTCTTTACGAGTCGGCGTATCATAGTGTCCCTGTGGTGGCGTTTCCGTTGTACATAGACCAGCAAAGTAATGCAAAGAAAGCAGAACATGTTGGCCTTGGGTTAGCTGTGAATTATAAAAGCATTAATGCCCAACAATTGTTTGAGACAATCGAGCGTGTTATTGATAAACCAAGGTAGCTGTATCGATTACTTGTCTACTTTAGTGTCGACATTCGGACAACATTGCCCAAATTATTTGCCTAACTACACGTTAGGATAAGTAAGGGATGAGTATCTTGAAACTTTCTGCGATCTTTAGGTTTAAGAGCAAAGCAATGCACATCTCTGGCCTGTTAAAGGATCGTCGACAAACACCTCTTCAAGAAATCTGTGACTGGATAGAGTATGTACTCAGACATGGTGGAGCCCTGCACCTCAGAGCTCAAGTGTTCAACATCCCTTGGTATCAGTTCTACTTACTTGACGTCATGGCTTTTCTTGTTGCTGTGGTTGTCATGGTTGTGATGGTGATACGTTTGGCATGTCGATGCCTGTGTCGTGTGTTCTGTAAAAAGGATGATATCAAAACCAAAAAGGAGTGAGACATGGAAACATATAAGTGCTTTTGTTTCCTCCCAAACAAACTATAAAGTGATCTTGCGTTAGGTTCACTGTACTCAGAACTTGATTTTTCCACGGCGTGAACAATATTTTAATTCAGTTGACTTGTTTTTTTTTCCATATTGGAAATTCGTTTGTCATTTCATTAAAAAGCATATGACCTTGATGCAGTTCTTTTTTCAACTCTTCTGCAATTAAGGATTTCCTCTTATTGATTATAATCCATCAAAAATTTTCGCTCTCGCGCGATTGGTCTAAACGCATCACGTGACTGAATAAGTCCCAGCTAAAACTGGGGAATCTATGAGAGCGATATTGTTCAATTTTTAAAACTGCGCGTGTTGCAAAAAGTAATTGAAGGATAATAAACACGATAGTCTCCATTTGGCGCGAAAATATGCTCGGATAAATGTTCGCCGACATTATTTGTTCCAAGAAGCGAACAGTTTTCCGAGCATCTTTTCTCGCCAAATGGAGACTGTTGTTTATATATGCAAAAATACTGGTACTCATGTTTTCCGATGTTTCTTGTGTTTTCCGGCAAGAATGAGCCACCTCGTGTCAATATTTTTTGCATTTCGTTTCTTACACCCCATCCACACTACACCGGAGAGATTTGAAAATGGAAAATGGAAAACGCATCGAATGTTTTTCTGTCCACACTACGTCGGAGGAATTTTTTAAAAAATGCAACAATCACCGTAACGGTCATTTTGGATTCGTGTTTGCGGAAAACTCGGTCTGGGAAATCACATGATTCAGTGATGATTATCGTGACTATACGTCGTTTTCAGAAATCTCAGTTTTTAAACTAAATAAGAAACGCCGGCGTTTTCAAATTCCTCCGGTTTGAAGAGCGTTGTTGAAAAGCTCCGTTTTCTTGACGGATTAGTGTGGACGGTAGGCTTAACCGTAGAGATAAATTTACGATTTCAAGTTTCTCCGACGTAGTGTGGTCAATGCCTTGCAGCACCCGTAAAGCACTATCTATGAAACAAGATGAGAGTTCTTTCCGATAATTTTTAACTGAAGCATAATGAATGGCTGATTTTCAACTGTATATATTAAAATATTTAAAACTGTTCTCAAAATGATTGACATTTTAAATTCCATATCATTTTGAATATAATAACCAAACTGTCATTCCAAATATTTTGACTTTATAATTGACGTTTGTCCTGATAGTTTTTCACGTTTCTCAAGTATACGTATACCTACCGTGTACATACAAAAAAAAAGTTCAAATGTAGAAAAATTTCGCTTTAAACAGGGAGCTTAAGGTGGGCCCTTCTTATTCAAATAAGCCTTCTTTGCGGGAGTAGGTTTGTTGTATTTCGTATTATTTAAATCATACGTTTGACATCTTTGCAAAACACAGGCTAATCAGTCTACGGATTTGCATATTACAGTGTACGCATGTGTCGAAAGCCATATGTTTCATATTGTGAATTGGAGAAAAACTATACGACATAATTTTGCGAACCAGCGGCGGCGGTCGAACACGAAGATGCTTCGTCCGGATAACTTAGGCTTAAATTTGGAAATTCATCCTGACGCGTTGGTAATGAATCAAGCGAGCAGAGCGGGAAAGACTCCTGAGGAAAGTCGAATTTTGAAAGCCAAAGATTACAAGCTACCTGTATTTACAAGATACCGTGAAGGTACCTGCAAAGAAATGTTTCATTTCGTTCAAGTTGTTGCTCCGAAGTTCGGCTCGGCCGCGCACCCGGAAGAAAGCAGCGAGACTGAAAAACGTACCATGGAAAAAATCGTGAGCGCTCTTAACAACATGAAACCTAAACCGAGGTTTTTACTGGTGCAGGGAAATTATACAAATGCGAAGCCGAACGAGAAAGAATATTTTCCACAGCTAGAGAGTTTTAAGTCCGCGTTTGAGAATTTAAGCGCGGAAATTCCGGTTGTGTGTGTCTGTGGTCCGACTGACTGCGGTGATCCACCGACCTTAGGTAGCCTTGAGACATATCGTAATACCTTTGGCGATGACTGGTTTGCTTTTTGGGTAGAGGGTGTTCAATTTTTAGCCGTGAACACGGCGTTTTACAAACACTCCAGCGCCGAGACGGAAAATTTGAAGGCAGAACAACAAGAATGGCTGGAATCAAAGCTGTTGGAATCCCAGGTGAACCCACCCAAGCAAATAATTATTTTACAAACTATACCCTGGTTTAGAAAATCCATTGACGAAGAGAACGATTTGGGAAACATTGATTCTAGCGACAGACAAGAAATCGCCCCGAAACTTGTTGAAGCCAACGCGAAATACGTTTTCGCCGGTTTCTTGAATGGCGTCGGGAAGGACAAAGAATTAGAGATCATTCAAACGAGTTCTTTGGGAAAGTCAGATGAAGTAGAAAGTCAAGGTTTTCGTGTCGTTAAAGTTAAACCGAATGGCCGAGTTGAACATAAATTTTTCGCCCTGGACAACTCCCCTATCGATCTAAATTTAGAATTGTAATATTTATTGGTTCAAATCTTTCCAGCTGCAGGTTCTCCAGTGACCTCCAGTTAGATCTCAGAATTTTAAGATTTTAAAATAAGTACTGTTGTTGTCATAAGCGGAGTGAAGGAATTATAACTAGAAAATTTGTGAAGCCGGGAAATGTTTGGCGACAAGAATTTGAAAATCACTCTGAGAAATGATTCGGATCAATGAATCGTTGAAAGAGAAAACACTTTAGTCAAATATTTGATGGCGGATGCTGTCAGCTAGTATTAAATAAACCTAAACACTACAAGAACTCGATTTGTATTTATTTAAAAACTGAGTGAACTTCTAAAAAAATGTACCACGGAGATTACAGTAGAAGAGATCAACTCAGCGCTTTTCTATTAAGCATTGAAATCAAACAACAGAAATTTTCCATATTCCGGCTTCGTGGCATCTTGAATAATCAGAATCATAGAGGGTTTCTGATTTGCCTTGGTAATTTTTTACTTCAGTGATGCAACTTACAATAGAGTTACCTGTAGAAGCTTTTCAGGTAAAAATTCATTGTTAGCTTACTTTAGATATATAGGAAATTGCTTCGCTGAACTATACACTTTTAATGACCTACATTACACATTTGCTTGCGTGATAATTCTCTTTATCTGCTTGCTTCGGGCAATTTCCTCTGCTGAATTTGTTTCCGCATTTCATTTCGCGAAATCACCATCAACCAAATGTAATTTGAAAACCCTTCCAGCGCCCGCAGCTCGGAATAATAATTCTGGTATTTGATTCTACGTATTTCTTTCAACGGTTAGTTTTGAAAACGCGATGCAACGTTAAGGAACATTGTTGCAGAAACATTGTTTGTGAAAATTTTTTCTTGATGCGCAAATGGAAGAAGCAAGGCGATAATTCTGAAAAAAACTCAGAATCATTTTTACCTCAAGGGAACAAAATTTGCTTACACCATATTTATTGCGAATACGCGCAAATCACGTAAATTTGTTCGAAAAGGTGATTTTCCACAACAATGTTTCGGAAACTGTTTTCTTGTTTGCGGGTTATTTTTGCTGATCGTTTTCATTGTTCTCGCCACCTGCTAGCTGGACACTGCCTCGATATTGTGAGGAGAAATCGCTAGTGGAGCACCGAGTCCTAAATGACCTTTAGCGTTACTTCATCAAGAAAGACGTAATAAAATATCAAAAACATGTGGATATAACGTACTCGCCTTATCTCTCGGAATTTGGTTTATATTAAGATATTTGTGAAGCATTCCAGCATATTTATTTATTTGTTTATTAAGCTTTGGCCTTCTATTACATCTAAAGAAAAAGAAAAAAGAAGAGGAAGCAAAAAAAAAAAAAAAAAAAAAAAAAAAAAAAAAAAAAAAAAAAAA
>Ga0126339_10003590_pt1 | contig 11314 bp, 6 predicted proteins | sample OrbTmetagenome_2_FD_92532 | JGI IMG/M metagenome (GOLD analysis project Ga0126339, IMG submission 92532) | Coral microbial communities from Petempiche,Puerto Morelos, Mexico - Orbicella T R C metagenome | ecosystem: Host-associated > Invertebrates > Cnidaria > Coral | place: Petempiche,Puerto...
GTCTACAAATGTCATACACCAGCAGAAAAGGGTAGTAACAACATTACATTTGCATATGTTATGTACATGTAGCGTGATTTAATTTCCGAGGATGTGCTTTGTAAGCAAAAAGACAAAATGGTAAGTCTGTAAAAGTGGCATTCTATACTTCTTTCCTTATTATGTGAGAAGGGTTTTGTGAGTAAATATGGTTACTAATTATTATTTGCCAGTCCTCCCACAATGTTATGGGGGTTCTTTGTAAACAATTACCAAGTCATTGTGTTACAACAGGCAGCTGAAGAAACTGACCTTTGCAATGGTGATGACGAGGATCATAAATCAGTCACTTCTGAACTAAAAGAGGTATAAACATGGAGTTTTCTGAAATTCCATTCTTTTATCCTTGTTTCCTGTCATTCAAATCAAATATGAAGCCTGCATGATTGTAACGTATACTCAAACAATGTTATCTTGCTTAGCTTTTCAGTCAAATGAAAGACCTGGAAGTAGATTACAAGGAGAACAAAGAGAATTGCGAGCATCTTATACAGAGACGGAACCAGTTGATTCTTGCTGCAAAGCCTCTGAATTTCATGGAAACCTTCAGGTTTGCCTACTCTGACAATTATGACCCAACACTATTCCACATCTTTTCCACTTATATTATCAATTACAAAACACTCAGATCACGTGTTTTACTAAAGGCATCCCCGGTCAAGTGTCAATTGATACCTTCAATGAACATTCCATCAAAGTCTTGATTGATACTCGATCAACATCTCGATTGATACTTGGTTGAAACTTGATCAACAGTTTGTTGATAGTTGGTAGAGTGTCAACTGACTCATATGTATATAAATTATATCAATCGACACTTGATGGCATCTGCAAAACTGGTTGACTGTTGACCGACTGTCAAGTGAGATGTCCATTGTGTGTTGACCGAGTATCAATGGAGACACTCGATTGCAGATGCCTTTAGTATACATGATCCAAAAACTCTTAACAACTCCAGATAAGAATGAAACATATTGACGTGAAAAAATGTTTGTTTCAAGTACTGGCATGAACCTGATCTATTTAAGAAAATAAATTATTGCTGTCAGCTGTCATCACTCAGCCAGTCATCCTCTAACACTTCTTATATTTCAGTTTCTATGTACACAGGGAAAGCCTAATGGCTTATAATGGATTTTAATTTTAAACATGTCTCCCTCCTACCCTCAATAAAATGTTGAAATTTTATGAGGTATCACTTTGACACTTCTTTTCCCCAGGTATAGTCTCTAGTTGCAATAGCTAAATGATCAATCAGGGGTCAAGTAAAAATATACCAGAGATTCTCAGACTGTACTACCAGGAAAAATAAGCACTTTGAGCTTGGCTGTCTTAGTATAAATGTACACATCCCCATTATTAATTTTCTCGTTTGTCTTGCAACTCTTTAATCAGGAGACAAAATCCAATGTTTGAAGACAATCTTCAACATGATGCCCAAGAATTCCTGTGCAGTTTGCTTGTAAATCTTCAAGAAACAGAGAATGAGATCAAAAAGAAAGTAGAAGATACTAGAAAAGTGTATAACAGAAGTCTGAATGATAAAAACTTGTGGGCTAAAACATTATCTTGTAACAACAAAAGCCGAGGTTGTAGTCCACTGGAAGAATTATTTCATGGACGGCTTCTGCATCAGACAAAATGCCTGACATGTGAAGATGCTAAGAGACGTTTTGAAAACTTCCAAGACATCAGTGTGCCAGTTAAAAAGGAACCTAAAGTGTATGATGCTAAAAAAGCTCACACCTTTTCACCAACACCCAAAAAAGGCCAAGATAACGAAAGCCTTGGTTGGGCCTTGTCGCAGTTTGCTACAGTAGAACATCTGAGTGGAGACAACAAGTATTTCTGTGAGAATTGTCTCACTCATACCGAAGCTGAAATCTCCACATGCTTTGACAAGTTGCCAAAGATACTGACAATCCACCTCAAGAGATTTACTGCTAATTCTCTATCAGGGTGAGTCTTCTGTTCTACTTCATGAAAAACTGACTTTTACACCTAATTTTGAAGCACAATGAAATTTCTATTAAGCCTTGCCCTGATTAGTAGACATCCTGTATTAAACAGGTACTAAGTCTGTCTGGTCCTGAAATTAGCATTATATTCAGTGCACATCTCAGCTAACCAGACATGGACACTACAGTCAATTTTATTTTGCCAATTTCTATAATGCAACTATTGAGCAGATGCCGGACTGAATTTACAATGCTGTATTAGGTTATGTTCCTTGAAAGAGTCAATTGAAAAGTGAAAAGTCCACACAGTTGAAAGGACAGATTACAAACAACATTTAAGGTGGCCGCTAACTCAATTTCAGGATAACTTGATTTGAGTAATTTATAGAAGAACTGTTGAATGTTAAAGCCCACACTAGGGAAGTTCGACAGGCATCAATATGCATCATAAAGGTTTCATTGTAGCCTCAGGCAGCAAAGTTTGGTAAGGAAAAACTATATATTAGCTACTTTGACAGGATAGCAAAGTTGACAATTAACAATAATTTATTACTGGACAAAGTTAAGCAAAAATTATATCATGATTTGCAAGTGGCGAGCAGATCAATTCTTTGCTGAAGCCAAAGGCTGAGGCAAATAATTGATCTGCAAGACTCTGGCAAATAACTCTGACCAAAACTTTTTGATAATTATAGTAGAATCCCAACTTATGACTACACTACTAATACCTCCATTATGTTGTTACAACCAGTTGGCCATTTCCGAGTTGCCTTTTGCATCTGTTTCAAAACGAGTCATCATGTAAAACCATTCATATGAAAATGAGTTCTGCCTACAGGTTCATTTAACCAGTAGGGGGTATCTACAATATACTACTGTCCATTGGTTGGATCAGATTCTTTAGAACAGCTGCTGATCATTTTCTCTAATTGCAGGTTTTTATCGGGCAGTGTCTCCAAGATCACTTCAAACCTCCAAACACCAATGGAGCTGTCACTCAAGGACTGGTGCTCAAACTCAAGTTCTACCGCCAATCCAACTTTCCATTTGTTTGGTATAGTAATGCACAGTGGTATGACCTCCTGCAGTGGCCACTATCAAGCTTATGTGAAGGTTCCCAAATCCAACTTGGCAGATGTTAATAACAACAACAAACAGCATGACAACACTCATGCACCTTGCTCTGAATATGGCCACGATGAAGTGCATAGTATCATGGAATCATCTCATCTGGGTGAATCACAGTCTTTTTCAAGTTATGACGACACTTTCTCCAGTGATGACAAATGTTCTGAAACTAATCAGATTGCAAGTCCACAGAGCTCTGCTGAGAAAGCTAAGACAACATGTATTTCTGGAATCACAAGATACTTCCACAAATCCAGAAAACATTCAACAAAGGAGACCAAACTAGAAAACCACGATGAAGAAAAAATAGGTGATTTACAAATTGCAGCTAAAAAACAGAGGCATCACAGCACACCAACTTTCAGCTTTATTGGAACTGAAAAATCACTTAATAAGATCCAAACTTTTCAGTATTGTGATGTTGCATCCAGTAAAACTGCAATACGCAAATTGAATTTCCAAGATAGCAAAAGGCAACCAGATCAAGCCACAAAAGGCCAGAATGCTACAGATTCTGGTGATGTGGAAATACCAGATTCAGACAGCAGTGTGCAAGATGCCCAGGCATTCCAGTGGATTCATTTTGATGATGCTGAAGTTGCAATATTGGAGGAAGCTGATGTTTCAACACTGTTGTCATCATCAGAATCATCATTCACTTCTCCTTACTTGCTGTTTTACAAATTGGCAGAACCATGGGCCAGTGAATCTACTGTATAATTGTGAATGAGCAGATAAATGACTTTGTAAGGAATTGATACATGGAACTAGCATACCATAACTTATAATTATTATTTACAGAGTTCCCTTAGCTTGCCCAGGTGAATGGCTTTGTACGCGCTGACATATTACAGTCAAACCAAGTGAAGCATACCCCTCAATATTACATTAATGAATTGATTATTTGAATATTGAACCCACTAGTTGTTTCAAGAATGCATTAATGAATTGACTATTGGAAAATTGAACCCACTAGTCATTCCAAGGATACGCTTAATGGGTTTAATGTTAAAAAAATCAATTTAATATTGATTTTTGAAATGACTGGCGAGTTCAATAATCAAATAATCAATTCATTATTGCATTCTTGAAATGATTAGCGGGTTCAATATTCACGTACTCATTCATTAATGTAATCTTGAGGGGTACGCGTCACTTGGTTTTACTGCAACACTACAGAATCTAACTGTTTTGACTTACATCGCTGGACTGTCCAGGATCCAACCATTGTTTCATGAGTTACACAAAGTGCAGTATCAACTACTTCTAACGCATTGAATCATTGATTCAGACATTGAAATGCACGTATGCATGCTTTTAAAACTTGTACCATTGAAATCTTATAAATAACATGGATATAGATTCCAAAGAAAATAAGTGAGGAACAGCTGAATGATAGTTATACTGACAAATAAATATACATAGTAGTAAAATCTTTAATCTTACTGTTGTTTTTGTATTGTGATAATTTTTACATAGTAATAAAGTTTGTCAATTTTTATCCTTTTTTTGTGGATGGTATTTTATTATTATTATTATTATTATTATTATTATTATTATTATTATTATTAAGGCTTCGTAGCAGCACAAAGTAAGATATGACTTTGATGAACCACATGATGCTTTTGAAGTTCATTATTTAATGAAGAAAATATATGTTTCAGATAAGGCATCATCCATTGTCAGTTGTACACGTAGAAATAAAATGAAAATATGCAATAAATACCATGACAAACTGAGATATTAACAAGAATAATTAAGGATTAAGGTGCGAACCAAAAAAAAGAGTAAAACTATTTAAGCTAAGAAAGGAGACTAATTAGTATGAAGATGGGATAAATTAAGATGTTTGACCTGGGAATTTAAAGATGGCTGCTCCCAAAGGATGTGCATGGCTTCCTTGATTTTCAATTCCAAGCTTGTGGAAGTAAAGTCGAGAATTTTAAAACAATCTTCTAAACAAAAGGAGCGACAATTTCCACAACTTTAAGGATGAAACAACACAAGCCATAATGTGTAAACCTAGAAACTGCTTACTTTTTTATGGTACTGGTACACAATGTATATCTGGAAACAATTTCCAGGTTTCTTTCTGGAGAAAACCCCCCACTCCCTCAAATGTGGCCGTGGCTTGATTCTGAAGGTGCCATATATGGGTTGAGTTTGTTTGTTCTTGCCTTGCACTGAGGGTTTTTCTCCAGTATGAACCAATATTTCCAAATTCCAATGGGCATTTTCCAAATTACCTTAAGCCTCTTTCTCAAAGTGAGTCTTGCTTCCCATCTTTACATATGAAAATGAGATTTCATTCACATGCAAATTAAACTCATTTTCATATGAATGGTTGTGCACCAGGCCTTGCCTTGATAGGGGTTTAGGTCAACTCAGAAGTGGGCTATTTGACCTGGATAGAGGAACATGTATTGAAACCAGCTAGGGCTGCTGTGGCTTCCCTTCTAAATTCTTTAATTTATTTTTATTAATTTATTCAACTTGACTCTAACTAGGAGTATTTCTTCTTCTCCCTGGATGGAATGCTAGTCCATTTCAGGGTTACCCCCTTGCAATTAATTCACAAGTTCACTTAAACACTTGGGTGAAGAGAGGCATTTACTGCGAAATATCTTCAGGCATAAAATGACAGCCACAAAATGGTCATGCAAGAACCAAATATTCTTGGAGAACTTGACTGACCATGTTCAATACAAAAAAATTTATTGCCAACACTCGGCTTTCTTAAGGTGCTTCCTCAACACCAGCTAAATATGCTGTACAAGGCAAACCAGTGCTAAAAATGGAAAGAACATTACACACCAAAGATTTTTTTTTTTAATTAAAAATTGTTCCTACAAGTAGCTAGATTACATAGAAACAGTTCCTATTACAACATAATCTCTGGAATGTAAGATTAAGGTAAAGACTCAACTCAAAATTGTCTTGTTCTTGGGTGACATTCTTTGAACTCACTACTCACTTTTGTGAAAGGAAGTTCTGATTTATCAATAGGGCGGTTTTCATCTGAGTGTCGAAAGTAATTAGAAAATTACTTTGGTTTGGGTTTTGGTTTTACTACGGTTTGAGATTGGCTGCGTAGTCTAACTGGTATGTAATTGGTTTGTTTTTCATTTTACGACCGTCAATTGAAAACCGCTCTAACATTTAACAGCAACTAATCACATTTTTATTCTTTAGTTCTCATTCTCTCCATTTATACAGCATACTCATTTTCTACAATTTTCTTGCAGAAAATCAACAGCCTGATTAATGCAACTATTCTAGTGGTGGCAAATGGTAATTTGTGACAAGTGAGACCTGTGAAAATTGGCTAAAATTCTTTCAGATGTCTGTTAATATTCTGAAGGACCATTTACAACCACTTGCTTAAGTTTTGTCAAGTAGTTTGGAGTTATTATCTAACCAGCACTTTGCCTAATTATTCAATACTCAGACTTTGAGTCAGTGTTTAGCCTTGAACATGTCCTTGTCACGTCTAAGAAATCCCATCACATCAACTGGGTCTGACTTCCCTGCATATTTCTTAATGCTCTCCTCCCTGAAAAATGAAAATTTTCCATTAGCTGATTTATAATGTGCTGTCAATGACAGTTATTTGAAAGTACTGCAGTTGAACCTCCACAAGCAAGTTCGAGACAACTGAATGCAACAACTACACGTTTACATGAGCAACATGTCTGCAAGCACATGGTAAGCTGGGAAACAACAGCTTACTTACAATAGCTTACATCACAACAGCCACATTTACTAATTATGGCTAAAAACATTACTTCAACTGACTTTTTTGTTTTTGTAAAAACAGTTATTAAAACATGAGATCCAATTCTTTGCTGGGTAGGCTTTTTATTTCTGGACCCTGCTGTAAGTCGTTGGCATCATCACTTACTGGACTCTCATAAATGGATTAAATTTGAACTCATCTCCGATGGTGGATGGCACTGTTGGTTCATTTGCCTTTCTTTTGCTCTAATAAACAAATTAAAACAATTTTATTTAATGCTGCTTCTAACATTTAGCACCATAGAATTACTGCTTTTAGTAAAATAGCAAAGTATTTTTACTCTCAACGTAGTTAGTGGAGGAGACATGTTATGAAAGCCAGCAAACTTCAGAGACTGAAGCAAAAGCCTTGTGTTGAGCATGCACATCACCTGATAGTGACCCTGCATTATTGTCGACAAAATGGAAGATGAAGTAAGACTAACGATATTTGGAGATGATTTGGATGTGATTGTGGATGTATTGGAAGAATCCTCTATAACTATGCTGTTAATAATAATTATGCTTTAATGCTTGGAAACAAAATGAAACTCATCACACTTTTTACAGCGTCATATAATGGGTGCAGAATTATCTACTGTTTGGTCCTTATAAATAATGCCATTAACATCTATAATTTCACAGAAAATTTAAATTTGGTATTTCTCCAAGAAAGAAAAATTTGATCCTGTTATGCTAACATAGAGTCATGTTGTAGTACTGTCACATCTTACAACAAACTGTTTAATTAGTAAATTATACAGACTGTCGTGAAATGTTTGTTTCGAATTTATATCACCTTAGCAAATTCAATTTGCTTGTGTATTTCAGAGTTTTGTGGCTCCACATGAACTGCATACTTAAGATTGTTTTCAGTGTACTCATGTCCACAATAAACAAGCTGGAACAAAGGACAAACACAAATAAATTGTCTAGTAATGTACACATTATTTTATTAAAGAATGCAACTGCAGAGACAATATGATTACTAATAATAATTGTAATAATTATAATGGCCACGCTTAACACAGCTATAAAGGTTCTGTATGCAAACAAGCCAGAATGATTCATTGTTTCACAAACTAAATATTGTAATGAAAAGTTTCCCTGTCAGTAAGACAAAATTCTTGCTGATATCGTGTAGGACACACCCCAATGATGTCACCGGATTATTCCCACATACTGTACTTAGAACATCACTTGGTAATCTTAACAGTACATTTACTTTTAAAGTGTTAATTGACAGTTAAATACTCACAGTATCATGTGGTAGTTTACCAAGAATGTCAATCAAGGCCTTGTACATTTCTGGAGGACGCCCTTCAAAGAATTTTCCACATCCGGCTACAAAAAGTGTGTCACCTGAAAGTGAAATGCAACATCTGTCTGAAAATGTGTTAGGCTGGCGATTTGGTGAGGTTTCTCATGGCATACTCTAGGATCTATAAAGCATGCCTGCCTGCCTGCCTGACTGACTGACTGACTGATGCACCTCCTACATACATGTACCTACATGTACCTACTTAGAATACTTTCCTTACTGCCTGCCTCCCTACTTACTAACAAGTCAATCAGGAGTCTCCTACCTGTGAATACTGCACTTGGCTGACCACTGACCACATAGCAGATATGACCACTAGTATGACAAGGTGTAAAAAGACACTGTACATCAAGGTTTCCAACCTTAAACAAAATTCAAGTTCATTTGTAATAAGCAGGCCTCGGGCTAGCCATCTGATTTCTGGTATTATTAAACCAGCCAGGGTAGAGAGAAGCCATTGCAAGAGCAAGATTCTAACTGAGAACACCATTAACACATCAAGGACAATAGTCAAACATATTGACCTCCCAGGCATGACACATGATGATGACAAATTTTTTAAAAATATATTTAATCTCAAGTTTGGTGGTTTCTGACAGGAATTTCAAATTTATAGCTGTAAAGTACCTTCATTTGGTCTCTGTGTCCAACTTTTTTGTTTAGTGCACCAATTCTGTCATCACCTCCACACACTGTCAGTCCCTTAACTAGTTGAGCTAATTCTTCATTACCACCTGCATGATCCCTAATAACATAAGGACTTATTTTCAGTCACATGGTGCAGACAAACTGGAATTCTGTAATGTGGTGCAATGTTCCAAAACAGATTGACAATTTGCTGGAAACAATTTGCAGCTTTCAATTCAATTTGTTCATTAGTCAAGCAAGTTGCCAAGTTCCATTTAAGTTCTTTCCAATTCCAGATTTCATTTCCCTTGTGTAAAATGAAAAATGATAAAAAACCACTTTCATTGGTGTTGAAGAGGGAGAAAGTAGATTGACTGAATGTCCATCAACAGATAGTGAGAAAATGGTAGCAGGGTGAGTTTAAATTGCTTCACTGAGAACTGCACTTCACAACTGGAAAAGCAAATGTCATTACTTGCACAACAAATCTGAATTTTTGAGTGTGACTCCCAGTTTGGCCAGAATTTTGAATGGATCCTTCACAGTCCAAATCTTGTTAATAAAGACTAAGTTTGTGAAGACTTACCAATGATGATGAGTAGTTAGCACTGTTGTAAGCTTTACTCCGTGATTTTTTACAGCCTCAACGACCTAACAACAATTTGATATCACATACATCGCAAAATTTGTAAGTACTAGGTAGCAGTAATGTCTTATGGTTGAACCTATGACCTAGCATGGGGATTACAATATCAGGCAACAGATTGTCAGCACAGTCAATAGATGTACAATAATCAGTAAAGTACACCGTGTTATGTTTAGTCTACCTTTTTAGGTTCCACTGGATCTATGATGGCTGCTTCCTGTGTTTTCTCATCAACAACAAGATACATGTAGTTATCAGAAAGTGCAGGAAGTATGTGAACCTTCATGTCTGAGTGAACAATGTTCACTGGCTTGGAATGACTCTCAGGGAGGGATGAAAGAGCTCTTTTGCTGAAGAATCCAAGAATTCCTGTCAAATTTTGAATGAAAATATTTTAAAAAATGATAAAGAACAGTTTAGTTAACAACTACCGTAAACTTCCAAAAGTAACAACCCCCCGAAAGTAACGTCAAAAAATTGGGGCTGATCAGTGCTATTAGAGTTGGAACATGGCCTACCATATCAGGCCCCCCATATCAGACCCCAACATACAATACAAGACCCTGACCTACCATATTAGACCCCAACGTACCATATCAGACCCCGACCATATCAGTCTGGTTTGACTGTTTTATGTGTCGGGCTTAACTTTATGTTAACTGTTGTGCTAAGTAATACAGTAATTCTTCAGTAGTGCACTGAAATTATTATGAAATATGGCTATTACAAAATAACAAACTGCAAGTTCACTGGAAGAGAAAGTCGCCATTGTTGCAACTTCCTTTCTAGCCTATAGACTTCACAGCATCACGTTTCTTTTTACCGTATTCTGGTACTATTTTTTAGGAAATATATAAATTATAAATGCTTTTAAAATATATTTTTGAAGCAAGCATCCGTCCCAAAACGTTCTAAGATAATTATATTTATCACTTTGTTTCAAGTCACGCAACCAGCGTCTTGAAATTTTTGTTGACCTCAAAATGCCTTTGTTTATTAGCAGACTTCGCTGACAGATTGGTATCATGTCGATTGCTTTATGTAGTCACGCAATTCTCACACTCGCATATTACTCGTTTAATGTACCGAAGCTTTTCTATACAATAAGGTAGACCGACGAGAAGTGTATAACACGTTGATAAAGATCAAGCGTAAGGTGATTTTATAGCATTTCTTTATTGGGATATTTGTATAATTCCACGCCCGAAATTTTTATAGTTCTATTCATCGACAGCACTGGAACACCTCTTTCACTATTTTCAAATACCGGTTTAAGCAATGTCGTATAGGTGAAAATAAGTCGTTTACTTGCAACCAGAGGGTATGGACTTCCATTAACTGACCAATTTATTCCACGTAAACACATGTCATTGACTGAAATTTTAAAATGAAGTTTCACGTTTGGCCTCTCCTTAATCAAATAAATAAACCCCTTCAGGCGGCTGGTATGTCAGCTTATAAGTGTGCACGGCTGAGAGATTGCCTGAAAAATGAATCTTTGGCGAAGGTTCGAGGGTTTCTGATCATTGTTGTCATCGCGCACGAAAAGCGTGGGGTCTGAGATTGTAGGTGTCATGTTCGGGGCCTGATATTGTAGTCTCATGCGAAAAGCGTGGGGTCTGACATTGTCGGGGCTTGATATTGTAAGCTCGCACGAAAAGCGTGGGGTCTGAAATTGTGGGTGTCATGTTCGGGGCCTGATATTGTAGTCTCGCACGAAAAGCGTGGGGTCTGGGATTGTAGGTGTCATGTTTGGGGCTTGATATTGTAGTCTTGCGCGAAAAGTGTGGGGTCTGAAATTGTCGGGGCCTGATATTGTGA
>Ga0126339_10003591_pt1 | contig 11311 bp, 8 predicted proteins | sample OrbTmetagenome_2_FD_92532 | JGI IMG/M metagenome (GOLD analysis project Ga0126339, IMG submission 92532) | Coral microbial communities from Petempiche,Puerto Morelos, Mexico - Orbicella T R C metagenome | ecosystem: Host-associated > Invertebrates > Cnidaria > Coral | place: Petempiche,Puerto...
ACCCCCCCCCCCCCAAATAATAATATTCTGAGCATACCTTTCTTCCCGCTTCATTGTTGTGCTGTGTGATAAACTTTGACAAGTCTTTCTCAGGATTCTTGTCCGGGTCCATAAACTCTTTAGAGTATCTGCTGCCGAATCCAAAGTCCTCGGAGCATCCGCCCCATTCCCAGCTCGCTTCCCCAGCTTTCTGGCCCCTTTTTTGAGGCTGAGAAGCACAGTTACAGACATCCCAGTCACCCAGACTGCAGCCCTTGGTTATCTGGTAGGCCACGCCTGCAGCGGCAATAGCGTTCAGGTACGAACTCTCTCTGGTATCTAAAGAAAAGGAGGAGTAAGAAAGAAAAAAACGAATCCATTGAGTGGAAAGAGGCGACACTAGAATACGACTAATAAATGCGGGTCTTCGCCGGAAAATCTTGTGAAAATCTAGTATCTCTTGGTTTAGTCACTGCAGTTATTAAGCAAACAGCATCATTATTCATGACTATTGCATGCTAACTATTACAGAAATGGTCGGAAAATGACATACGGTGCAACAAAATAACAAACGTCGGGCGGTAGGATCACAACCGATGCATACAAACTCTTACAAACGGCGGGAGAAAAGGAAGGGGGGCTTAAAATTATGAGAGAAAGAGAAGCGAGGGACACTTGTAATTCTAGAGGACATAAACAGTAACTGAAAGCAACCCTTCATTCTCGTTCTCACTGCGCGCAAAACAAGGTTGTCACCTTGCATGTGCACGACAAAGATGACTCGGGGGCAATGATTTGTACTTCTATCGTCAAGTCTTAATATCGTTTAATTTCTCTAGCAGATATATTATCGTTATGTTATCGTTTGCCCCTGCTTCCTAAAACCTGTGAGGCAATTGGCACTTGTCCTGGGAAACGAGACGAGAAAAGACTTCAAGGCGCCTAACAAGCGCTTATTTACACACCAAAGTTACATAACATCATAAGTTATTTTAAAGATGTCCACGCAAAATAAAAATTTGTCTAGTTTCCGAACCTTGTGATGCAATTCGGTACGTTAGCTAAACTACTTTACGAACTGAGCAAGGAAAACGTGACTTAGAAAAAGACCTAACAGTTCAACAGTTCCTAAGTTTGGAACTGTTTACACTTACGTGAAAATTTATGATCAACTTGAGGTCAACTTGCCAATGTTCACTTAGCACCGTACCGCATTTTAAAGAGTTTTGCATGTTCTGTTGTAATTGACGATCAAACTTGATTTCATCCGCCTCCCGTGTAGTCTTCCACTTACGTTTGGCATCCTTGAATGTGTAAACTCAATCCAAGACTTTGCAAGGCTAATGCTTATACCTTGAAAACGAACATACAAAGCAGAATGCAAGAGCGTTCTTGATTCTCTGGCTCTTAAGCCAACGAACGCCCAAATTTTAATTTTCTAATTTTCTATCTCTGCGAGACGTTTTTTGCAATGAACGTGCACGTTTGCGTGAGCCATCTTGTTGTGTATAAAGACCTAGCGACTTTCTTTACTTGTCCTCACAGAAGTTAAATCGCTCAGCAACCAATTAATTATTTTGGAGCTGAATTCAAAGCTGTACCGTTCTGTTGTAATCCGATGTCTAGACCATGGCCATTAGATTTTCGGCCAGTTCTTCTCTCTGATGGCGTTGAAACTCTAGAATCTTGCCTCAACTATGGATATTACGAGGCAGTTATCTGAAATATATACTGTATATGAGAATATGATGTTGAAGAGTATTATATTCTGACTGATCAGTTTACAATCACGTACACATGAAGTCTACAAAGCCAGTCAGCAATACAGGAAAGTCAAGTCTAGAGAAAAAAAATCACTCAAGCAGAATGTTTACATTTTTTCCCCAGTAAATCAGTTATGCTACACAAAAGGCGACTAAGTAATAAAGTGAAACAGTCTAAAATTTAGAAACTTGTATAAAAAAGTTCTGCAAGGAATGAAACTACCTTACGGAAAACTCGCAAGTACTACATGTAGTCTTGAAGTTGTAAAACATGAAAATTAAGCTTCCCTGCAAGAAATTGATTACGAATTAAGCAGGAATTCACAGAGCAGCTACATCAATTTGGAATTCTCGGCTCTGGAGAATTCTAAACTGTCACATTTGATCTACAGTACCGGTCAAAACTTTGCAAAAACTCCCCTGTTGCTTCGCGCGAGGTACGACCGGCTACAAATGAACTGTATTGACGTCAAAATGCGAGCGATTCAAAAGAACCCCAACCGTCTTTTCAGTTAAACAAAAGAAACAGCCAATAACATCGTCCGTGGAACAATCTTTAATCCCGTGCTCACCCTCAGAAATAATAAATGATAATAATAAAGATTGGCAGAATATTAGAACGGAAAAAGTTTCATAAAGGATCTTTCCGAATACCCCGCGGGCTGATGACGCTAAATCCACCTAATTACTTGTTAGGCTTGAGAACGTGCGGCACGCTATAAAGAATCGAGAGAGTTTTAATAAGTTCAGAAAAAACTCAATGTTTGGGCCGTGAGATCATTTTCCGTCCACTCTTCCTGTGCCTTTGTTAACAGAAGCGAACTTAGTTTACTGTTTGTTCTTCTACTCGTTTTCATACATTGCTTTCAAGTAGCAATCTCTCGCAGTGGGACATTTCTAAAACAACGACCAAGTTTGCACCCCGGGTTTGCATAGAAAGGGGCGGGGAAATGGGCTTGTTTTGAGACATAAACCGCGCTTGAACCTTTCAGTTGATGATTGTTTAAATTCTCTTCACTTTGCTACAAGGCGATGTAGTGATATCGTTTGGAGAAATTAAGCGACGATCACAAGAGTTGAAGAGCAGCAGACGAAACTTCGAGACTAGAAGAGTTGGACCAACCCGGGTAGAAGCTAATACCAATTTAAACAGAATAAACATTTTTCGATTTTAGAACAAACAGCTCTATCAGCACCTTTAAACACCTTTCAAATTGGCGTGTTTACCAAAGTACAAAAAAATGTCGAGTTCATTCTGGTTGTATTCTTTTCCAGAGTTCACGTCACGCTTTTAAAACAGCAATACCAAAGGTATTCAAATGCCATTCTTTTAGAACAACACCAAGCAAACGAACACACGTCTGATTCTGACAAAGCCATTGTTCAAAAGCCAATTTAAAAGAAAATTACCAAACCTTGTTTGAAGTTGTGATGGACCGAACAACCCACAATTACCCTCATTCTTTATAATTACCGCCTGAAGTGTTGTCTTTTTCTATTTCCCATTTCACGATGGGTAATTTTTCGCGACCGATAATTTCACGCAAGACAAAGGTTCTGAAAAGACATTAATGCCTTAAGGGTATCCAGGAGAATAATGGCGAGAAGGCAGTGCAATTATTTGCTAAAAGATTAATGATAACTTTGCGGAATAAATCTCTTTAGGGATTATTTTCTGCCAGTTTTGAGAGAACTTGTCAGGGTTGACTTGACCCAAGAAGGGAAAAGTTGATCGAGCGTTTAGCGACACCGAAAGTTGAGTTTTCAAACGAGCCGACCAAAACCGACGAAACTAAGTTGAAAGGTTTTGCTTGGACAATGTTTTAATCTGTAAATCAACAGACATTTCGGCTCCTGATTTCTTCGAGCAATGATCCATAGGAAAAAAGTGTTCCGTGTTACGATGTTTACAGAGGCAAAAGCCAGTCAGACTAATGTGTGTGATGTCAATTACTTTTTTGTTGTGGTGAATTCCACAGGAAACCAAAAACATTGACGCAAGTACAGCTAATTTCTATTCTCTCTCTGCTTCTTCCCTGCGATAAGCCGGCCCACGCTTGCGTGGAGCGCTACACGGGTCAAGGATATTTCAAAGTGATCGTTGAAGAAAGAAACGGAAATTAAAAGCCCACCCGAAATCACAGCAAGGCGCGCAGGTTCACGACCGCGTGTAAAATAGAGTGTATTGGACACCCTTAATAACAGCAAAGTTGTAATGTGTTTGTTTTCAAAATGTCTTCGACTCCTCTCTAGATGACTGTTGAAAAACCGGAAAACAAAAGAAAACCGCTAGAGTTACCCTGATATTCCATTACTCTAATGAAAAGCGGCCATTACGGCTAAGAGTCTGATACAGGCCCGCGAGATTAGCGATACAACACACGTCGTAAACAAATTGACACTTCACGTCAGAGTTTTCCATGAGAAGCATTAAGTTATCTATGCTGTGTACACATAAGAGGACATATTTCAACGTCTGTGTGGCCCCAGATAACGTGGATCAAAGAGAAGAGGTATTAATTGAGCCTGGTGCAGGCCTGCTCGCCAATAATCACACAAACAGCCGTTTTTCGCATAGGAAGTCATCGCGAATATGCTTTCTTGAGGTGACTTCAGGGACAGTCCGGTGTAGTTTTCAAAGAAAACACTGTGGACTTCTTGATCATATTTATCTAGCAAAGGCCGCCAAATCCACAAATGATCTCTCTCATACGGCATTTAGCTTTAAAGTTGATGGTACTTTGGTATGCAAACACTATAGCTGCTTGAATCCTTCTTACGTATTAACTGATAAAAGTAATAATTTCGTGCCTGGGAACGCGAAATATTGCCGATGACTTTTCGCCTTAAAAGGGATGGGGGAGGAACTAACTTTCTAAAATGTGTTTGAACTTTGGATCAGTGTTTGCTTGGATGCAAATTTCCAAGACATTTCCTAAGCCTGCTAGATTCGTTTCACATGTGTAACAAAAGTGCCGGTCGATTCGTTAGGGTCAAGTTGTCGCGACTGCAAAAAAGAGTTGAAAAAACCCGGCCGAAACGTTTCGCGCGACAAGAACTTTCAGCACGGTAACAATGCGAGATTCGCGGTCGAAAACTGTTGTTGAAAGGTTGTTTGAAACTGTTTAGAAACACAAACGAATAGAGGAGGGCGTTGAGATGTCCAAAAAACGAACAAAATCAATAACTCCGCTCAAAGGAGCACCCTGCAGGTAAAAAATGCCTGCACTGAGAAACATTAACAAACTAGCACTAGGCGGTGAGCAGCCTTAGGGCTTGTTTGAACTCAGCAAATGCCACGCAACATTTCCAGCGCCTGTTAAACTTATTCCAGACCAGCAGATTGCTTGATAGACACGGACTGCCAAGCTGCTCTGAAGTGGGAATTAAGCGGATTTTTGAAACAAAATATTTCCTCATGTGTTCTTCATGAAGGCACATATGCTTTCCAGTTGGTATACAGACCGCAACTGCGGCCCGAACCGCATTGCAACCACCACATCACAACTTACACTGAAGCGAATCAACGCTACAAGGCCAGCTTATCTTTTCCCTTGGTTCTCAAAATATCGGTGAAAGATAAGAACAGTTCAGGAAATGTACGATAATAATGTTGTAGGTAGAACGTGGAACGGAAGCGGGGTTGGAACCCTACATTGCTGAATGTTAAAGGAAAGGAAATAAAAGTTTAGATCATGCGTAACTTACTCGTCTTGAGCATTCTTTCTCTTTGAAAAACGTCTGCGATCGTAACGCCGGAGCAGTTCCATCGGCGATCAGTAAACTGACTCCTGCACTCTTTTAGGCCCAGTTCGACACCGTCCCGAGCGCTCAAGCCAAGCAACGGTTCCTCTTTACACTTCTTTAGTTGAGGATCCTTGAGCCAAGAACAAAATCTCAAGGCAGCTTCGTTACCGGGTTGCCTGCAGAGAGAAGAGGAAAACAAGTGAGCCCGGGTACCGCCGTGTGTAGACTGTAACTGTTCATATCCAGACCACCCTAGCACGAGCAAGACCCTAATAACCTTGTACGCGCTAGATGAAACATTGTAGTTCGCTTTCAACTCAACGACCTCCTCTCGACGCCTCAATTACCATCCAAGTAGTTCTCGCTTCGTGGTGAAAATTTCCCACTTTGGAACAAATATTAAACAATAATCTGACTCACCTGGTCTTTTTGCGCCCGTCTATCGCAGCAAGAACGATGAAAGAGACAAAAGAGAGAAGCCAGACGCGCGCTCTCATCGTGTGTTTTTTTCTATGTTTCCCGTTTGTCGTAGGCGGCTTAAAAGTGTCTCGCTGAAAAGCTCCGAGATGAACGGACTCGTGTGATTGCTTAATGGCTTGTATCTGTCAATCTAAGAAGTCGCTTGAAGTTTTCACTTGAATTTAATAGTAAAAGTCGCGGTCCTCTTCTCTCCCGCGGCCTTGTTAACACGTTTTCAAGTAGCGTTGATTTAGCTATTCGGGCAAACACTTCTCGTATACTTGTGTAGCGCTTGAGGTCAAGAACGTACTTAATAAACAACGGCTCTCATCGCTTGAACGCCTTCGCAAGCCAGTAATCTTGGCAATTTCGCGATTAAAATGAACCGAAACAAGGCAATCGGCCGGAAGAATGGGTCTTGAAAAACGACGCGCGCTGATTGGCCACAGCTCCCTTTGTCCTAGATCGCCTCCATTTTTCCAATAAATCATCTAATAACATCGAGACAAAACGCTTGTCAAAACAAAACCCGACTTAAGACCGAATTCAAATTCATAAGGACCGGAAACCACGGAATGGTTCGAGGCAATACGCTCAACGAACAGACAGTCCCGCTTAATTTGATCAATAAACTCCAACTGTCCTGAGGAATGATTGTTGCTAATTTCGGCAAATCCGTCTTGATAAGGAAAAAGTTACGCCGACCGCGTATAAATTCCAGCACAATTACCCACTCAAACCTTCACTAATTAAACGTTTCATTGTTGTTTATTAAAGTTGAAACGTGCGACCCTCTATTATGCCCGATTCCAATAGCAATTTTCTTGTTTGCGTTCCCCAAGTCGCAGTGTATTGCACGTTCGAGTATCCCAGACGGTGAATTTGATATGTCCTTGTTTTCACAGTGATAGATCGTTATATAAAATGAAAAACTATCATGCTCGGTGGATAGCTGTACCCAGCCATGCCGAAAATAACTTTGGTGTAGATGCAAAGGGTTCTTTTGTCAATCGGCACCTCTTTGAGATCGATTTGAGTACGAAAAGAAAAGAATTGAGCTATCTCTTATCTAGCGCGGAAAATTCTGGTCTAGATTGCCGAACATGCTGGCAATTTGTCGTGGAAATGACTTTATCGAATCTAGCCTTGCTCTCTTTTTTGAGATGAATCAATAACACTTAGGTCAACAGTTCAGAATGATTCAGATGTAATTAAAGCAATCTTCGCTCGATAAAATTAATCACAGGCAAGATAATTTTCTCTATCGAGGCCTGCCATCATTTATTACTGCAACTTGATTGTTTGGAAAACACATCAGGGCGACTAACCAACGTCGGTTTTCTTTGCGTTTCGCTATTTTGTTGTGCAAGCATTTACGGAATTCCATCAAAAACGAATCAACGGCAAAATTTAAGAGATTCGCGTGTTTTTTAAAACGCCTGTTAAGAGGGCCAAAAGATTGCGGAAAGAACGTGACAAGGACAACGACCCAATAGGCAATAAAATTCAAGAATCATGAACGAGTGTACGAATTGCGTAAGACAAATATAAGGAAGAGTCGCTAACACAGAAATGGTGCAGAGATTCTATTAGAACCGAAATTCAATATCCGGCGAGTGTTAAATCCTAATGATTGTTTTTTTGTTTTTCAGCCCGACTCGTTAAAACATATAAATTGCCGAAACGCCTCCGATTACCGCAGAAATAAGGCGAAAAATATTAAAAATTTGTCCGTTCAAGCGTGCGCGCCTAGCCTACCCCTGAATGTCGCTCTAGACAATGTCATTATAAAGTACTTTATTGTTCATTAAATTTGGCAAATGTCCGAAAAGTTTCTTTAACGTTAATATAGGGAAGGCTATTTTTTGTTGACAAAAGAGACAGGAAATCTGAAATAACACAATATTAATAATTTTGTAAATGAAGAAATCGGTTGCAATGCAATTTTTTTTTTGTTGCGCGCGGAAATGTTGGAAAGATGTTAATCCAGTGCCTTTATAAGTTAGTATTTTGTTTGACCATCTTGCTCTTTAGTCTCGCCAAATCGCGGCATTTTCAAGTCTCTTTGTTCCGAGGAATAAAAAGATGTAATTATAGTTCCAAAACAGTGGCAACTTAAAATAAATATCCGATATAAAGGATGTTTGCCAACAATGTTTTTAGGCTTCGTATTAATGTCAGTAAAAATCAACAAATCGCCCACTACTGAGTCTGCGAGTTCACTTTGGAAATTTGATGAGGTTCAAAGAAGGCCAGATGCTTAAAAAGAATTGCTTTATCTAGTAATGGAAAGCATTGGACTTCAAAACGCCCCTTTTCATTTGGAACGATTTCTTTTCTTATTAACCAAACCCAAAATTGAGGCATTGTGACAAATATTTCTCTTGCTTTCTGTGATGCGACTCAAAACGGAAAACCGACTCAAAGATAACAAAGTTGGCGCTATCTCTATCACTCTGTCATGAAAGGCCAATCGATAAATTTATCTCCAAAAATGAAACGATAGATCTTCTTAGAGGTTAAGTGCCGGATTAACACAAACTGTTGAGTAAACAAAAAGACTTTAATACGGTAAATGTGGTAATGGTTAATTCTCGCAGGGCGTTAGCTTTGATATAGACAGGTGTTTTTCCCATTTGAAAGTGCCTGCGAGTCCCAATTAAATTCGACGTAAAATATCATTATGTGTATTTGGTTATCCTATTAAACGTAAATAAAGCACAACCGGATTGACCAAAATGGCCAAATACAAGCAGGGAACCTTAGCAAATCAACGGGTTTCCGCGAAGATTCTGGATAAGTTTTGATTTTGCCGTTCCAAATCGCGTGTGAATGACGGAATTTTTGCCAATTCATCAGTAGTCACCATTTTTTTTTTACATAGGAGTTTCAATAAAAGGATCGTCCCTTTTCAGCAGGGTGCCATCGAATTGTTTCTATAAAAATGTTAGACCTTTCAAATGTGGGATTTTTAAACACTTTTCAATGATATCGGGCAACTACGACCTTCGTTATAGTACATCTGCACAGCGACTTGAACAATATAGGGACACGCCAAGACTATTGAAAACAGATTTGCCTGGTGAATTGCGCGGTATCAGCTGTTTTCAGCTGATTTCATTTCACAAACACAACGTTTTCTTCTACATGTCATATGCTTTTGCAAACAGAGCAAGTTTTTCTCCACGGCCGGAAATTGAAAAAGAACACGAAAGAACACTGAGCTTTTCCATCTCAACAATACAAGGAACGCTGACTGTAGACGAAAGCTTGCCACATTGTAAAAAAATCATTGGTAACCCCATAATTCAAGTGATTCAAATAAAGGAAAGCCGAAATATTTTTGCAGTGTGCCTGATAATCTCCGCATAAAAGAAAAAAGATCAGAGAAATAATACAAATTAAAACACAATGTTAGAGGCCATCTGTATAACCCTCTGTCGAAATTTCCTCAGCTGTTTTTCACTCAAGATGTTCAGAATTAAAAACACGTTTTGAAAAAAACACATTAAACGTGCAGGCTTTAACACGCGAGCGAAACATACTTGCGTAAAGATAAAAAATCTGACCGGTAGAAATCGAACTTGTCAAAAGTATTTTCGGACGATAAGAATGTACCCCTTGATGAAGATAGAAAGTTCTCTGTAACATGGTTAACCCGACCGGAGATGACTTTCGGAAGACTTGAAATGCATGTCTGATGCATTTTTCTGAATAAAAAATAACTGATTCTTGTCTATGCAAGATAAACCTTTTCAAAACATACACTTGTTTTGGAAACCCCTTTGAATTCGCACACTAAGGCACAGCACGCTTGTGACGCGTGGTTAGAAAGCGTGCGTCTTTCGTATCAGTAGCAACAGTGATGAACACAAGAGCGAAAGCTACAACATAAAACAGTTACAGGTGTTAACAGAGCCAGAGCCAGTACCCTTTAATTTATACTAAAGATATCTCAAGCAATCAAAGTGAAATTTCGTATTATTAAAAAATAATCATCGATCCAAAACGTTCGTGTAAATGGAGTTGTCAAATTGTTTTAATTTGTTTTCCCTATCTAGACTTGTCGAAAATTGATCCACGGTGTTTATCGATCTCTTGGCACAGGCTAGCTGAGGAGAGGAAACAAGCCAAGAACAGGCAAGGCAGCAGATGGTAAAACGAATCTACGGTCAATATCACCACAGGGAGGCGAATCAAGACTGATTGTGTGATAAACACAGACTTCATTCATGTGGCTCACAGATGGTCTCGATGCTGGTGTTTTTAACGTTCATGCACGCAAACGGATCATTTCCATTTGTAAATCGTCTACAAATTTTCTCGTGAAAAAATGTGCCACCAATTTCGGCACTTAAGTGAATGTTGCCGAATTCTCTAAATTTTCGTTGTATTTTTAGCCGCGGTAAGCCGCGAGTAATGACCGAACATTTCTTCACATCTATTCAAAGGACACTGATACCTCTTGCACGATGACATTCGAATAGAGATAATTCGAAAAGAACTGTTTGTTTTACGCTCACCAGGCTATCTTTTCGCATTCAAAAAGCAATCAGGAATTAATATTGTTTTGAAAACACTTCTATTTCAAAATTGAAGTTCACTTGAAAAGTAGCAGGGAACAATGATCTTTCAACCTAGTGTAAGGAAAGTCGCACAAAACTTTGTTCTGTGCGGGTTTTAATCCATTGTCTGCAGAGCAAAAAGTTGTTCACAGATGTAATCTCCTAACAGCTGGTGAGTGATAAATATTAGTTTTCTTTAGAAAAATCGGAACTTTTCAGTAACTATGTAGAGTCCTCGTAACAGATCGCGCTTTCTTTTTCTTTTCATATGTTTCCAATCAAGTTTCCTAAAGTCTGCACCTCACTGCAGGAGTGTTTCAAATTAGGCTTAGCTATTTTCACAGGCAATTCAAATCATCGCCGGAAGCCTTTTGCAGAAAATAAAAAAAGTTGGTTGGATCAGTATACGCTCTGTAATGAGTCACAACCGTTCAGAGTGCCTTAAATGCTCTGTCTACCTTAAAAGGACCCTTTTTAAGCTCCTCTCTCTAATGAGCTACTTCTAGAGTTTCAATTTATAATATAAACCCCCTTCCGCTCGGGTTCCAAGGAGAATACTAATAATCCTTTTCGCTCTATGCTCCATGTAAGTGCCAGTTCCGATGAGCCATCTGTATGGGTTCTCTGATTTCGTAAGATTTCCCTGCAGTTGAGGAGTACAGTAGAAGAACATGTAGAGTAGAAAAGACGACTGCATAAGTATCAACTTCGTTGTTTTGCCGGAGTGCTTATGTTATCTCTTAGAATCATCAAGCTCTTTACGCACACTTCAACGTCAGTCGCAGTTAGGAACACAGA
>Ga0126339_10003595_pt1 | contig 11302 bp, 4 predicted proteins | sample OrbTmetagenome_2_FD_92532 | JGI IMG/M metagenome (GOLD analysis project Ga0126339, IMG submission 92532) | Coral microbial communities from Petempiche,Puerto Morelos, Mexico - Orbicella T R C metagenome | ecosystem: Host-associated > Invertebrates > Cnidaria > Coral | place: Petempiche,Puerto...
CTCGAATTTTTAAGTCTGTGCGTTTTCCCAAGCTCAGATATTCGTCGAAATATTTTGCACAAATTTACAGAGACCAGTATGGAACCGCGGTACGCCTACAAATTTGCGGCCGGAAAATATTGTTAACATCTGGAACTTACTTTGGCTATCTAGGCGACTGATTATCTGTGCTGAACAAACAAGCATTTACATAAGCACTTTTCCTAATACTTCAACTTCTAAATGGGCTAAAAATCACGAGATAAGTATATGATTTCGACAACCGCGTTCGTAGGTCTATGTCACGCATCGCTATGACTATGAAATTCAAAATGTCTCGCTTGCTTGAGAAACGCAAATAACAACGACAAAGGTTAAGGAAAATAGACTGAAACGTTTATAGTTTGATATAAGACCTTGACTCATTTCACACCCTTAAGACTTGCAAACGAGTAATAAGCTATCAATCGATTCCAAGAAATGCAATCAAAAGCAGAATAGCTTAAGCACACCAATTCGATTTAATTTCGTACAGCTTCAAATGCAGAAGATTTAGCTCAATTGCAATATTGCTATTGCTTCTCAGTATAACGACTGTCTGGGTACACGCAGCAAAGCGTCTAGTTTCACTGAAGACACCATCCTGCCTATTCACTCGTGAACCTTGCCATCTTTTAAAACCAAAATCAAGTCACAGTCTTTGATGGTCTTCAAACGATGAGCTATAGTGATAACTGTGGAGTACTTTAGTTTGTCACGCACTACGCTCCAGATTGTTTGTTCTGTTTCTGGATCAGCGTGTGCAGTGGGCTCATCTGAAATGATGGTCTTGCTTTGTAGCAGCAGCACACGAGCCAAATCACACCAATACATAGCATTTGAAAATCGGGAAAATTATACTCCCTTAAAACACAGACTAACTTATCCTTGACGATTGCTTCTGACTCTCTAAAGTTGACAGTTTTAAATCGATGGGTTTCCTGGAAGATCGTGGATCGTGGATCGGGGAACCCAATTCATAATTTATGATACTTAAATAAATAATAAATAAATAAATATGAATGATAACAATTGCGAAAACTTCTTGCAATGGAATAAAACTAGTACAAATTATACTGACTTGTACTTGTTGGTCTTCTTGTTCAGTCATTTTAGCGCGTTCAATAGAAACGCGCAGCGACACAATGGACGCTAAAAAAGACAGCAATTTTGAGGTCCTCTTTCACACAAGCGCGTATAGTTGTGTGACAACGGGGGCTAAGACTGGATTGAAGGTTTCTAGTTGATGATTAAAAGTGCACTTCAAAAAATACACTGCTGTTTATTCTTTGTTTTTTGTTCTGACCCTAGTTAGTCCACACACGTTGATTTTTTTTTGCTACGAGTTATTTTTCTTCGAACGCGGAAGCGATGCGCGCTTGGACCGCAAGAGCGACCGCGAAGCGGGCACAAAAAATGTCTTTCCTCAGCCCCACCCATTTGTGTTTTGGTTCGTTCATGTCCCACGCGCCGGTTTAACATTTTGTTTAGCTTGCGAATACAAGACAAAATAGAGGGCCTGTGGACAGGCTATTCGGACTCTTCCATGCGGGCGCAGGGGTCGGCGCAGGGGTAAACAGCGTGTGAATTTGCTTGAAGGTGCGCAGGGCGTGGGGAGAGCCTGTGCCTCCACACCCTCCAGGCTGATCTTACGGTGCTTGCTACGGCGGTACCGAAGCTTTGTAAACCATTCAGCTAGGTCTTTGGTTAAGTACTTCGACGATTTAGATGAAAACCCTTTAGTATACACGATGGAACGCACGGTGTGATGAGCAAGCAAAAACAGCCCGAGTGGCAAAAACGCCAAGGGGAAAGCTCAGCGCTATGTAGAACGGAACACGTACATTTGGCGGGATGCGCGGGAATTACAAGAGAATAGTATGGAAAAAACACGAGATGTGAAAAAGATCCCTAGGGATGTCGCAAAGTATTAAGGGCCTGTTTACAAGGAGAAAGGGTTACCCTAGCAAGCGGGTTACCCTAACATTCACACATTTCGTCTTTTTTTCTTCGTCGTGTTTACAAGGACCCTGGCTGGCGGGTTAACTTTTTCCCTTGTAAACACTCCAGGTAGGATTAACCCGCCTACCGGGAGTTAGCTTTCTACTTGTTTCCAGACCCTTTGAGTGTAACCGCGCATTACGTTGTCCCGAGTTGTAGGGTTACCCTACCTGTGAAATTTTGCTTGTAAACCCTGGCTATCTTTTGCCCTCCAGCTGGGTTAACCCGCTTGCCAGGGTAACTCTCCCTACTTGTAAACAGACCCTAAATGCTTTTGAAACTCAAAGTGCAAGGCTAACGTCGGAGGGAACCCACCGGGAAACCATGAGAGATCGCGCGAACAGGACAGCCGTGTGAGCTATGCCGAACGTTGATTATCACCTGGGTCCCGTTTCTCGAAAGCACCGGAAACTTTCCGGGCCCGGAAAGCCATAGCAAAATCTCGAACCGTACGATTACAGAGCTGTTTTATTCACGTATTCTTAATATGAACAGAGGTTCCCTTCATACAAGAAGTTTCAGGCGTATGCACTTCTCCGTTTGTAGATACAGATGAACTAAAAATGGCTTTACGGGCCCGAAAAGTTTCTGGGGCTTTCGAGAAACGGGCCCCTGAGGTCTCATTGAACCCCACTTGGTAGGATGAGGATTAAAAGCTCACTGGGTTGCGAATGCAAGGAGAAAAATGGTGGGAACTCACAGGGGAGTCCATGATTTCCAACGGAAACAACCCGCTCCATTTTCTTTTAATGCCCTTCATTAAATGGCAACATTTAAAAGTAATAAAGTCATGCAATTTGAAATATCAAATTTTAAAAACGGTTTAATTAAAGTAGTTCTTTTCTTTTTTACTTGTTTCTAGCTTGTACCCGTAATTATAAGCTTTGATTATCAGGTCTTAACACGGGGATATTTAAAAACCTGCAAAAATCGATCAATAAGATTATCAGAAAAGACTGATCGAAATTAATATGACGGCCGCGTGAGTCGGTCTTTACAAAAGTTTTTAATCTCACGTATTGCTGTCTTAATAAAGACTTAAAATGCAAAGATTTGGAGTGAAATGGATATTTTTGAAGTGATACAATAGTTTTGCGTATGGAATTAAAATCAAAGTCATGAAAATATGCAGCGGCGTTTTTGACAGCGATTGGTTCTAGTTTGTAATCAATATTCATGACTACTTGTGGAATTTGCATCAAACCAAATACTTTGTCATAGTGTGAAGACGTGGATTTATGTGCTCCTGGTGATGTCGGATCTGGCCATGTTCTTCCTTCGAAGAAGATAAAGCAGGACGAGACAGACGTATCAAAATATTAATGGTGAGTGTACGTTTTAATCTTCTTGCTCCTCACCGAATGGAACAATTTCTACCTGGCCAAAGTTAAGTTCCACCCTTCGCTCGCAATCCGGCACATAGGTCGTAGTCGTAGTTTTGCAATCACTGAGATGAAACGTTTTAGTGAAAGGTTACGAAATAATTTTTGCGAGAGTTTGTAAGATACTTGCGCTGAATTTGTTTGATATTTCCTGTTTTCCTCGTTGCGTGTTGCTCCCGGAAAGTCGAAAACCGTTACCACGTGCTGTCGGTGCAGCCGGTGCAGCTGCTGCTTGCCGTGGTAGGTAATAGTGTAAACATTTGTCCCGAGGAAAAGCTTATGTTTCTCTTTTCTGTCTTCTTTTTTTAGAAGAGGAAATGGCCTAATGGCGAAGATGGGGAAGTTATTGGTATGACCCGACTAACGAAAGAAGAGATCGAAATTCCCGAGGAGTTAATGGTTATTCAACATTGAAGATGACGACCAGATAAGAATTCTAATTTCATAACTTTCGATTAAAATGGTGGCACTATATTTGAAGCGTTGTAAGGATTAGTTCTTGATATCTTTTTTCTAGCAGAAAAAGTCATGGTATTTATTTGTGTTGAACGGCTGATTATGATATATATTTTCAATAGCTAACCTTCGGCCGTGATTAATCTGAGATTTCGATACTGGAAGTCACCACTTTGGTCATCATGATTTAAGGAAATACTTTTAAGTGGATAAACAACGTTGAGTTTTTACGGTGGCACTATATTCTATATTCTATATTTGACTCTGGCCAAAAACGTCGATTGCAAATTACAACAGACTTCTAAAGAAATACGAAAATACTATAGGGCTGCCGACAGCCATCCGAGGTATTCCGAAGATCGCCGATGATAGAATTCCGGAGAGTACTCGAAGATTTCCGAAGACTTCCGAAGATTTCCTAACGGAAACGAAAGTTTTGGGAATACAGATTGGGACAGCTAAAGGGAAATTACTCGGAGATTATAAACTGCTTTCAGAATCATGTGGTTATCGAGATATCTTTCGCTGTAAAATAAAGCTTTCCTTGCATATCGTTGTACCACAAGTTCTTTAAAATAAATTGAAAATATCTTCAGGTTATTGGACAAAGTAAACAACTCTCAGTTTTTGAAAGTGCCACCTTAACGACAGCTCAACGTTTGTTTAACCTCTAGATATTGAACGTTCAGGCTGCTAAGATCAATATCTGGTTTGTAGGTGCCGTAAAGAGGGAAAAAAGCAGAGAACTAAAGCGAGTGATCAACAAAATTATCGACTAGGAGATATTGTCTTGATGTGCTACCAAATTCTCAGAATCACAGTTAAGACCAAGTAAGGCAATCGTTAAGGAGAGTTGATATTTTCAGCTTTGAAGTACGAACGACTTCGGGATTGTGGAGAACAACTGAAAATGTAAAACCTGTTTCTGTAAATTCTTTAAGCATTTGCAAATCAAATTCGATTCTGTCATCTTGTTTTTCAACAACTGTCTAGTAATGACCTCCAAAAGGAGAACCTTTCGCAAGCAACTACTATACAATAAACATTAAAAATTAGCTTTATCACTGATTGTTTTTCAAGACTGTGAAGGCTGCCAACAATTTTGTAACAATCATAACCAAAACTAGAAAGACCAGCAACAAATTTGTTAACAAGGATGACAATATTTGCATATGAATTAATATTAAAAACGTCCCTTGTCATACAATGTTCTCGTGGCGTCTTTGCAAAACATGCTTGTTTTCTTTCATTTCTAACGTTTGAATTTCTGGACGTTCAAAAGAAGTACATAAGCATTTTTCTTTGATGAGCTTCGTTCAAAACAGATTAGAATATTTTCGAAAACTTTTCAACAAGGATTTTATATTTTCACGGTGGATTATTCCGACATTGTTTTCACTTTACGAGTTCACAAAAGATAATGAACCGGCCGAAGAAATTTTACGCTAATTTAGGAATAAACATCTTTGTACTACCAGATATTATTTTGTGGTGTTTACACTTCAGTTGTTGCACGGGAAAAGAGAACGGAGCGAACGGTCGCATCAAAAGAGAACATTACCTTGTTTCGAAACTTAAATGGGTCATAACCCATCGAAATTGGGCAATTCTGCGGGGGTACAATGATTGGATTTTGATTGATAAGAGTGTTCTTGCTCCTGTGCAACTGATCCGAAGTGTACCGTCTTTATTATCATCTGACAGAGAAAGATATGAAATGACAAGCTACTAACAGTTGCAGATCAAATTCAATTGCAAATAAAATTAAACTCGGTTAGTTGAAACGGTATTTCACGGTCACTGCGATTTTCGGCATTAAATTCCATTTTGTCGCCAGTTTGATCCATTTGTCATTTCATCTTTTTCATGTCTTGAGGAATTCTTGCATCACCTCGCACAAAATCCATCGCGAAGTTCGTTGAAAAATGAAATTTAACACTGTTTGGCAAAAATTTAATTCGAGATGGAAAATAAACTATCTTGAAATATCAAAACTGCTTTTTCAATGCGAGGTGGTGCCGTAGTTTTTGACGGGATTTTCTGTGAACTGTTGTCTTTGAGAATTTTTTTGCAATCCAAAACTTCTGAAGGGTAACCTCTTTAAATTTTTCTCAAAAAAAGTTGTAAGGGGAAACGCTGTGCAAATTTTTCCAATTTTCCCGCCAAAAGTCTTAGTTTTTAAACGCAAACTTTTTTCTTCACACGTTTTGATTTAATTTCACTGATTTTTAATTAATTAATTAGTTATTGCAAAACAATAAAATAAAATGAAAACAACAAGCGGTGGTTTTTATAGTGTACATTTTAGCATTGTTAACAAATATTTAAGACAATAAAAAATACTACAGCAAATAGAAGTCAATTACACACGCGTCTTCAATATAACTTTTATTGGCTTGTTAACAATCCAATTAAAATTCATTACAAACAATAAAAAATAAAAAAATTAACAGTGCGCTTTCAAAAGGGCCTGGTAACTAGTCAAAATGTAGGCTATCTCTTTTACTACTTTTTGACTATGTAGGGTTGCCAAAAAGAAAAAAAATTCTGCGTTTCTGAACAGAGTCTAGCCAGAAATCAAGCATATACTGTGACTTTTGATGGAAAAAATCCTACATAGTGCAAGATTTTTTACGCCAAAAGACTCAGTACGTGTTTGACTCAAAACCAGACACCATTTAAAATTGCAGACTTTTTTTTCTAGGGACAATTTTTCCACTAAGACTTAGTTTCGTTTACGATTTTTTTCTTGGCTCTTTTAAAAGCGCAACCTTTCCATCAATTCAACGCGTCCTCGAAAACTAGAAAGATTTAATAAATTTGTGAAATAGACACTAGACAATTAGAGAGTAATTTCAACGAGTTTAATAACGAGACAAATCTAGGTAATATTAATATTCTACCTTAATTTTCAAGCTACAAACTTGAAATACAATTCACGGCTTCCTCGAAAACTAGAAAAATACGAGACAATTTGACAGTAATTCCAATGTCGTCTTTCGACTCTTAAGTTTTGTGTTGTGAAATCACTGATACGATCTCCGCCCTAACAATCTTTCGCAAAAAAAAAACTTAATCGACATAAACTTTGTCTTGTAAATCTACCTTACTCGTAAAACGTGATCCACTGAAGAACGATCTAAACGAAGTTCTTTGCTTTCCTTTGCTTCCTTCTCCATGTTAATATCGCTGCATGTTCACTAAAGATGGCAGCCTGAAAACAAAGATCAAGAGTACTTCCAATTAACAATGGGTATACTGAAACTCAAAGAACAAAATATACATAGTGTATACTGGACTAAAGTTTACAAGGCAATTCTCTCATCGGGAATGCACTTATCGTTTGGTTATATCATCATCATAGAAATACACGGGGTTTATATAACGATATTAAGAACAACACGAAATAAATAGCTCAGGCTAAAATATAGCACTCAAAAATTAACCCTTATTTGCAGAGTTTGTAGGCGAAAAGCTCGCAGGCAAAATAGCTCACTAAAAATTTCACAGCAAAAATGTTCGTGACAAAACGGGCAATATCTTCATTTTCTCCTCGAGGAAGAATTTATGCGTTGTTAACGCGAATTTAAAATAACTCCTGAAATTTTTGACTGATGAAAAGATCTCGGGTAGCTCCACATTTCTACAATATTAAAATAAAAGTAATGTAATTTGTCGGACGTTTATGACCAAATGCAAACAAAAATTGAAATATTTACAAGTCATAAGTGAATAACAAGCTGCTTTGAAATTCAAACTGTACTTCAAATGCAATACAAGTCATGCAAAAATCGTCTTCCAAGATTATAAGACAATAAGTAAATTACAATAGATTTTACTGTAATTTCCAGGTAATTATGGTTTTCTCTTGGTCACCTTTGATCTGACAATTCGACAGCTACAGCTAGTTTTGACGAGACGGCTTTTATGAAACTACGACTGAAATAGTATTCACTTTGACAGCTATTTCAAGAACATTTCCCAATGGTATCTGAAATCCCAGGGGGAAATTCACACAACGGCGAAAATCTGAAAATTGTCATGGCCAAAAATAAATAAATAAATAACTCCGTGATTTGAAAGCAGTCATGAAGCATTTCTCTCCCACTGTTAAAGTTTTAGCATTTGATCAGATGAGACTGACCTCTGTGTAACCAAGAACGTTATTTCACGTGAACTTTCAGGACACATGTAGTACTCTCATGTGGCACTGTTATTATGCTCCACAAGGTGGTTCTAGCTTCAAGATCTATGGATATGATCCCTATGTCTGTCCATTCACATAAAATCTATGCAGTATTTTCGTGTGCTGTCTATAGTAAAATGAAATTTGATACCTTCTTTATTTTGGCAATCTTCACACGATAAAGTACACGATCTTTTCAACAAGAACTTCGGCTAAATTTTCAGGCTGTCTGGTGCCATTTGCTGTAAATTTTCTTTCAGGCTTTGTTCTGAGAATTTGGTGATATATCAATTGCTTAGTCCTTATTCAAAGTCCTTAGTCAAGAGACAAATTCTCCTTACAGGTTTTGAGTTATCTAGACAATTCCTTTTTGAGATTTAGTCTTTAAATCCTCTTTACTGTTTCTTCATGGTTATGTTTGAGACTGTCAGGAGAAATTTTAAGATGATCACTCATGAGGCTTAAATGACTACGGAAGCATTGATACATGAACTGGAAAACAGTTAGTCGTTGTTCCAATTAAGCCGCTCGTCTCACAATTTGAATATTCACCAACAACAATACCTCGGCAATTGTATTCTTAAATGTTTGTATAACATACATGTACAGTAAACAACTGCTGCTTATAAGCCCTGGGCTTACACGACTTCATAAAGGCTCTTAGTTGGGCTTATAAACAGAGGGTCTATATCCGAGGGGGCTTATAACCAGAATAAAGAAAAAAACCGTTTCAGAACGAGCTACATGTATAGCTGGACATGTTGATCGAAACGGGTTTTTCATTTACTGGTAATTACATTTAAGCTTTAAAACATCATAATAAAACGAATTCAAAACAAGGAAAGCTAGACTGAGGTGGGCTCAGGGTTGCCACCCACCGCAACAAAAAAAAATCCCTGACTTTTCACTGACTGTAAAGCAATTTTCACTGACCCTGCAGGATGACTATTCTGGCCATGAATCAACAAAAATAAGGATGGCTCAGGGGGGGGGGGGGGGGGGGGGGGGGGGGGTTAAAAGGGGGCGGTCAAGGATCACCAGGGGGGGGGGGTACGCAAGTGAGCCAAAAAAAAAGAGATTGGGATGGGGGGGGGGGGGAAGGAGGGAAGGTGGCTTATAAGCGGCAGTTTACAGTTACCCTGAAGGGCTGGGTATCCAGTTAGCCACATAACAAGGGTTTCTTGAAAAATCTGAACTGAGAAACAGTAACATCTCTACTCGTATAAATTCTTTCCCTGCATTGTGTACGATTATTCCCTGTATTGCACCACAAAGTGGTTAAAAACCATTCCTTTTAACAGAAAATTGTGACTTACCTAATAGTCTCAATTTGATTCTTTTTCCTCTCGAGTGTCAGTACAGCTTTTATTGTTTTTTTTTTCTGTTTTGTACCTAGTCAGAACCAGTAAATGTTTTAACCTTTATGACATCCTTCATCCCTTAATTTCAGAAACTACAGTTAACACAACTTAAAAGAAACCATCAGTTTTATTCCATTTCAAGCCTACATGGGCAAGTTTCAAAGATGAAGGCAAAGCCAAGTCTGCATCAGGTCAAGTGATACACATGTACAGCATATCCAGGTCTCTGTTGCATTTAATGATAAGGCATTTTTCTACTCTGCCTGGGTGGGATGGTAGTCTGTCTCAGGGTTAGCAGCCAGTATTAAATTAATCCAGTACCCATTATTTTGTACACCTAGCTAGGTGAGGTCCCATGCGCTGACCATTAGCCCACTCTGTCCCTCCTTCCACAAAACAATACTCCTCAGCAATAGTAACCCAGGTATTGTAATCTGGATGAATTTTTGTACCCCCAACCCTCGCCACCTAACAACAGTTTGTTGAAACACATGTAACTGAACAGTAGTGAGCCAATAAAATCTTTGTTCGTTTTAACTTTCTGCACAATAATCATTCCTACATGTAGTACATGATACCAAACATAAATAAAATTGTGACTGACCTACTATTGGGATCCAGTGTCTCCATTCAATTTTTTCTCCTCTTGAGTAGCTCATAGCTCTTTTCCTTGCTTCTCTGTTTTGTATCTAGTAAGAAACTGCAAATGTGTTAACCTTTATGGAATTCCTTGATCTCTTAAATTAAATAGTAAACTATACAACTAAAAATAAGTCACCAGAATTTTTAAAGTTTCAACCCTACTAGGTGGAGTTTTGACGATGAAGGTCAAGTTAAGTCCCTTCAGGCCAACTGATCTAAACCACTACAGTGACGGCTTATTCGGTTTCTGTAGCATCAATTATTGATAACAAGACTAAAAACTGGCTGGTGGCCAGCTGGGTTAGTGTTCTTGATTTCTAAGTCACTCAGGACCAAATAAAGTGATCCTGGAATTTCTGTAGTTGTATTTTCAAAAAAGAGAGAACTGAAAAATTTTTGCCCAACTCCCAGAAATTGATTACTCAGTACTATACGGTGGAATCCTGATTTTTTAAACTTCAAGGGAAAAAAAGAATTGGTTTGAAAAATTGGTTTGTTCAAGAAATTGGGGGTTTGAACTTAGTGTCACATTGTATGGGGGAAACGACTTTTGCTTTCAAGAATCAAGAGGTTCCAAAAATTGAGTATTAGAAAAATTGGGATTCCACTTATCTGATTTTTTTTCAAATTTACCCCACGACTTGGACAGACATGTATATATGTAGAGTTAGGTCTATCTCAATTATGTCCACAAATGGAACAAAACATGGCGTCTTCTTGGACCTCCCTTTTGTCCAGCTGGTTTGAACTGTTTGGGATCTTTCGTTGTTACATGTATGAATCATAATTTCTTTTGGCTTCCTGAACATTTTCCTTACTTCTTGGTTTTTTGTTGGCAGTGGCTCACAACCAGAAAGAATTTTCCATATTTTGCCATTAACAAATTAATGTTCCAAAACTGTCATAGAAGCAACAACATGCATGATGTGGTCGTCATTGGCGATCTGGTTACTGCCACGTTTCAACCTTGTGATAAGACATCTTTTTACCCCCCCCCTACCCCCCCCCCCTCTTAAATGGGATGCCAGTCTCTTGTAGGGTAGCTCAGTATGACTATCACCCAGTATCTATTTGTATATCTGGGTGGGGGGAGGCACTGTGACAGTAACAGGTCATGTCCAAGAACACAATGCAGTGCAGTAACTAAACTGTGAAACAACTCTTTTTGTTTTAATTTTCTGTCTGCATAATCTGTGTCAATATTCCCAGCACAGGTAAAATAATAATAATAATAATAATAATAATAATAATAATAA
>Ga0126339_10003596_pt1:0-10000 | contig 11301 bp, 7 predicted proteins | sample OrbTmetagenome_2_FD_92532 | JGI IMG/M metagenome (GOLD analysis project Ga0126339, IMG submission 92532) | Coral microbial communities from Petempiche,Puerto Morelos, Mexico - Orbicella T R C metagenome | ecosystem: Host-associated > Invertebrates > Cnidaria > Coral | place...
GCTGATCAACTGAGTAGTCAATTCGTGACATCCATACAGGTAATTCCCGCGAAAATCGTTTTGGTTGATTGCATACGCGCCATAGGGCTGTCAATCAAGAGGTAAACTTTTACTTCCGGTGAAAATGTAAAACCGCCATTTCTCTGCCAATATTTAGCCTTTTTCAAAATTTTTTTTCAGAAGTTAGAGATTATTCTTCGACCACTATTTTGACTCAAAACTCCAAATTTGAAGAAAATTGCCAACCCAAAGGTATACTGTAACCTTAACTGGAATTTGAACAACCTGGCCCAGAAAGTTTATAATTCACCTAAATGGCTTTAAACTGTCTCCAAGAACACAGGAACATCGAAATATAAACACAAGACAAACGAAGCCATTTTTAAAAATTCTTTTTTACAACTGAAATCGTAACGCAATCTGCAAACAACTTTATGTCACGGAGATCGTATACAACGTCTGGGTAGCCTGTGCTCAAAGTATGCACGGGGAATCGAATTTCATGACACGTTGGCAAGGGCTACAACAATTTATATCAAACATTTATCTTGATTATTTTGAACAGCATGGGCCTCATTCACGATTCAATTACAGCTTGTCCGTTTCCACGATCATGCTATTTTTAATAGCAATTAATCTTCTCCCAATGATGTAACAAACAATTTCGCAAATTGTGTCTAGTGTACGGTCATTGCTGCCTGTCTAAATAGCGCTTTCGTTGACATCAGTCCACAACAGTTCTTAATGTGTCCACGTTTGTTTACTATAACTTAATCAGAATTTTTCTGTGGTATAACACATTTAAAATGCAAACCTGTATCAGTACAAAGCAGTTAATATTACCAGCAAGGAGCACTTACCAGACAGAAATTCGATTTTTTGGGTAATCCAAATTCTCGATGTATCCGAGCCAGTTAGGAAGAAGATGAGCCGCATTGCGAGCTATGATCGCTAAAAACACGCTGGGTTCTCTCACCGCAGACTCTTTTGAAAGATTATAAACAACATCTGAGATCTTTGAGTCCGCTGTTGATATCTGTAAACTTGTAAATAACAGACTAATCAAGCATAAATTACAACACACAGCCATCACTAATCGATTTCGCGGTGATTTGCGAGCTATTTGCTGTCACAGACCATCGTGCTTTGCAAATAGGTAGACCGGAAGTGAAATACTAGCTGTCACGCAATTTGGCGTTTGGTTTCAGCATTTTTCAGCGATTATCTTGGAAAAAAGATCGCAAGTCTAACGCTTGGTTTACCCCTCCCAATCTTTAAGGGGGGAAACCCTAGGAACGACGTTAGTCAGCTGGTCATTCGTTTACTTTAGAATACCAGTACAGTTTAATGGTCATTTTTTTTTTTCAAACCCGCCGGGTTTGAAAAATAAAATAGGCCATTTTCACGAAACCTTTTGCCTCTGTTTTAAAACTAGTCCTCGGGCAAAACCTGTCATGTCAAAATGAGTCTGATATGCCCATAAATGCACCTGTAGGGGAACACATTTTAAGCGAATGGTTTCGCACGAAGACTCGTTTAGCTAACAAATAAAAAAGCCTAAGCCGTGTATTACACTGTGATAAAACACAACGGGCATTTGAGTACACGAGGGAAATTTAGAAAACACGAGCCGCAGGCGAGTGTTTCCTACCTTTCTCGGGTGTCCTGAAATTTCCGGAGTGTTTTATCACAGTGTGATACACGGCTTAGGCTTCTTCATTTGCTTTATGATATAGAGCTAATGTGGCGAAAAACAATGAAACATGCTTTTTCTATGTTTTAGGCAACTCGGAAATGGCTCACGCAGCGAAGTCAGATATGAAGTTTGGGCACACTGTTATGAAATATTATTAAACATTACTTCTCTGGCTAATATTCTACAGCTCTTAGAAGTTCTGTGCACGTAACTTTCTAATAGCAAACTACGCGCAGTTATCCAGAGTGTCAACAGTGGCGGTTCTAGGGGAGGGGGCCCGGGGAATGGGGGTCCCCCACCCCCTTATTTTGGGTAAAAAAAAGAAAAAATCACAGAAGGAAGAAAAACCGGCAGGGCAAGCTAAACAAAACCGCCGCCCCCCTCCCCCTCCCCCCTTAGCTCAAGGTCTGGATCCGCCACTGCTCTATACGTGTAAACGGGTCTAAGAAAATCATTAATTTTGGCATCCCGTCTTGATTTAGCGCGAATTTCTCAGCTACCTTTAATGGAAATTTTTGCATTGAGATAGGAGCATTGATATTCAGGCCGCTTTGAAAATGAAGCAGATAATAGAGGAACAGAACAAAAATCATAGTTAAGAGGAAGTTTAATGGTCTCATTTACAAAAACTCTACAGGCTTCATTCTACATTTAATTACTGCTTCTGGTTGAATATACTTCCAGTTTTCCACGGGCATCAAAAGACCATCAGCGTCTCAGTTACATTTGTATCTAAGCTGTTGCAAAGTGATAAAAAATGAATGATTAGTTTCATTTGAAAATCCATCACGAAACTGGGGGAATATGTTTCTTTCAGATCTCTCCAAAGAGAAGCAATTCTTCTAAAATCACAAGAGCAATAGTTATCCACAGAATATTTTGTTCTAACTAAACAAAACTGAAGTACACTACCGTCTCGGTTCTCCGTACAAGTCCATGAGCTCCGGCAGAAGTTCGATTTGGGATATTGGGTCGAGGAGGGAGGGAATCAGCTTATAGCTAGTAGTCGAAGATCCAGAATTCAAATTCTTACGAAGAACAATAACTTAAAACGTTCTCTGGTTAGGAACTTTTAAACGTAAGCCGTAGGCTTCCGGCCAGTCTCAAGCCTTTAAAAACTAAAATGTGAAAGCGGGAGATGACAAAAATATACAAAAAGAAAATGATCAAAATGTAAAAAGGGCAAAATAAGGAACAGATGCACTAAGTTAAAAGAATAGAGTGTTATTTTAGCAACGGCTTAGAGTTATTGTTTGCAGTCTACCAAAACTGTGATTTATAATCCTATGGCGGGTTGTTCAAACCCCGATTAAGCTAACCCAGGATAAGCGAGAATTTTGATTGACTTTTGTAACTTTGCGGCGAGGTTTTCTGTTTACATTGTTTAGCCTTCTGTTTTGAGTTTGAATAATCTCAAACTACACGAAACATAAGCAGTGAAAAACAATTTTATAAGAACAAATTAATACTTAGGTTAACTTTTAATCCTGGGTTAGCATTAACCGGCTTTTGAATAACCCGACCCTAAAACGGAACTCCGGCGCCCCGAACGCGATACTCGTAGAAATTCTCCTGGTAAAGATAGCTAGCGGTAAAGCTCGTGGGCTCCCAAGTACGACGACGGCGGCAACGACGATATCGCGCAAAATAACGGCCATACTCCAGCTAATAGCGGAGCTCCTGCCCGCCGAAGGTACGCAAGGCGAGCTCCATCCCTTAGAAAATTTGGTAACCCATCAAGCCGAGAAAATTTGGTTATGATGTCACCGTACGAACTAACGAGCGAGCGAACGCCGTCCGTGCAGACTCGGGGGAGGGGAGGGGTGTCTCGAGGTAACCCGAACGGGAAGCAGAAAAATGCCATCTTTTCTTGGCGGGATTTTTAAAGAGAAGAAAACTCATTTCTATTTGTTATGTCAACGATAGCGGAGGTTGATCAAACGTTTTCAAGACAGGGTTTATTACTGCAGCAAAAAAGTTAAGAGAACAGCAGAAAGAAAGAATTAACAGGCAAAGAAGTAGCGAAGAAGATCGCCAAAGAGAGCGAGCCAGGGCTGGAGAAAGGAAGCGAAATAGTACTAAACAATGCCGTAAATTAGCGCGAGTCAGGGCTGGGAGGAAAGAGATGAAAATACCGAACAATGCCATGAAGCAGCGAGAACAAGGGCTATAGAAAGGAGGCGAAATACCCGAAAAATTGTTTCAGAAGACCGCAGAACTTCCCAAGTTAATTTCCGCGCCGAGATGTGCACTGAGCCGTGTAAGGCAAGTCACATGATTAATCAGGTGATCAACAAGAAATTTCAAGCAAAACAGTAAACACAGCGTAAAAAGTAGTTGATTTGCTTATCTATCGAAAGGATTAGTTTAATTCAGTCTTCACAACTTTTGTGGGAAGTTTCTGCCTGGAGGATTCACACTGAAGTGAATTGCCAAATTTCAGTAAGCGTTTCTTTGCTGTAGAAACATTCTATTGCGTTTTCCATAGAATTTATCAATTTTCTTCCACGAGATATGCTTATCTTCGACAGTTCATTAGGAGTTGTAAAGTCTTCCTGATTGAAACCATTCTGTGAGATATTTTATAAACTTCACCGTTTTAATTTCGCTTATCTCTAAATAATAACACTTGAGTCGCTTTGTCGAAGCCAGGTCGAAGCTGTTGTACACGTGAGTTGCATAGTATACAAATAGTTTTCAACATGGAAGGCAGTCAATGTAATCAATACAAATGATTATAATTAGATGATTATTAATTATCGGTTGTCTTGATTAATCGATGAAAATCAGTATTCACAATATAATTCAAATCCTCATACAGTGGAACCTCGATTTAACGAACCTCTATATAACAAAGTCCTTGGTATTACGAACGATATTCTTCGCCCTAGCAATAGTAAAATGTATGAAAACGTACCTCGATACAACGAAACCTCGTTGTAGCGAACATATTTTGCCAGTGCCAGTTGGCCCTTCATTATATCGAGGTTCTACTGTAATTGCAATCGATTATTTCGATTTTTATCGATCTTTCGATCTTAATTGGCAAGTCTCGGAAGACACTTTCAATTTTCTCTTGATCAGATAGCGAGCGTGTCAGGCTGGCTACATGCATAACTCTCGGGATAACTGAAAGAGATTGATCTCAGTCTATATAATGGTTGTCATACTGATAGAGGGAGCTGAAGTCAAAGGTTACTATAAATGTCGATTTACGACACCGGGGAAATAGCAAAAAGGTAGCTTTGGAGAGGCATAATTTTTCTGTTTGGGACATTAAAACACGACCCAATAAAAATAATGAAGAGTAGCTTAAGTTATAAGGTACGGTTTACAAATATTGAAAATCTACAATGCAATCTAAATAAATTTTGAAGAGTTAAAATGAAAAATTGTCTCAATTCAGTAAGCGATGGTGAGAGTTGTTGTCTAGCCTGTGTAGCTGGCAGGTTTGTTGAAAATCGATACTCACAACTCTCTTGATTATTGATTTTCATCGATTAGTTATTATCAATTATATTAAATGGAATTGATTCTATTGATTATTGGTTTTCATTGATTGGACACGACGGGACTGAGTTAGCAACACCTCCATATCCCAGGATTAACAGTTAACCGAAGTATAAATTTTCTTGTATAAGAATGTTTTCACTGCTTATGTTTTGTGTAGTTTTAGATTATTCAAGCTCAGTAGGCCAAACATTATAAACAGAAAACCTCACCGCCAAGTTAAAAAAAAAAAATCAAATCAAAACTCTCACTTATCCTGGATTAGCTTAATCAGGCTTTTTACAACCCGGCCAAGGGGCTCTGCTTTAAGGCTTGGCTAAATCCATATATTATAACAATCTGCTATGAATAAATGAAAAATAAAAATTCCGATGAACTTAAAGAATTCTTACCTCCAAATACTTTTTTGTACCCCGGCAAGGATCGCCAAATACGCTGTTTGTTGCTTCCAAATAGCAATAGCTTCTTCCTTGGCACTTCTCTCTCACTGTACTTAATGACCCCGAAGCTCTGCAGTTTGTGTCTCTGGCCGGGTCTGGACAAATATGTCTTCCAGTGGTACGTCCGTAGTTCGCCGACAAGATGTCAATACTCGTTCCGTAGGGGCAATGGATTGAACCTGAACTCCTCTCGCAAATTCGCTTCAGTATGCCTCTGTTATAATTACGTAGGCACTTGTAATCTACCTGATCACAATTAAAAGGCAAAGCGAAAACAAAGCAGTTACATAATTGCAGTTTTCTAAAATTTGCTTTTTGCAAAACTTTTTCCTGCTTTCATCTTTGTTTTGCTTTCAGTACATGTAACGTTTGCTTCGTTATATATTGCCTCTGCAATCAGAAATATCTTACAAGTTTCGAAAATACGCGTCCTGGTATATGCTTGTCAAATAGGATCAAAATGTTGAAAAGTGACATTTATATGTCGAGTTGCTATATCTATGTTCAAATTACAACATATATCCAAATTGTAATATATCTATCCAAACGACAATTTATTCGTCCAAAATGTCAATAGATATATATATTCAATGCTGTGTCCATTGTCCATTTTGTGTATAACTTCACACACTTCTTCACATATTTGCAAACAGTTCGATGTATCTTTTTATAACTGTCTAATTTTTCGCGCGCTGATCGACTTATTTTTATCATCAGCAAGAGTACAGACGGATAAAATTTTAATTTATGGAAGCTTTCAAGTTCAGCTCTCAGCTGTCAAACTGTCAACTTTTTAACCAATGAGATTTTACGGACTTTCTTGCGTAGCCAATCAAAAAGCGAGAAAAGCTATTGACAACGTTCGCGTCATTTTGAATAAAATTCATGTATCTTTGCCGTTACGGCAAGTTTACGGCGTCTTTTCCCCCATTTATTCCCGGCATTTGACCATTTTGGTGTCTTGTTATTGTAAAAAACAAATTGACGTCAGTTATTTATGCGTCTGTCCTCTCATTGATGATAAATTTTGTCTTAACATTGTTTACTGAGGAGCCACTCACCTGCGGCTCGTGGTTCCACAGCCACTTTGACAATGTTATTACGCAATTTATCATCATTAAGAGGACAAACGAATAAAAAACTGACGTCAATTTGTTAAATTGCACGCAGTTTTCCGGCAACACATATTTTGCGGTAAGTACTACATGTAAGTGTTCATGAATTGACTCGCATCCCGGCATGAGTGAGACTTCAAACAATATAGCAACATAACTGTTGATCCTGTTTGACAAGCATGCCCTGGGCTTACATTCAGTGTCAACTAAAAAGACTTTTTTGGTTAGCCTATTTTCGGATGCAGAAGGAAGGGAACCTCATTATTGGACGGGACCTTGTATTTTGAAGATTGCCTTGGTTTACATTTGGATGCGACTTTGTGTCTCGAATTTTAAGGTGTACACAATATTGGCCGGGTTATTGTAGAATTATACACAGAACTGACCACCATGGTAATCGTCTTTAAATATAATGTTATGAAGCTCACAACGAATTCTACAATCGTTAAATGTGCATCAAGCCTGAAGATATGAAATGCAAAACAAACTGTACGAAAAACATCTTACAAGCAAAAGACGGTTACATCTTTCTTTACTCTACAGATAAGCTAATGAGCTTACATTCTAGGAGAAGCAATTATCGGAAAGATGTTTATTTCTAAGATTTGGGTAGCTTGGTTTCGAAGGCGGGGGGGGGCTTACTTCCACACTTTTTACAGTGTTGCCACGGCATATCGAGCCTGCGTTGACCAAATACTCAGATCAAACAATGAAGCCTACCTCCAGATATTTTTGGGTACCGACACATGGGTCTCCAAAGGCGGAGTTTGTGACGTGCACAGTGCACCTATGTTGTCCTTCGCACTCATTCTCGACTACCCTCATGGAACTACCAGCATGGCAGTTAGTGTTTCCGCCACCCCCACACCGACTTGACGAAGAGCGTCCATATGACGCACTTATGACATAAATAAACCACGGGCTACAGTCTAATCGCATCGGTCCACTGTGTTCACATTTTATAGCAGTCCAGCGATATCCCTCTAAAATAGAGAACGCATGTTAGATGGTGCAAGATTTTATAAAGTAAGTTTGATTTACTGTCAGTTTGAGTTGTTAGTCCTAGCTCATCTGACGAAAAGGAGCTTAAAAAGACTTGGAACTTGGGCAGAGGCAGCTTCGGCTGTAAAGGAAAATGGTACCCCGGAGGCAGGGAACCTGCAGCCCAATTCTCTACTACACCTAATGACGATGAAATCTGACGACACTTATCCATCATTTTCCTTTCTTTCTATTGTTTCCTCGTCGCATGTCTGATTGAAAATGCGTCCTGATGCGCTCATATTTAACCAAATATATTCGTTTCGTTCATTCACAACAAAATTAAGATAAATTAGGTAAGACTATTTCAAGCTGTATAGACATAGACGGTGACTTAAAACTGCAGGGTTCATCGCTAATGCACTTGAATTGAACAAATTAAAATAGAAAACGTATATAAAGTTTTACCTGCGCAACTAGACAACACTGCAAGGAGACAAATACCCAACAAAGGGCGCAACATCTTCTCTGGAGACTGGAACCTGCGAAACAATCAGACTGAAATATTTGTAATTTTAACTGACGGAAATCAGCATATACCACGAACCATTACCTCAAAAGTATATTTAGGGATTAACATATTTTCCCAAAGTCAAACACAAATTTGTTCATCTGTTCCCGGGAAGAAAGGCTTTCCGGCGCTCCAAAAACGCCCTTATTTCTAACCTTTTTAGCAAGCTCTCTTGCCAGCTCTTAAGACGTACCAAGACCGCTTGCAACTATATGTTCCCAGGCTACTATTACTACTCCCAGCCCTGTTCCCTGAAAATAAAGCACTTGTTTGCCGGCCCTGTTGTCTGACCACAAAGTCATTTCGGCTTCAATTGGAAAAATCCTCTGGACGTTTTCTCCAAGAATTATTACACTGAGGGCCACCCGACAAAATGCTGTTCAAATTGACCAATGAAAACACTGGATGTTCATGATAGATTTCCCACAAATCACACACTGACAACCTTTTTCTTAATTTCTCTGATGATACGGAAACTCTGACCTTAGATGAATCATTTTTTATCACGTGTTTGAAGGAAACGTTACAAGACCAGACCCTTTGGACAAGAATCGCATAAGCCACGACTGCAGTTACTTTGTAGAGTAACCCCCCTTCCCCCACACCCCCCTCCGGGGAGAGCAGACATACGAGCGAAGAAGCCGCGAGAAAAATGGCCTCTCTTTCTTGATACCCCTTTACCAAACTCCTTCCGCCGGATCGCTTTGCTTTCGGACCCCCTCTTCGTCGCTCGCACGTGTGACTCAAAGGCGAGCCTGCTCGCAAGCTAGTCATTCCCAGGAATGACGATGAGAAAGGAGATGACCCAGGAGGAGCTAGCCTCCTCGTGCTAGCCTCAGCGAAGATTTATCAAGAAGCTTAAACTTTTAGCTGTGTTTTTACAGCAAATTTGTTTCAATTGTATCGATCGTGTCGAATTGTGAACGTGAATCAGGCATGAACAAAAGAAGAAGAGGTAGGCTTTGACAGTCTCATTTGGCAATCTCAGTTGTTCGTGTCCAGATTTATTTTTTTGGCGAAAATTTCAATTCATGCGCTCCAAACGAGTATGTAGATACCCGAGGTAGCGCAAATGCGATTTTAGCGAGGTTATACCTATCTATAGATGTTATTTTGATGAATACCATGACTACCTGCAGGCGCATCCCATGGAGGGAATTGGCCATAGTCAAGCACTCATTTTTTCTGAACACTTTGCGTATTTTCGCCATAAACCAATTCGAAAGGAGTGCCTTTCTAAAGTTCCTGAAACAAACAGTTTTAGCGCCCAGTGAGATTATCCCCTGGAGTATCAAATAAGAGAGATCATCGTCTCTCGTATTTGGCTAGCTTCCCTGCAGATCACTAACAACATGACCCAGATACGGAAGAGCCCATGCAAGGCAGAAACATAAATATGAAACGGAACGAATAATTTTATCCCATGATTTAAGAACTATTTTTACGAATTTCTGTCTCTTATTTCGTAAAAAAAGAACTCAGTCGCACCAACTGTATAATACGTTATTTGTTCCCGAACAGTAAGGACCGCTGCCGAAAGTATCCAGCACCAAGGGCCTCGTTCTTTCCTAAGTTAATTTGATTCCCTGACCTAGCACGGTGCATAAAAACCTTTTTTCTATTTTTTTCTATCTAGAGGATATCTACTTAAATGCAAAATTTCATAGTGAATGACTTAACACAACTT
>Ga0126339_10003597_pt1 | contig 11300 bp, 9 predicted proteins | sample OrbTmetagenome_2_FD_92532 | JGI IMG/M metagenome (GOLD analysis project Ga0126339, IMG submission 92532) | Coral microbial communities from Petempiche,Puerto Morelos, Mexico - Orbicella T R C metagenome | ecosystem: Host-associated > Invertebrates > Cnidaria > Coral | place: Petempiche,Puerto...
AATAAAAAAAAAAAAAAAAAAAAAAAAAATCAAAAAAAAAAGAAAAAAAAAAAAAAAATTAATACATTTTAGGATTTTTGTTAATTTTTTTTTAAAACCAGCTGTTTTTTTTTTTTTTTTGTTTTTTTTTTTTATCGTCTCAAGTCAATAATTTCTACTTTGCCGGAATAGAAAAATAACAAAAATGGTTTTCATATTGGTACAAGACGTATAATAACATGTAGTTTGCCCAATCGCGGACAAATGATAACGCTTTTTGCACCGGAAAATATCTTGAACAACTCGTTCTGTCTGTACATTCTCTTATAGACTTGTTCTGACAAAAATCCTGTTAAGAGACAATGAAAACGAAAATGAAGTTGAAAGAATTTCAATTTCCCTTAATTCTACAAAAAGGCCCCAATGAACTACAGAGTCAAGTTAACCAACTTTGATTTGTCGTCTGAAACTGTCAGCACTGAATTTGATTTTAACGCCGTCTTGCTGAATGTCGGTGAAATCTGACAATCTTTTCCCTTTCTACATGCTTAAGCTTTAGTCTCACAGTAATTTACGTGAGTAATTTCATTTCGTTTGAGACTACTCGGCTCTCAAACCGGTTTTATCGTGAGCTTACAAAGAGCAAAAGAAATTCACAAAACGTCAAATTTTACAACATTATCAATTCGGAAATTATCCCAGGCATGAAACCAATAAAATTGCTAAAAATTATAATCAGCTCTCGAATCTGTATTTACGCGAACTTCACAAAGGGCAGAATTTTATTTCATTGAACAATTTCGACTAGTTAGACCACTTGATCTTTTGCGCGCAGATTAAATCAAAAAAATGGTATAGCTTGTCTATTCACCTGAGAGAGAATAACCCAAAATCTGAGCATCATAAGTTTTCTTTATAACCAGAATAGCAAGGGGTATACTTTATAGAGAGAGTTCACCTATAACAAAAGATGATCTTAATTTTTTTAGTCAGTCATTTGAAACGAAGACAAAGTAGTCTTCCTTAATGGCATAATCGGACTCTTTTGTTATTGATTTTGTGAGCAAAGATAGATCAAGCTTGTTATATTATCACTGATACTCAACAGAAAGAATACCTTGTTTTATGTCGTACTCAATAATACCCATTTCAGCCTGTAACTGATTCACTTGAGCTCTCATTAGGTGCTAATAATCGGCCAAGAAAAGTTGCTATAACTGCAAAGTTATTAGGTGCCATTTCGTGTTCGGTACGAGAAGCATCGATGATTTCTACTTAACGTTGTTGTTGTGTTCTTACACCTTACAGATTGAAGGACATCAATGGCAAACTCTCGTATGAACATGCCAGCCATCATGTTATTTTTGATGATTTTACCGCTGATTAATTTGTGCACTGCGATGAACAACAACAGCAGCGGCAAACCAAGTGGAAACAAAGTGAGTTCATTTTATCATGATCACTAAGTCACCATCTCTATTTCGACTACTCCAAACAAGGCCATCCGACAAACGTCTGTGCAAAGTGATGAATAAAAATTTCGGGTGTTCAGAATAGATTTTCCTCATTTTATCGATCTGGCCAAGCTGCACATAACATGCAGAAACAATGATGCAAACGGCATTGGTTGATTTGTTAAAAAGAAAATTGCTTAGGTGGCCTTGTCGCACTGAAGCTGCATCATTACCAATTCTCTATATTTCTCTGTCTGACCTTTTTCACACTGTGTACTCTTGTTTAATATCCCTCGGCTCCTTTCTTCTTTGCCTCTGCTGCACTAGTAAGTCAAGTAAAAGAAATGGAACTGCTTAACAGATTACTGCAGAACGGAACCCCTCAGTCTACCAAAGACTGCTGGAAAAGTAGGAAGTTATCGAAATGTTTCTCTTATTTAATTATTGGCCTTTACTTTCTTCATGTACGTAGGGTACTCAAAAGAAAAGATTTCCTCAAAATATTGTTTCTCTCACAACAATCGTATTTTCTTCAAATCGTGTGGCACGAGCTTTTTGTGCACTTTACTCTAATTTCTTCGTATCGAAAATTAATTCCAGCAGTCTGAGGAAGTCAAGAAGCGATGAACTATCCGTTCTTGTTTTAGGGAAAATTTCTGAGCTCACAAATGCGCATATCATCTTCTACACTTAGGGAGTTGAACAGACTTGTGGTCAAAGTTGCTGTTGTGCCGCGCCAGGAATCCCAGGTATCCCTGGGAGCGCTGGTCCCGCAGGACCAGCAGGTGTCACGGGATCGCCCGGCCCGCAAGGACCCATGGGACCGCGTGGAGACCAAGGCAAAGATGGCAAACCAGGAAGTCAAGGCCTCCCGGGCCCCAAGGGACCCCCAGGGACACTGGAGAGTAACTGGAAACAGTGTGTGTTTAAAAATCTGGACGAGCAAAAGGACACTGGATTGATCAAGGTAAACATTAAATGTCATTAACGATAAGCTTAAATCAAAAGGGGAGTCTTGTCTTAAAAAAGCTGTTTTCCCGAATCAAAAATTGGTTTGGAGTCGATAATTCGTTAGCTGGTTTGAATATATATTGGACATTTTTAACATGTTGTTTTCACGTTTCACGTGAAGATATCGTCTTTTCGCGTGAAAGCTCACCTGGTATTTCATTGGTGTTTATTTAATAAAACATGATCATGGGATGCAATAAATTAAAGAACTAATTCTGTAATGCTGTTGTAGAACTTGAAACTGGAAATCTGAATTGAACTCCTTGTCAAAATCCGGCTGCTTAAGCATTGTCAAATCACGCGGAGAAACAGTTGATATCAAGATTTCCGTGAGGCACGAATTTTTCATCGTCACAGAGTAAAATGTTTTTCACATTCCTGAAAGAAACTTCTTTTACACCCGAGGGTTAACCTAAAATGTACTAAACTGCTTTGATCCTTTTCCTTTATTTCTGCAGGAATGTGTCTTTCACAAACCGTCGGACAAAACCGGGTTGCGTGTATTCTGGAATGGCGATCTCCGCATCTATAACTGCCATGACTGCTGCAGGCGATGGTATTTCACTTTCAATGGTGCCGAGTGCTCAGCTCCGGAGGCGATTGATGGTGTGGTCTATATGACACATGGAGATGGAGGCAAGAAGAATTTACACCGAGTAAGACAAATTGAAGGAGTTTGTGAGAACGTTGCCAAGGGCATTGTGCACGTGGGATTCTGGGTCGGTAACTGTACTGGTTACGGATCGGCTGACGCGAGCACGGGTTGGAACTCAGTGTCCCGGATCTACGTGGAAGAAGTACCACCCCCACAGGCTTAACCTTGCTAAGAGAGACAAGCCAGGGAAAAATTAAAAATGCTGTTTGGGGGCAAAGTTAATATAGCGGCTATTCTGTCTTCATTGCAGGACAGCCAAGCAACAAGTTAAGAAATTATTATTTCAATAAAGCCGACCTTAACAACGTGAAGCTGACGCTGATATAAGAGTAAGAAATCTGCCAATAAAGCTGTGGGTTTATGTAAATTTCTTGTTGCATTATTAATTGACCATCATTCGAAATGTGTTAAAAACAGAAGAACTAGTGCATGTTTAAGGCGATGAACTGTTTAGCCAGAATGCTATGATCGTTGAGAAGATAAACTTTAGTTCTATCTGGACGATCACAGCGATCTTATGAAAGCTCGTAAGGACCACTCAACGTTTCCTATAGCAAGCGTAGCCATCATATGGAAACCAGCCTTTACAGGCTTAGGTCTACATGGGCAAGAAAGAAGCGAATGTCACACAGGCTACGGAGATGTCACAGATCCATCAAGATCTGTGATAGATCGATCGATATTTCGCTGGTGGCCCTCGTTCTCTCAGTAATTGCAGGTACAGGATAAAGACAGAATGAGAGGGACAAATGGGACCCGAGAATCCATGAGACATTAACTGTCATTAATTGTTTCATCAGTTGACAAATTTGGAAAACGAAATCAATCTGCCTTCCACACAATGACAGACTCGCTGAAAGCTGAACTAACCACTAAATGGTTAAAACTGAAAGCCAAAAACGCTGTACTATAAAAAAAGAAAACCAAACCCTAAAAGTGGACGACCCTGTTTGGCAGAAACTGAAGACTATAACAACAAAATAGCCAATTTGGCAAAAACTGAAAGCTGAAAATGCCATGACGAAAACTTGAAACCAAACGTTGAAGCTGAACAAGCCTGTTTGTCAAAAACTGAGGACCATTAACTTGGCTACTTCGGCACTAAAATGCCAACATTTCACAATAGGTCAAAAACCTGAAAGCTAAAACGCTATGCAAAAAACTAAAGCCAAACCTTGAAGCTGAATCAGCCTATATTCTAAACCGTCAAAGTAAATCTAATGTTGTAAAATGCCAAAAGTTGAAAGCGGAGATGACACCAAGAACTATATCCTCTATAAATAACAGTTACCGCTTGCAAAATAATTTACTCCGGCTATCGATCAAGTCCCAGGTAAGCATATTGAGCAAATGGTGTTTTTTGTTCTAATAACAAGCTTGTGTTTAAAAGTCGATTTTCTTTGTCGCCTCAGGCCGTTTCAGTGATTTTGGAATGAGGCTAAAATCATGTTTACACTTTTGCTGCTTCAAGAAAAACGCGCATACTTGAAGTTTCTCAAGTTTGCGTTTCAGTGTTGAGAGGAAACTGTTGAAACCAACTTAAACATGTGAACATTTTTCTAAAGCGTATGAAGACTTGATGTTAGTTTTACCATAATAGTGTCCTGCCCATTATGTTTTGCTCACTAGTTTTGCCATAATAGTGTCCTGGCAATTATGTTTTGCTCACTATATATTGAATTAAATTTGAGGGATTGCATGGAGGAAAGCTTAGAAAACTCACGCGATCAGTGGCTTACACTGAAGTGCTGGTGGGTTTTATCGAATTAAACTATGTTCATTTATAGGACAAGATAGGATAGAAAGCCTTTATTTCAACACAATGAGTTTTAAAGCTAAAAGCTTGTGGGGTCGTGTATAAAATAAAAGAAAGACCTAATAACAATGTGATATCTGCTTATTAAGGTGTTTCAACGACTGAAATACGTTTTTAACTGTGGAATATTCAACAGAGAGAAATTTTCTTCCAAGAAAACCCAAGAAATCCATCTCATAAACAAATATGAAACTTCTCTCGCATCTACACACATACATCACACTATAGGAACCATAAATGTTTTCCTTATATTAGCTGGTTGCGAATTTTTCGGAACCAGTCCAGAAGCAGTAAGAAATATCACAATGACTGCGGATACCAACCGAATGACAATTTTATATTCCTGTTCCCAGGTCAAAGGATATTTCTCGATATTTTCAGACATGAACTTGTTTACGACTATTATGCCATGCTTACTGATTTTGCCGCTGATTGTCTGTGCCGCGGACAACTCCAGCAACGGTAAACCAAGTGACGACAAAGTGAGTTTATTATTGTAAATGTTCCTTGGTTCACTCTTAACTCCCATAGGACCCTTTCATTTCTTCTTTGCCTCAGTTGTTCAAGCAAATGTAGGTAAACTGGGCTCATTTTGTAGGAGCTCTATTAAAAACACCAGTAACGTTTAGATGAACGATTACAAGATGGGAGTAGCATGGAAGTCTACCAAAGACTATTAGAGGAGGATAGGAAGGATAGTTAGAACAGTTTGAAAGAATACACGGGCTTTTACTTTCTTCATGTAGGGCAGTAAAACAACCTTCCCATGTGGACCTTCTGGTTATGGTGCCAGTGCTTGCTTTTGCGCGCCAGGAATCCCAGGTATCCCTGGGAGCCCTGGTCCCGCGGGACCAGGAGGTGTTGCGGGATCGCCCGGCCCGCAAGGACCAAAGGGGCCGCGAGGAGACCAAGGCTACGATGGCAAACAAGGAAGCCAAGGGCCCCCGGGCCCAGCGGGCCCACCAGGAGCCAAAGGCGACGCGGGCGATAAAGACCCTCAGGAACCTCCAGGCACTTTGGGGAGTAACTGGAAACAGTGCGTTTGGAAAAATATCAAAGACGGAAAGGACACTGGATTGATCAAGGTATGTGTAGACCTTTACCAGTCACGTCAATGGGCCATGTATGCATGAAGTCAAAATGTAGGATGTAGATCTAGCCGAGCTTAAAAGCGGACCTCCCATAGCTGATACTAATCATCTACTCGACACAATACTTTAAAAGAAATTCACCAATAAGCATTTCCGAAAACCGAATGAATTGAACAGCAGCAACAACAACAACAACAACAACAACAAAAATCCCGAGGAATCTACATAAAGACAATATGCACATTTGAGTATCAAATGGCAAATCTTGTCTCAACGACGGAAGGCCGAGTGAAAGAAACGTTAAAGAAAATTCGTCTCAGATTATCATTCAAGGTAAAGCCAAGAAATGAATTTAGACATCGGAAACGTCGAAAATTTCACAGACTTCCGGCGTTCGACTTAAATAGTTATTCACATTTTCGATGCATCCTTGTTGATCAATGTAAGTTTGCAAATGAATATATGAAAGATCATATATTTGAACTGCGGAGAAAGATATGAAGACATGATTGATCATCGCAGTTATACACACAACTTAAGCAGTTGTGAAATTAAAGCCTGAAAAAAAAGTTAGGCTTGAACGGGATTCGAACCCATGACCTCTGCTATACTAGTGCAGTGCTCAACCAACTGAGCTATCAAGCCAACTGGGAGCTGGTCACATTGTGAAATCGTAATATACCCGTAGGTGACGAAGAATTTCTTTAGTTGTGTGTATAACTGCGATGATCAATCATGTCTTCATATCTTTCTCCGCAGTTCAAATATGTGATCTTTCATACATTCATTTGCACTCTTCATCATCTACGGGTATATTACGAACTCACAATGTGACCAGCTCCCAGTTGGCTTGATAGCTCAGTTGGTAGAGCACTGCACCGGTATCGCAGAGGTCATGGGTTCGAATCCCGTTCAGGCCTGAATTCTTTTCTGGCTTTTAGTTGTGTATATAACTGCGATGATCAATCATGTCTTCAATGTAAGTTTACTAGACATCGCAAAAGGTATATGCGGGCTAAAATATGTAACGTAGAAAAGTCACAGTAAACAGGAATAATTTACGTCAATTTACCGTCACCGCCAATGTTCAATTCTAACATCGCACTTGCAACGCGCAGACTCAGATCAATTTGCGTTTCGATATCGTTTCCTAGCTGTTGATGTTGATTTATTAATCTCTGTAGGAATGTGGTTTCAACAAAATGTCGGACAAAACTGGCCTGCGCGTCTTTTGGAATGGTGTTCTTCGCCTCTATAACTGCCATGCCTGCTGCAGGCGATGGTATTTCACCTTCGATGATGACGAGTGCTCTTCGCCAGCAGCGATTGATGGCGTGGTTTACATGAACCGTGGAGAAGGAGGCGCCAAAAATTTGCACCGTGTACGACAAATTGAAGGAGTGTGTGAAAAAGTCCACAAGGGTGCTGTGCGTGTAGGATTCTGGGTCGGTAACCGTGTTGGTTACGGTTCTGCTGATGACAACACAGGTTGGAACTCGGTGTCCCGGATTTACGTGGAAGAAGTACCACCCCCACAGGCTTAAAATCTGCTGAAAGAGACGACGAAAAAACTTCAATTTCCGTTTTGCTGAAAGTTAAGATTAGATCGTCACTTTGAAGTTAAAGATAAGCAAAATAAACATTAAGGGATTTAATGTCACTATTGTTATTGCATAACATGTAAAAAAAAGTGACGACTTAAGCTGCAGCTGATGATGTAAAGATAAAAGTATGCAAATAATTGGTTTGGAGATTAAATGGGGCACAGGATTGGTTCTTATTTTTTGGGGGGTTCTCACTTACTTACTTTACTCATTTAAAGTTCACCACTTCTCGTTCCATTTCTAATTAGCTAAAGGCGTTATCTTTGAATTCAAGTTGAGATGCGATAACTTGAACGGTATATAAACATAGCCATGCAATACGTATTTACAGTTTAGCGGACAATTTTGTTACGTTACTGTAGTTTAAATAGCTGCATTTCTGCAATATTGTGACTCCAGGAAATAACCACACATATTTCCCTACCCACCATGCCTTAAACACAGTCAGGAAGGTCATGTCTCCTTATACAGTGTAAATGATTCTTTTGCGGAACTTAGTCCTCTTCTGCACTTTATGTCCATTTACCACACAAGGGACCACTGGATTGGATCAGTTCGTTTACTTCTGATCAACTTCTGAAATGAACTTACAATTTGTATTAGCAGCAGCCGAAATTATTTTTCGAGTGTTTTTCAGCGATAACATGTGGAAGCCTTACAGTGAATTTAATAGGAGTATGCAAAACTCATTTGAATACAAATGGTGAATGAAATTATGTCAGGAGCTCCTGGATATGCTCCTGATTATGTGTATAATAACATACATGAAAAAATTACTCGATTCTGATTGGCTGAGAACAGTGCAGTTCAAGTGTAACACCAGTGCAAAAAGTGTAACACCAGTGCAAATTACACATCGTAATTCTGGATCATGATTAGCTGGAAGACAATAGGAAATTTTTTAAGTCAATGATATCACGTAAAATGATGACGAATATTTTGTGCGGAAACCTTGAAAAAAATTTTCTCGAATGAGAAATAATGCCTTTCAGAAAGATCTTCCGTCACTGCTTCCTCCACGCGAATTTTTTCATGTTTAATGATATTATCAATAAGTAATCATACGGTTTTTCTCGTTCAATTTGGAGTTAATTTGCACTTGTGAGTTTTTCAAAAAGCTGAAATTGCACTCGTCGAATCGGCTCGTGCAATTTCAGCTTTTTGAAAAACTCACAAGTGCAAATTAATTCCAAATTGAACAAGAAAAACCGTATCATTACCAATACTAATATTGTATTTGATTTGCATCCTTTGTGTACGAGTAGTCGTTGTTTGCCATTTGATCACAATCTTCTTGTTTGCCAACATTATACCAAAGAGACAGTTGGATAAGAATGCGTGACAATTGAAATGAGCACGTCATTGTATGAACATAAGGCCATGTAACTTGATTGAGTAGGTGGGGAAACGTGGTTGAAAACTAGCTGCGTGTACATGCAATGTTATCAGCCCCGCCGTCCTGGAGTGAACTTTCTTGAGGGCACGTAATGCATCAGTCAATTCAAGAAGTGTCCATCCTAGCCCCTCTCGGTAATAGCTGGGCATTTGCTCACGTCTTTATTCTGGAGGTGGAGCATTTCAAATTTTATTATTAACTAAGAGTCGGCCATTTGCCTATCTCCAGGACAACCCCTGAACATTTAGCACCTTGCTCTACATGCTACGCGTAGAAAAGAATTTAAATAAAAGTGACTGGATGTGTTGCGTTACTTTGATAATGTAACAGACACGTAACACGATCTCGTGTATACAGTTTGATTAAATCTGCAATACATCAATTGTACGGTGAATTTAACTAGGAAAACGGTCAAATAGGACTCTTCTGCTCCCTGTGCTCGGTGCCCAAATAGCAAATCTCGTTCGTTTTCCTACCACCGCACCCACACCCCTCCAGCCAAAAACTATCAAGCCTAGAAATTCCCGAGTGTTTACAGGAATAGACCAACCGAGCGATCGAGCGATCGAGCGAACGAGTGATCTCTACTAACCACTATAAACTCGTATTCACGAGTTTAAAAAGGCAACATCTTCAGTGCAATTAACAGAAAACGTTAGTATAAAGAAACACGGAAACCATGGAGAAAACATAACCCTGGCGTTAAGGATAGCCTAACGCTCATCTACAGGATTAGGCCAAAACCCTTAGCTTCCTTGAGAACGGGTAGATAAAAAGAGAAGGAATGTACACGTGCTAAAGTGACGTTTTTGCTGTGTTAACCCTTGTTTCAGAGAGCTCTAGGGTTACCCTGCCTGCTTGTCAGCAGGGATAATCCAGAGAATGTTATATCACGAAATGTCGCCATTCCAAAATCACCCGATTGAATTGTTTTCAAAATCACCCACTTAAATTGTAACGTTTTGAGTTGTCAACTCGCTAGGTATTTGGCTAGTTATTTATTTTTGTTATTCATTTGTACAAGTATCTGTGGCGGATATTTTTGGACTTACCAACTTGTCACGTTTTTTGTTTTGGCGTTACATAAGGCCTTTGGACTTGTCATCATGTTTTGTGATCACGTGATATTTTGTGTTGCGTTTAAGTTCAGAAGAAACGTCGGGCGGGCGTGGATTGCCGCACATTTGTTGAGTTTTGAGAAGTGTAGATTAATTAATTCGTGAATTAATTAAAGGGGTTGACAAATACGTAACAAGCTCAAGGCTCTCGGTAGTTGGGGACGAGTGAAAAAAAGAGGGCGAGTGAGAGAAAAAACGAGGGGGACTGAGCTCTCTCGCCGTTCCTCGCCTTAGTCCTCCCTCGTTTTTCCATCGCTCGCCCTCTTTTGTCGCTTGTCCCCAACTACCGAGAGCCTGGAACAGGCTAGTATTTGATTTGCTGCTAGATGTAGTCACTTGCTCTGTATGTGACTAAATTCCGTTTTAGCAGAAATCAGTACACACATTTGTAAATGTCAGTCAGACTCAGTAGACTGAACTGAGGTTTTAGGTGCTAACGAATCGAAATGCTTTTCACATGCATGAATCATGTGGCAGTCCTTACACAAACAACATTGCACGCAGCTGACCACGTGTGAGATCTGCTGACCTCGAAGTCTTTATGAGATTATGCTGGGTAAGAAGCGCACGTACAAATTTATCCACGTGTTTGGAACATGAACTGCCGTATCCATCGATCACAAAGAAACAATCGTGAACTTTAACCAACTTTAAGGACAATCAACGTCCCGTATTTTCGGCCTTCTTTTCGCAGTTTGGGATGCGGTAAAACACGGTCTCCCGTGCTCGATATATTACGCCCCTGTTTTTGCTTAACATGCGAGCGCAAGATATTTTCCCTCGATACTGAGGAGTATTTTGCAAAGTTGTTCATTGTAGTTTTGTGTTGATTCTTCTGGGGGAACGAGTTCAACTTTCAAATCTGTCTTAACGTGTACCTCATAAAAACGGAACAGAAAAATAAAATTATTTGTTCAGTAAAGTGACACTAATTTTTGCAAAATTAAGAGGCTTAGGCATGTGTCGCACTAGAGCGAATTCTGTTTGTTTTACCAAAAATTAGGTCAAAATTGGAGCTTTTCCTAATGCGACCCCTACGAACAAAATTTGGAAAAATTGGTCAGTGGACCAAAAAGATCAAAGACGCCGTAGTGTATGGGTGGGGCAGGCAGATTTTTCCAAAATCGCCCAAAGAAAACAAAAATTCATTAAACATGTCAACTGCGTGTCTATTTA
>Ga0126339_10003598_pt1 | contig 11298 bp, 6 predicted proteins | sample OrbTmetagenome_2_FD_92532 | JGI IMG/M metagenome (GOLD analysis project Ga0126339, IMG submission 92532) | Coral microbial communities from Petempiche,Puerto Morelos, Mexico - Orbicella T R C metagenome | ecosystem: Host-associated > Invertebrates > Cnidaria > Coral | place: Petempiche,Puerto...
ACTAGATTTTCTACAAATAAACAAAACCGATTTTAAAGGCCTGTTTATTTTTATTCATGTTGCCATGGCAACGGCACATACGTCAGCTTAACCATCAAAAAACCAAAGTTTGTGTTGTTAACTAGCTTGCTGCCATTTTTGGCGACCGAGAGATCAAGGGTTTTAGAGAAAAAGGTGAATGAAACACAGGCATCAAAAACTGTGTTCAGCCACCTTAATCCGAACCTGAGAAAACGCTCCTCACTAATGCAAAATTATCTGACAGAAGCCAACAACAAGTAAACACCATTAAGGAAACAACTAATCCGGATGAACTGTTGGATGATGAACTTTTGAAACAGGCAAACAGACTAGAGGCGAAACTTCTTTAAGTGGACAACATCAAAGAATTCATCGTGGGTCAACAGCAAGAGATCACCGAGTCAGAACCGCGAAGAAAACAAAGGAAGCCTTAAGATATGAACGTGCGTTTTCTTTAAGTTTCTGGGAGACGTTGAAATAACAAGAGAAATCACAAACATACCTTGTTTGCATAGGAATAAATTGCTCTACATCAATGTTCTTTGAAGTAACAAAACTAAGTCCAAACAAAAGTTCATTAACGTACAGTTCATCCAATTATATTAAAACTCGCTTGTTCGATTCCTGTTGGTGTAATTTGCACTACACAGCAAAGTCAGCAAAGCAAACCCAGGCCCTGCTTGCAGGAGCCAACATCGGTGTAATTAATATTCAGTCGCTGGTTCTACCTCGTTTAAGAGGAACCGAGAGGTCGACAAATAGCTTGAAAAGACGCCTACAGTCTAGGCCCGGTTTAAACGTCGCATTTTACATGTTCCAATTTGAGTCGACTCCTAATAGAGTGGTTTTCAGTTGAGTGTCGAAAGTAATCAGGCAATTACTTTGGTTTTGGTTTTGGCTTTACTACGGTTTGAGATGGGCTGAGTAGTCTAATTGGTAAGTAATTGGTTTTGTTTTGGTGTTATGACACTCAATTGAAAACTGCTCTAAGTTCGGCATTTGATTTAAGGTGACTCCCTATAGTTTAACGATCGCACGCGCGCCAAGGACCAAAGCTCAAGTAATCTGCGCGCGCTCAAAGGAAAACGTCAGTGTTTTTCGATATTTTATGACGTCAACATGAGCACAAAAAGCAAAACTGACAGTGAATTTTCTCGCGTTTCCTTCGGTGGAATTCCATAAAATTTGGCAGACTGGTAGTAAATATTTTATTTTAGTCGGAGCTCGCTTTTCAGGGAAAACTGTAAGACCAGTTTTTTCGTAGCGGTAAAAAACATAAATTTGCAAAAACCGAAAAAACTACCTTTACAAACCCTACTTTAAAATTCGTATTCCGCTGAATGCGATTTTCTGTGAAAATTTTGGAAGATTTCACCGAAGGAAATTCAAGAAAATCACAAATAAAGCCATAAAAACACCAAAAGAATATTTGTTTGGGCCTTTAATTATAATTCAAGACTAAAGCCCAAAATTTTAACAGAGATGATAGGAAATAACTACTTAATCATTGGTTATTACATGTAATAAGTTTGAGAGGACTAGGTGTAAAAATGAATGCAAAAACAGCATTCAAAACATAACACTTGCGCGGGGAACGCCATAAATGATTACCGTATGGAGCCACCTTAAACGTCGTGTTTTTTGTGCCGAATAAAACTGCTGAGCGCAAGCGACCTGTTCATTCCCAGACTCCTCGCCAAGTTTCCCACCAATACGGCTGACAATGATAAGGAACCCAGGGTGGGGGAGGAGGTGGGGTACTCCGTTCTATGGGCTATATAGGTATGTGCGGCCCCAAAGGGTATAGTTTTTCAGCCGTTTTGGTCATAAATAGGGTATCGATTTTAGCTTAGTTTGGCCATTTTGCTCATAAATAGGGTATGGCTGTTGCACTCTAGCCTTGATATAGGTATGTTTTTAAGAAAAAGCCACTTTTTCATCATTATCGAAAAGAAAGTCAACAAAAGCCCTTCACAAATTATGTTTTTCCGGTAATTTAACATTGGTCTGAACTAGGGAACTGATTATAACGCAGTTCTGAAACAGGGTTTTGATTTAAGGGTCAGGTCATAAATAGGGTTTCTAATTTTTGTTCAGGTCATAAATAGGGTAGGGAATATCGCAAATTTTAGTCATAAATAGGGTAAGGGCTTTGGGAAGCGGGCCGCACATCCCCACTCAATTTTTCTGGTAGTATCCCCCGGGGAAGGAACACATTTTGCGTTTAGATCGTTCATGCCTTGAAACACCATTTATTCGCGCAAACAGGACGCGGTGATTTATAATACAGATGACAGTGCATTACTTCTTAAACTCTGATTTTCTTTTCACTTTCCCGATCAAATTCAAGCTCATAGACTTCGCTCTCTATCTTCTGCTGGAAAAAGAAAAAAAGCTTCGCAACGCGCTGCATTTCGTATCGCCTTCCAACCCGGGGGTTTACTCGTTTTGCTCAAATAAAGTAGAACATCTCATACAAAAAAGCAGCGCGGCATGTTCAACCGGTAAGTCTTACACTTTGCTGATCATGAAGAGAAGTACGAACCACCTCATACACTATTATCATCAAGAATCGCCATATTGCTTTCCTACCCCGCATGTCATGTAGCATAGAGCTATTTTCGCTTGACAGCCGAAAAGTAATTGGTTTTGCATAACTATGTTGCACGATCGGAGCGAAGCAAGAACCACAGATACTGGCATCCTCAACAGCCGCCAAATATTCCCACCAGCACGTTGTGCGTATGTCATGCAGCACAAAACTGTGGAGTTATGGGTGAAATATAATTTATGAATTTGATTCGGCACATGTAAAATGCGACGTTTAAATTAACTGTTGAGCTTCAGTCGTATATTCGACTGAATCAGTCGAATATTCGACTGAACTCGCATTTAATTCAAATGTGTTGTATTTAATTGATTTCAGTGAAACGTGAAGCAAACTTTAGTCACTCGTTGGCCTGTCCACGATTATCCAGATATTTTTTGTTTAGAAGTTTCCGAGATATTTAGAACATCTTAAGATGTTTAGAGAATTTTGGGATATTCAGAAAAATTTATAGCTTTTTTGGGCTGGGCACTGTGTTTTCCAGCTTTTCCTCGCTATCTTCTTGAAAGAATAGTTAGAATACTCAGTCCTCTGCTAGAAAAAAAAAAATGCATCAATGTTGTTTTGAAAGTTGTCTTTATTTCCATAATAATAACGTAGACAATCTCTGACATACTTTTCATCTCCCTCTGGGGAACATTTTGGCGTAAAAGATTCAAAATCGGCTTCTTTTAAAAACAAAAATATGAGATATATAGGGATTTTCCAAGATATTTAGAAAATTTTGGGGGATATTTAGATATTTTTGTGAGAATTTTCGGAAAGACATTTAGGCGATATTTGTGGAAAGGCCTAGTCACTCGCAAATTTTTTAATGGTTTTGACATATTTTTTGACAGCTTTATGATAACTTTCTGTTGGCTTTTCAGTCAGGTTTGCCAATCAAAATAGGAACAATTGTACTGAACAGCTTTACAGCTATAGATTTGTATCGAATGACTTTTCTGCCTCTCAGTGATTTTTTCAATTCACATTTTCAGATCATTTTCAGATCATTTTCACAACCCATGTTTACTTTTTCAACATTTCCCGTTAACATGAATTGTAATTGTGTACGCAGTACACGTAAATCTAAAGAAAAACGGAAATGAGACAATTAGTCTTGTTATTCGATGAATTGTGAACCAGTTCTTGCCGGATTCCGAGGCGAAGAAATAAATGACAAGCTTTCAATTTATTGTGGAATATTTTTTGTGGTTGTCCTGCGCGCGGCCTGTGTAGTCGCGCGCGGCCTCTGTTTAGGTTCAGGACGTAGGTCCGAGTCAGGACACACAGACCACGTTGCGCTCGGTCCGAACGTCCTGACGTCGAGCCAAATATTTTCCCCTTCTGGCCCTCCCACTCTGTCAATAAGTGCATATTATTTCGCACAGATAAAATCCTCAAACGCAAGCACTAACGCATGTAAACGGGAGGATTAAACGGCAGGATCCGTAGAACTGCTACTTTGCAAGTAATTGTCAAACTGGCTCGATGTTTTGTTGCCGATCAGTAAGGCGGCAGACGTAAAGAGGAGAATGACTCGGACCGAATTTTAGGAGTTTGTTCACAACGAATAGTTGGAATTAGAGGTTCCAGTCGGAGAGAAATGGGTTAGTAGTGTTTACACATTATCTATCTAATATCTTTTGTAGGACATACAACACCCGACAGCAGCAAAAGATCATTTCTAAACAAAGAGGTCTACCAACAGGTAATTTGTCTTAGAATCTTTATTTTTCGTCAAAGTTTTTTCGTCCCGAAAGAAAAGGCCATATATTTCTTTGTTTGTTGGACTTAATTTCGTATTGAAGGGGGCAGAGTTGAACTTTTCTACTACGGCCAAACTAAAACATAACTGATAAGGGTTTTTATTAGAGATGTATGCCCGGCGTGAAGTTGGGACGAAATATCCTGCCCGTTATATTTATAGAGTGGAGGCGACCAATAGGGAAGCCTCGACTGAAAAAAGATTTCATAAGTAACAGAAATGCTTGTTTGGTTAATCAACAGAGGAGATCGTGACAGTTGAAAGAGGCCGTGGAGACGATTCTGGGGAAGATTCGGAGGAGGATGAGTACCAAGCAGACTTCAACAATAGCACTGTTGCAAGATCACAAACCTTTCGATTTCGTCATTTTTTTCCCTGAGATGGTCACAGAAAACATTTTAAAACACAAATTGTAGCCTAGTTCTATATATGTAACTTCATTTTGTCAAGTTGTATGGCCTAGCTACCTTGAGACCACAGAGGAAAGAAAAGGGCAATCCTCCGTAGTAAAAAAGATGGCGGCTGTACACTTTACCACAATACCATGCGAGCCTAATACAGCACGTAAAGTACAAGGAAAGCCAGATTTTGCGGTATTTGTCCCTGTGCTATCGACATTGTGTATGTTAGGTTTGAAGGTTTTAGAACGTTTCCGTACGTTTTTATGCGCGTTGTTTAAGTTTCCGTGCGATAAGAATTATGGGTAAATGTACCAGCCGCCATCTTTTTTCTTACGGCGGATTCTGGAGGCGAGCAGCTAAGATGCGAGTCTTAAGAGTCAACGTTGATTTATATTTGCCTAGTTCCTAGGCCTCGCCCGTTTGTCACAGTCAGTTTCTTTGATCTCTGTAACCGTAAACTTCCGAAAGTAACTGATATTTAGCAACAGTTCTTATATACAGCAGTCATGCCTCAGGCATGCTCATTAAAGAGTTGTCTTGTGTCGGCCATCTTGAGTCGTACACGTGTACGACTCAAAAATATAACAGTAACGACCCTCGTTGCTTTCAGAATTAGTCGCCTTTGGGGCTCGTTACTTGCGGGGGGTCGCTACCTTCGGAGAGCAAAAAATGTTCTATAAAGTTGATGCGACTGAGCGCTCTTTGGGAAATAATAGACGGAAATTCGCAAAACCACATTCTTTGTTCCAGTTTAAATTTATGTTGCTGCCACATGGGGAGCTCTTTACGTGTAGACCGTGTTGTCCCTGTATGGTCGACAGGAAAGCTAGTAAGTTTCTACTTCATGACGCACTGCTACATTAGCCTGCTGTATCAATATCTCAGTGCACTGGCCGAGTTTTCAATTTTAAAGAAACGTTCCTTTTAATAACGTGCTGTTGAAAATGACACAGAATTTCCAATTTTAATTCAATGAAAAGTTCCTTTTAATGTTTGCCTGTTATTTGATGAAAATCATATGGATTTTGTTTTAATTATAACTCGGCGCAAGCACGAAAACTTAATTTGAACCCTGGTTTCGCAATTTTCGGGGATGGGGGTGGGCTTGCTACTTTCCGGAAGGGGAAAATTACTACTTTCGGGAGCTCACCACTTTCGGGATTTACTAGCGGCCACAATTTTTTGACGTTACCTTCGGGGGGTCGTTACTTTCGCGAAGACCTCTGGGAGAAACCCAGACAGGACATACTAGGTAAGACTAACAAATAGTCTGCGAGCAGGCTCATGTTTGCAGGTTTACAAGGAGCGAGAAAAGGCTCTTTTCTTTCATGGGTAGCTCGTTCCTGCGACTGCGACTGATACATGAGCCTTCTCGCAACCGAGTTTCACTTAACTGATGAATTTTCCCCGCACGACCGATGTGGTTTTACGATATGCATCTGTTTAGAAATATAGCATTTTATAGTACTAGAACATTTAAATACCATTTTAGACACAATTTTATACCGGAAGATGAAGTAGCTATGTAAAGCTGTGGGTATTGTTCAAGATCTTCTTTTGATAAGGAAGGAGAATTTAATCTATGTTGGCTGCGAGAACGAGAATGAAGTCGGCGAGCAAACCCAGCTGGCAAGGAGCGAACAAAAGGCTCTTTCTTCCCTCGCTAACTCGTTCCGACTCGCGCGGGGGCTGAAACGTGAGTCTTCCCGCAAGCTTCACGTAATTGATGAAGTTCCCCACTATGACCGATGTAGTTTTACGATATATAGCTATATTATTACCACATTTTAATACCATTATATACAATATTTTTTGCCAAGCAGATTGCGTAAAATAGCTGCATAGCTGTAAGGAAGTTGAATTTGATCTATGTTAAGTAAACTTAGCACATTTTAAAAAGTATCAAACTTTATAATAAAGTTTCGATATAACGCGGACTCGGATTGGTTGAAACAGCGTGCTTTATCAGAGTACAGATGCACGGCCAACTACAGTAAGTTAGATTTCAAATTTTTGCTTCGGCATTTTGACAAAATTGACCCAAATTAAACGGCGTTCACTATGACTTAGGAGCGAGAAAAGGCTCTTTTCTTTCATGGGTAGCTCGTTCCTGCGACTGCGACTGATACATGAGGAAACGGCAACGAGCTATTTGTCTGCAATAAACATAGCTGCATGGAGGCCACCGTTAACAAAAGTAGTGTTAAAACTGTGCTAAAATTACAAGTTTTCAAAATGCCAAAATAATGCTGTTGATTTCCAAAACAGTCGTTTTACTTAGGTTTGACGAATACTTGGTGATTAAACGCCTACCTGGTGTATTTAGACCGTCAAGTGGTCTCGAGTATAACTGAAACCCTCGTCTTGAATGGCCCAGCTTATTTAACGCGTCAATCTTAAAACACTTGAATGTCTTTGCTGCTGATCTGCCGATCTCTGTCATCTGCTCCGCGCCTGTCTCCATTTTTCTCGGTCCCCACCCCCTACCCAATCAAGTCTCCCGTTTTGCGTTGGCATCCAGTTCTCTCGCGATTCTATCCGCGCATTCAACGATGGAATAAAAATACGAGAAAATAGAGGGCTGTGAGCAGTCTACAGAGTTCATAGAGTACGCAGGGTTTCAAAATAACTATTTTTTGGAATTATAAAAGTTTCAACTAGTACGTAAAAACAAGTAAGTAACAAGTTTATTTTTCGAGGGTAGCACATGACAGTAAAAACTGATAAACTAGTCTGCGAGCAGGCTCACCTTTGAGTCACATGCGCGAGAGGCGAAGAGCAAAGCGATCCCGTCTCACGGCTTCGCCGCTCGATTTCGCGCACGCGGCTACGCCGCGCGCGCTTCTGCTCCAACGTGAGCCTGCTCGCAGGCTAGTGATAAACCAGTGGCCCTCAACTGCAATTTGAGTATCATAATTTCAACACTCACGCACTCGAACATTGTACGATTTTTTTGGGCAAGAAGTTCACAATATTACATTTTAAGAGACGATCTCATTTAGGCCGACGACCCAAATTTAAAGTATTGAAGCCTTATGTGGGCCGGTATGACAACCGAGTCATTCAGGTCCATTTATACTGACAATACTTGATCGTGCAAAACTGTTTCATTAGCTGACATTCTTCTTGAATCTCACCTAAACTACTTTATATAAGAACCCTATGATTTGAAAATCTGCATTTGATAATGGCGGCAAGATGACACCGTGACGTGATGCACTAGCGTTTATATAGACTGCTGGCGGCCGGTCTTTTCTCCAAGGGTCACTTAAACAACTGTTCATCGAACGCGAAAGGGCGGTGTGGACGAGTAGGGATTGGGGCGTACCGCGCCCCTGTCTCGTCGCAATCTTTTAGACTTAGATGTTTCACTTTAATCCCTGTTGAATTCCGCGAGAAAAAAAAACACAGACTGCCAGTAGTCTAACGTTTATATTTCCTTAAAATACTATCATACGTACGAATACACTTGCCACAAGTCGACCTTTGCTTAATCCTTCGTTTGGTCATCTCCCTCGAGCGAAGCGAGATGGCAGTGTTCGAGCGACATCGTAAGTCGCGAAAGGTCGTCCTTTTCAGCGGCGAAACCAACAGGCCTGGGAAGTTGTAAGGACTTTTAGAAAGTCTAACGAACGAAATAAATGTAAAATACTTCGAAAATGCAAACTTAAAACCGAGTTACAATGCTATGAAAAGAACGATTTAGAGTTATCTGTAAGAGCTAAAAATATAAACTATAAAATGTCCAGTTAATCCAGCTGGTTCATACAATGTATTGTTTGTATATGGATCACAAAGCTAGTCGCGTTTCTTTTCTTTACATGTACTGCACAAAAGCCTCTTTCAAAATTTGCAAGGACAAGTCAACAAAATCTTCTGTTTGCGTTTTAGTGGTGACGTGTGGAAAATATTCCACAGCCCAGTAAAGCTTGTCATCTACAGTGAGGATGTTGTTTCCAAATACATGGCCCAATTTCTCACCTTGTAGACCGAAATACATGCCGCCGAATTTGTACGGACTCTCCTCGCTCTGCTCTGTTTTGAGGGCTCCGCAGTTAGTGATGGTCATTATCTGGGTTCGGCGACCTTCGTTGTATTCATGGTCGAACATTCTGCAGTACACTGGAATATCGATACAATGGTACATTTTCGGAACGTTCAGGTGTTTCCCTGAAGACAGCTGCGTGTGGACCTCGCGAGAACACGCGCGCGCAAACTCCCAAAAACCTTGCTTGTCATCAGGGTAAAGCAACGGTACTGGAACAGTTAATGCAGAGACGCAGACATACAATCCAAACTCATCGTTGTTTACCTTTGGTTGGCAATATTTTCGTAAACCAACAGTAAAGCCTGACTCTACGGACACTGGAGTTTTCAAATCGTGTCTCTTTTGTTGAAGAATTCGCACTATCGCGAGATGCGTGGAGGCAGTAATAGCCCCGTGTACCGTGCACTTGTTTTCTTTACAGCTCGTTATCAACAGCCTGGTTTCTTCTTCAGACAGGATGCGACTCAGAAGACAGGTTTTCTTCATTACTGATGGATCTGAATTGGCAACAGGAGGATAAACCGACAGATACAAATTCTGTGGTTTGGTAAAGAATGTTTTGACCCGCTGGAGCGTGAAGTAGCTTGAAAATAAAAGCCTCTCTCCGACGCTAGGGTCAATAAGATTTGACATCAGTGATCCCACAGCTGGTCTGAAAGGCAAGCTTCCTACCTCAAATTCTTCACCATTGTGGAGAAAAGATAAAAATTCCAGCACCTTTTTCTGAAGCTCGAAGATGGAAAGCGCGTCGCAGATAACATGTAGAAATGTGAATACCAATGCATTTCGAAACTTTCCATCGACTGATATTTCTCGTAGTAACCTGACGCGCCACAAAGGCCCTGTTTCTGTGTTGAATAAAGCACCGTTTATTTCTGCGTCGAAGCCTTCCTCCCATTTATCAGCTGTTATCCCGTCTAATACCTCAAAGTCAACTGTATCAGGGCTGTCCATTTCTTCAAAGCACGCTTCACTGCCTCTCTCGTTGATTCGCATTCGTAATAAAGGAAACCGCTTGGGAAGAAGATTGAGCGCTTTTCTGAGGTGATCTTGATTCATTTCTTCTTCAGAATCCAACAGCAACACAGAAGAAACAGTCCCCCAGTGATTCACTCTTTCTCTTTCTAACAGCACTCGTTCTGTTAAGCCAAGAGGCCGCGTTAATTTTTCGTCAGCCGCAATCAACTCCTTGTCTTCTTGTACTTCGTTTTGTTCAACTTGCTTTGCCATTTGCGTGTACTTTAACTGTGGCGTTCTCTTTTAGATAATTCACAAGATCTTCTTGAAGTTCTGTGGTTTGTTTGTAATGCGTTTCTCGAGAATATTATCTCAAAGGTGTTATCGTATGTCTCGTATGTCTGTCTGGATGAATATTACATTGCGTGACCTACTGGGCGGGTCGATTCGGAGATCAGGGGGTGTACAGATCAATGAATGCATCGCTACGGGGGCTGGAATTTTGATTTAATTACACGAATGATCGGAGCCTAAAAACAAGCTTCATTGAAAATTCCAGCCTAATTAATCAGACTGGACTGGAAAATTCTTCACTTTGGCCTGAAGCTTTCTCTGAGAAAATCGTCAATTTTATTTCACGATGACTGTTTGACTAAAATATTAGCTCTCTTGACCGTACTGAAATTTGCCATGTATTCCCCCCTTTAATTCAAATCGCCTGCGCGTTTCCGGAGGGATAATTGTTGTCATGGCAACTGCTAAAACACGAGTAATACTATACTACTTAGTACTAATACCGTCACGTAAGCATGAGCTCAAATGCTATTTAAAACTTGTTCATCTCAGTATTAAAGGATATTAATAGTAGGTTGCTCACACAGCCGATCACCAAAGAAATGAGAAGCCAAGAGTTTTGACATCAGTAGAAGTACAACTTCAAGTAACTACATCACGGTTTGCACATCTTGAAAAGTGTAGCCTACATTTTTCAAGTTCGTCGTTTGTAATCCGTGTCAATCTTCTCCATCCTTGTTCCTTTATGGTTTATTATTATCTCTTTGGTGTTTTTCTATCGTAGTAAACTATTATTTTCAGGTGTCCTTCAATTTAAAGGTAATTTTGTGCGTGGCCAAAATAACTCAAATATCGTGCGGGGTCAAATGTTCTGAAATATAAACCCACTGAAACCTGAGCATAATGTTTTTATTTCGGTAATCTCTAGGTCATGAAATGCACCTATTCTAGGTCTTATTCAAATTGTAAATAAAACAATTTTGAAATTTTGAAATGCAAAGTTAGAACTACGAAAGTGGAGCAGAGATTTAATCTAGTAGAACTTGTGTTGCACAGGGTCAGAGTGATCAACTAGTTTGTTCGGTTCGAATTGGGAAATATTGATTAAGTTCTTTTTTTAGAAGTTACAGAAACACCAACCGAATTTTAAACGTTTCAAACAATCAGGACAAATTTAAAACGTCTACTCCAATGGAAAAATTGTAACACCAAACGGTAA